>Ga0209800_10003267_pt1 | contig 13070 bp, 10 predicted proteins | sample Higcelweek8metaG_FD_187174 | JGI IMG/M metagenome (GOLD analysis project Ga0209800, IMG submission 187174) | Freshwater pond sediment microbial communities from the University of Edinburgh, under environmental carbon perturbations - High... | ecosystem: Environmental > Aquatic > Freshwater >... | reverse complement strand
AAAAAAGAAAGTAAAAATCGCCTACAAACCCCAGTATCTTGTTTCGGATTTTGATGGAACAGTACAAGAACTTCTAATAACAACTGCTCCAACCTACGGTACCAATATGTTCAAAACTGAAATAATGAAACCATTCTCCTTGGAAGCACTGATGGACAAGGAAGTAAATGAACTTAGTGGCGGGGAACTTCAGAGACTTTCAGTTGCTGTAACCTTATCAAGAGAATCTGATATATACCTATTCGACGAGCCAACAGCATTTCTAGACGTAGAACAGCGATTAAAAGCTGCAAAGGCCATCAAAAGAGTTGTTGAAAGCCGTAATGCAGCTGCAATTATTATTGATCACGATATAGTATTTATAGACTACATTTCAGACCGTGCTATGGTTTTTGATGGAGAACCTGGCGTTATGGGACATGCATCCCGTCCAATGAACCTCAGATCTGCAATGAACAAGTTTCTGTCATCCGTTGGAATCACATTCCGTAGGGACAAGGAAACCAAAAGACCTCGTGTAAACAAGTTGGGAAGCTACCTCGATAGGGAACAAAAGGAGAAGGGTGAGTACTACTATCTAGAAAGTTAAACCCTTGTTTTATTTATTTGTCACCACATCACAATAACGTGGATAAAATCTCCCTTGCTTCTTTGCCGGAATTACCGCAAAACATTGGTTCAGCTTGAAAATCGGAGCAAACTTTAGGTCTTTCAGGTTTGCCAAAAAGGGCGCATTTCCTGTTTTCGGCAAGATGTATGCACCTGATACCGGCCGGTTTGCCCCCTTCCATTCCTGGAATGGAAGAAGATATTGATAAAATTATACAACACTCCCCACAGTTTTCGTGACATTCCATAATAACCCATTTTTTGGATACCTACACCGTTAACCAATAGATTTAAACCTCCGAAAATTATGTGAAGCATCTTGTCGGTTTCCAAAAGACAAAAGTATAAAAAAAGGGACTTGTGATACATTTTGTTCCCCGTTAAAAGCGGGAAAACGGATTATTTTACTTTACTTTACACTAACATTGTTAGTTTATGAACGCAAAAGATTTGATATCCGATTCATTGCCGCGCTTGATTCCTTCAGATAGCGTTGGCACCGCTTTGGGGTATATGGATAATTTTAAAGTATCCCATTTGCCCGTAGTCAATGGCACGGAATATCTTGGTGTTGTGGCAGAAACTGATCTCTATGGGCTCAACGATAATGAAGTATCGCTTGAAAAAAGCCAGATTACATTGTACAAATCCTTTGTAAGACCTGAACAACATTTTTTAGAGATACTTGGCGTTGCTTCCTCCATGAACCTATCCGTGGTACCGATAGTTGGTGAGGATAACAAATATGAAGGGTCGTTGTTGACCTGTGATCTGGTAAAGATGTTCACAAAACTCTCATCGCTGACCCAACCGGGAGCAATTATAGAGCTTAGTGTGAGCCAAAGGGACTATTCAATGTCGCAAATCTCGCAAATAATTGAAGGTAACGACATTAAGATATTGGGTATCTTTGTTTCAACATCAGTTGAACCTTCGGTGCTTGATATAACTATTAAGGTTAACGTTACGGATATTGTATCCTTGATCCGGACTTTTGAAAGATATGGTTATGATATTAAATCTTGGGTATCAACCGATGAAACTATCGATCAGTTTTATACCGAAAGGTTCGACATTTTAATGAAATACCTAAATATTTGAGATAATGATCAAAAGGGTAGCAATAGTATGTAAAGGCAGTAATGAAAGGACGCATCAAGGTGTCCAAAAATTGATTACCGAATTCTGTAAACGGCGGATTGAGATCAATATGTACCGTCATGATGGTGATGAGGAGGTTAAGTATAAAGGAGACATGATCGGCAAATCGTTCCTTTCGATTGAAGAGTTGACCCCCCTACCAAATATAATTTTCAGTGTGGGCGGGGACGGGACTTTTCTTGAAACAGCCACTGTGGTGGGCGATTCAGGGATTCCCATAGTTGGCGTAAACACCGGAAGGATGGGTTTTTTAGCTAACACCCCTAACGAAGGAATTGACAATTCGGTAGATTTATTGTGCAACGGGGAATTCGATATTATCAACAGATCGCTTCTCGAGATTGTAAAACCCTCGGGTCTTTTCGGAAATTCTAGGGCACTGGCGCTCAACGAAGCAACTGTCCAAAAAACCAGCTTCAGCATGATAAACATCCATGTTTATGTTAACAATACCTTTTTAAACACCTATTGGGCCGATGGAATAATTATCTCTACGGCTACTGGATCAACCGCATACAACTTGAGTGTTGGGGGACCAATACTTTATCCCGACGACGAAAGTATTGTGATTTCCCCCATTTCGCCGCACAACCTTACAGTCAGACCAATTGTACTTTCGGGTAAAAACGATCTCAGGCTTGTATTGGATGGAAGGGTAGACGAATATTTGGCGACATGCGACTTTCGGTCGAAAAGAATGGATATCAACGAGGAGATCCATATCAAATCTCCGGATTTTAAATTAAAGACAATTATGCTGAAAGAGACAAACTTTTTCAATACTCTGAGAAACAGACTAATGTGGGGCATGGACAAGAGAAACTAAAAGATATTTGTCCAATTAAATAATATAGTATATTTGTAATCGCATAATCATTCGGAATCATGGGGAAATACATTTTTACGTTGATGTTACTCTGCCTCGTTTCTAACGGCTTGCACGCACAGCTTTGGCAAACAAGGCGTTGGGAAGTCGCCGCAGGAATAGGTACATCCCAAGTATTTGGGGACGTTGGCGGTTTCTCTCCTGATGAAAATATTCTAGGAATCCGCGATATGAGTATTAGACAGTCGCGTTTTAACGTCAATCTTAACGGAAAATACAGAATATTAAGGAACTTAAACGCTAGGGTAAGCCTCACTACAGGTTTTTTCCATTCATCCGACATTAGGGGATCTAACGTAAGAAGGGGTTTCGAATCCAGTACCTCCTATTTTGAACCACTGGCATTAGTAGAATATTATTTTATAAAGAACAAGGCCGAAAACAACTATCTCTTCCTCAAAAACAGTGGAAGGTATATCTCCTCATTGATAAAGTCATTGGACGTTTACGCTTTTTCAGGCGGTGGGGCAAATTTTTACAATGTTACTGGCAATGAAGCACTTGAAGAGAGAGGTACACTGGGTAAGGGCAACAGCGTAATTCTTCCCGTTGGTCTTGGCGCATCATTTGTCTTTTCGCCCGACCTGAATTTTGGTGTAGAGGTTTGCGGAAGATATGCTTTCACCGACTTTCTGGATGGTTATTCTTCACAATATTCCCAATCAAAAGACGTTTATTATACAGTTAATATAACGGCTATTTACAAGATTAAAGTATCACCCAAAAATTCGGGTCCATATTCTTTTAGATAGCCATAATGAGCGTTCTCCTTATACATGAATAGATTATTTTGGGTTTTACTGATACTTTGCTTGCCTTCACCGACCGTAGCCCAACGGAACGCAGACTACGGCGTTTACGGGGGTGTATCAACATATTTGGGGGATATAAATCCCGATAGGTTATTGTATTCTCCACTGCCCTCCGCTGGAATTTTTTACAGATATAACTTCCATCCCCGCCAAGCGGTTCGGTTGAGTTTGTACCATGGCCTGTTCAGTGGAAGCGATAACGACTTCGACAACCTGTACCAACAGAATAGGGGTCTTTCATTTAATGGCCAAATATCCGAGTTAGCATTACAATATGAATTCAATTTTTTTCCCTATTCAACCGAAGGCAGGATATGGGATTTTACACCTTATTTTTCGGCAGGAGCCGGTATTGCCATGTTCAATTCCCAAATTACTTCGTTCCAACCAGTAGTCCCTTTTACTGTTGGTTTTAAAGCCAATATCTATAAAAATCTTGGTTTAGAAACTGAGTATGGTTTTCGTAAAACTTTTTATGATAACTTTGACGGCTTGAAGGATAACGTATCTCCTTCCGATTATGCCGTTTTACACAACAACGACTGGTACTTTTTTTCCGGGATAGCGTTAACGTGGAAATTATATGACAGGCACACCAATTGTGCCGCTTACAATGATGTAGTACAAAATAGAAGACGATAGAAAAATGTCGCTTATAGATAATATAGACATGACCAGGGTGCCACAACATGTGGCCATTATTATGGACGGAAACGGCCGTTGGGCCGCCAAACATAGCCTTGACAGAACTATCGGCCATCTTGAGGGAGTTAAGTCGGTCCGAACAATAATTGAAACTTCTACACGCCTCGGTATACGATTTGTAACACTTTATGCGTTTTCTACCGAAAACTGGGGAAGGCCGGAAAACGAGATAAGTTCTTTGATGACACTGATGGTTGACACTTTGAACAAAGAGACCCCTACCCTTTTAAAAAACAACATAAGATTAAAGGTTATAGGTGAAATTGAAAGACTGGATGAAGATCTGAGGAGAAAACTGAAAGAATCGATCGATGCTACGGCGTCACTTGACGGCGCCATGCTGATAGTCGCTCTTAGCTACAGCTCCAGATGGGAAATTGTCCAGGCAACAAAAAGAATTGCACAAGACGCAATTGATAAAAAAATAGAAATTAACAAGATTGATGAATCTTTTTTTGGAAATTATTTGACCACCTCTGAAATTCCTGATCCAGACCTAATGATCAGAACCAGTGGGGAATACAGGCTAAGTAATTACCTTCTTTGGCAAATGGCCTACACGGAATTATATTTTACCGATGTACTTTGGCCTGATTTTAGCGAAGAAGATTTTTATGAAGCGGTAATTGAGTTCCAGAAAAGAGACAGACGATTTGGGAAAATTAAGAAATGATGAATAAACCAAAGATTTTTAAGTTCGTTCCGTTGATATTACTGGTTTTTGCTTGTTTACCGTTAAAAGGGCAAGAAAATACGGAAGTATATGATTTTACGGAAATGAACGATTTTGTTATAAAAGAAATCACGGTCTCGGGGATTAAATACCTCAATCCTACCTCAATAATCAGCGTTTCCGGTTTATTGTCGGGCCAGGTTATTTCCATACCCGGCAACGAAATTCCGGCCGCCGCCAAAAAACTTTGGGACCAGGGACTATTTTCCGACATCAGGATTACCTACCAACCCTATGTAGCTGATACCATTAACATCAACATTTACCTTTTGGAACGGCCCAGAATAGCCTCTATCGTTTATAATGGCATAAGAAGTACCGACAAGGAGGAGATCGAAGGTAAAATCAACATTAAAGTTGGCACACAAGTCTCTTCGTACATATTAAACAACACCGAAAAGATAATTAGGGAATATTACGTGGATAAAGGGTTCCTTAACACTACCGTCGGTTTCGTCCAGAAAGACAACCCCGATTTCCCCAACAGCGTTATATTAACAATTAACGTCGACAGAAAAGAGAGGGTGAAAATCAGCGAAATAACTTTCGAGGGGAACAACAGCTTCGAAGAGACTAAACTCCGCCGGCAAATGAAAGGGACAAAAATGAAGAACATAAACTTTTTTAAACCTTCCAAATATATTGGCGAAAAATTTTCAGAGGACAAATACACCCTCACAACTTTTTATAATGATAACGGGTTCAAGGATTTCACTATTGTATCCGACTCTCTCTATACCATTTCCGAAGACCGCGTAGGTCTAAAAATCAAGGTCGATGAGGGCACCCAATATTTTCTCCGTGATGTCGCTTGGGTTGGCAACAGCGTTTATACCACAGAATATCTCAACGCGGTATTCGACGTGGAAAAGGGCTCTGTATATAATCCTACGTTGATACTCGACAGGATCAGCGGCGCCGCTGGGGCGGAAGACGCCGTAAACAGCCTTTATCTTGATAATGGGTACCTATTTTCAAATATTAATCCGGTTGAATCAAAGATCGAGGGCGACTCTATTGACCTGGAGGTGAGGATTTATGAAGGCGACCAGGCATATCTCGATGATATAATTATCAAGGGTAACGACCGCACCAACGAGCATGTTGCCAGAAGGGAATTGTATACCCTTCCCGGAGATCTGTTCAGTAAAGATAAAATTGTGAGGTCGATCCGACAATTGGGGGTACTGGGACATTTCGACCCTGAGAAAATTAATCCGGTCCCAATTTCCGACCCAATTACAGGAACAGTCGACCTTCACTACGAACTTGAAGAAAAAGCAAGTGACCAGTTCGAAATCTCGGGCGGTTGGGGCGCAGGTATGTTGATAGGTTCTGTTGGCGTCAGTTTCAACAACTTCTCGATGAGAAATTTCTTTGATCCAAATGCATGGAGACCATACCCATCTGGCGACGGACAGTCGCTTTCCGTTAGGGCACAATCCAACGGTAGGCTTTATCAATCATACTCACTGTCGTTCAGTGAACCTTGGCTAGGGGGCAAAAAACCTAATTCACTTTCTGCGTCTGTTTACAGATCGCTGCTTACCAACGGCACTAAAAAAGGGGAAGATGGCTACGAGTCGATGGATATTATCGGTGCCTCAATAGGTTTGGGTAAAAGGCTCACTTGGCCCGACGACTATTTTACGCTATATGGGGAGGCAGGCTACCAACGTTATAACATGAACAACTACACTTCAGCATCAAGGAGTTTTATCTTTAACGACGGCATTTCCAACCTCTTCAGCGTTACCGGAAGAATTCAACGTTATTCTGTGGGACCAAACGTTATTTATCCAAGAAGCGGTTCCTCCTACTCCCTCTCGCTTCAGATCACACCTCCATACTCTTTGATTTCAGGCAAAGATATGACAGGGCTTACTAACCAGGAAAAATATAAATGGATTGAATTCCACAAATGGACTTTCAAAACAGAAAATTATTTCCCAATTACCAGGGACGACAAAATGGTGCTTGCCGCAAAATTTGCGTTCGGCTATCTTGGCCATTTCAACAACAAGCTAGGTCCTTCACCATTTGAAAATTATAGCGTGGGCGGCGACGGCCTATCGGGGTACACCTTCTATGGACAAGATATTATCAAACTGAGGGGCTATGAATCAGAAGCTGTTACACCGCACGAGTACAACTCATCGGGTTATGAAACCCCAGTTGGTAATGTCTATTCCAAGATCACCTTCGAACTGAGATACCCGGTAGTCCTCAACCAACAAGCTTCAGTTTACCTGCTGGCATTCGCTGAATCTGGCAAAGCATGGTATTCACTCAGGGAGTACAACCCGTTTAAGATGAACCGTGCGCTAGGTGCTGGCGTCAGGGCTTATCTACCGATGTTCGGCATGCTAGGGATCGATTGGGGTTATGGATTTGACTCTTCACAATATATTGAAGACCATGGAACAGGAAACGGATCACAATTCCACTTTGTAATTGGACAAGAATTTTAACGAACTAAAACTAAATTGAGATGAGAAAAGCAGTATTAACACTAGGATTGATAATTCTGACGGCGGCTACCACCTTCGCGCAGAAATATGGTTTCGTCGACTCAGACTATGTAAGCAACAATATCCCTGCGTTTACGGCGGCACAGGACCAACTCGACAAATTGTCGGAACAATGGGAGCAAGAAGTTGCCAACGGCTACGCGGTAGTTGAAGAGATGTATAAATCTTATCAAAACGAAGCCGCACTACTTACCCAAGATATGAAAACCCAACGTGAAGAGGCAGTAATTGCCAAAGAGACGGAGATGAAAGAACTCCAGAACAAATATTTCGGCGTTGAGGGCGAACTCTTCAAAAAGAGGGAAGAACTGGTCAAACCTATACAGGATGAAATACTTAAAGCTATCAAAGAAATAGCGGTTGAAGGAAGCTACACCGTAATATTCGACTCAGCTTCGGGCGGTAACATTCTTTACGCCAACCCTAAATCCGATATTAGCGACCAAGTCCTTGAAAAATTAGGTTATAACAATTAATTTTCTAAATTTGCAGCAATAAATTATAACGATAAACCATTGGCACTCCTCTACTTAATTGCTGATTGCCAAAATGTTACTAAAAAAATTAAATTATGATGAAGAAATTTTTCGGAGTTGCCGTTCTATCCCTGTTCGCGACATTCGCGGTCCAAGCCCAGGATCTTAAATTTGCCCATATTAATACCGACGAAATCATCCAACTGTTGCCTGAGTACGACTCCGCACTGGTGATACTTGAAGATTTCCAAGTAGAACTCGTAAATACCCTTGAGCTAATGCAGGTTGAACTGAATAATCTTGCTGAGGCATATAACAAAGACATGAACAACTTAACCGAAACGGTTCGCCAAGTTAAGGAACAAGAACTTAACGATAAAAACACAAGAATACAGGAATTCCAAACCTATGCGCAAGAACAACTCACCAATAAACAAAACGAACTGATTCAGCCTATGTACCTTAAAGTACAGAGCGCTATAGACGCTGTTGGCAAGGAAAACGGATTTGTATATATTTTTGAATCGACTTACATAAGGTATATCAACGCCACAACAAGCACTGATGCACTTCCCCTTGTAAAAGCGAAACTAGGAATCAATTAATACCGGAAATAATAAAATTGTGGAGGCTGTTTCATTAAACGACAGCCTCTTCGTTTTTTAAAGCATAAGTAAAGTGGTAAACAGACCCATTGGAATATTCGACTCGGGCGTGGGCGGCTTAACAGTAGCCAACGCAATTAGACAAACCCTTCCGGGAGAATCACTTATCTACTTTGGTGATACTGCCCATTTACCGTATGGCGACAAATCGGCCGAAGCTATCATTGGATACTCATCCCGAATCACTGAATTTTTACTGGAACACGAAGCTAAGGTTATTTTAATCGCTTGTAACTCAGCTTCCGCTTCAGCATACGAACACCTGAAAACAAAATTCGGCGATAAAGTGATTATTATGGACGTTATTGATCCTGTAGTTGAATATGTTGGCACAAAGAAATACAAAAAAATAGGAGTCATCGGTACCAAGCGGACTATAAGCTCAGCGACCTACGCCACTAAACTCAATGAAACGGTGCCAAACATGGAGGTAATCTCCCTGGCTACCCCGCTCCTTGTTCCAATGATTGAGGAGGGATTTGTTTTTGATGATATCAGTAACGCTATACTAAGATCATACCTATCAAATAAGGAGCTATCAGATATACAGGCACTTATCCTCGGCTGTACACACTATCCCATTATCCGCAACCAAATCAACAAGATTTTCAATTTTGACGTAGATATAATCGACTCCTCTGGGATTGTTTCCTCAATACTAAAAAAGAGGCTCGAAGACTCTAACCTACTGAACAACACAGGGAAAGTGGATTATAGTTTTTATATATCCGACTATACCCCTTTCTTTGAAAAAATGGCCAAAATGTTCTTCGGTGGCGAGATAAACCTCCAAAAAGCCGATATTTGGAAATAATCGTCCACCACATCTCCACATGATACATTAATTTGTACATTTAAACTCGAATTTCATTTATAATGGATGGCGAGAAATAGGGAGATCTCTTCAAACGATTATCTAAGGCTTCTGCATGAACAGCAGGAACGGTTAAAAGAACTTGCTTGCATTAACGGAACAACAAAAATCCTCAATAAGGGAAAATCCGTTGAGTGGGCATTGGAACAGATCGTATTACTCCTTCCCCCCGCATGGCAGTATCCTGAATCAACCTCCGCTAGAATCACATTTGACAACAAAACGTTCGTTACCACAGATTTTGTGGAAAGCGAATGGAAAATGGCGCAAGAGTTTACTACAGTTGACGACGAAAAGGGGATTATCGAAGTTTTCTACCTTGAAAATTTTCCCCCTGAAGTTGAAGGACCCTTCTTGAAAGAGGAACGCGACCTTATCCGTAACATAGCTAGCCTAATTTCTGGATATATTAGCAGCTATAAAGCCCGAAACATCCTCGGAAGAACACAAGACCCAAAATTCACGCAGGAAGAGATAGATATAACTCCCGGGAAAATGTTGCTCCAAAAGTTTTTGGAACGCCATAATATCGGCAGCAACTCACTGTTCTACCTTAGCAATTACAGGGGAGTTAAAGATATTCTTCTAATTGCAAACCTATACGACGCTTATTCAATAGAAGGCGAAGGCCGTTTCCTTACCAATATAATTAATGAATTCCGCCAGTTTAATCTGGCCGCTCCCCCTAGAATTACTGGGGCGTCAAATGAAGAAGAGGTCTTCGATAAACTTAGGGCGAAGCATTTTGACATGGTGATAATAATGTTGGGTTCCCAAAGGGATACACTTATGTCGATTTGCGCAAAAGTCAAAAATAAATATCCTTACCTCCCAACATACCTACTATTAAACAAGACCGAAGATATCCCGTTCGCGGAGAGAAACCGACAAAACGGAGCTACTTTCGATAATCTTTTTATATGGACAGGAGAAGCAAAGGTCTTTTCATCCATGGTTACGCTGCTGGAGGACAAACTAAATATCGAAAACGACGCCAAAAAAGGTTTTGCGCGCGCACTGTTGTTGGTTGAAGACTCACCAGAAAACTACTCCTCATATCTCCCTATCCTATACACACTTATTATGGAGCAAACAAATATTTTGATTTGCGAAGGGACTCATGAAGACAATAAATCTATTAAACTTCGCACCCGACCGAAAATACTTTTGGCCCCTACTTGGGAAGATGCGATGAACCTCTACAATAACTATAAGGAAAATATTCTGTGCGTGGTCTCTGATATGAGTTTTCCTAAAAATGGGGAGTTGGATAATATTGCCGGGTATGATTTCTTGGGACATGTAAGGTCCACTGCCCCCACTATTCCGGTTCTTCTACAATCAGCCGATCCCAATAACAATAAGTACGCCGAAAAATTGGGATGCAGGTTCTTGGATAAAAACTCAAAAAGTGTACTACAAGATCTCAAATCGTTTATCAACACAAATCTCGGTTTCGGTCAATTCGTTTTTTGCGACGAAAAATCCAACCAAATAGCAATTGCCCGGTCGATGAAAGAGTTTGAGCATATATTATCGACGATTCAAGGGAGTTCCATTGTTTCCCATGCAGTTAAAAACCACTTCACAAAATGGTTTATGGCACGGGGAGAGATGCAAATCGCCAAGGCTCTCTCTTCAAAGAGTTTTTCATTGACAGATGATCCCGAAGAGGTAAGGTTAATCCTTTTCGAGACAATCAAAGAACATAAACAGAAATTGAACAAGGGCAGGATCGTTGGCTTCGAGGAACAAAACCTCCTCGATGAGACAAACGTGGTAAGCTTAATCCCAGGCTCATTAGGGGGAAAAGGCAGGGGACTTGCCTTTATCAACACCCTGATATATAGTTTTGAGATCGGGAAATTGTTGCCCGATATAAACATTAAAACCCCTATTACCTCAATAATAGGTACAGATGAGTTCGACCTTTTCATGGAAAAAAATAACCTCTGGAACCTTATAAAAGAAGAGGAAGATTACAAAACGCTCCAAAACCGTTTTCTTGGGGGAAAACTTAGTGACACCCTTGAGTCGGAGTTATACATTTTGTTGAGACAAATACATAAACCATTGGCCGTCAGATCGTCCAGTTTGTTTGAAGATTCGTTGAGCAGACCATTTTCAGGACTTTTCTCAACCTTTATCCTACCCAACAACCAACCAGATATTGAGTCGCGTTTCAAACAATTGACCGATGCCATAAAACTTGTCTTCGCCTCTATCTATTCAAAAAATTCCAGAACCTATTTCAAAGCTATCCACTTCAAGGTAGAACAGGAAAAAATGGCCGTTGTGATCCAAGAGGTTGTTGGCAACCGTTTCGGGGAGACTTATTACCCACATATTAGCGGCACAGCCCAATCATACAACTTCTACCCTGTTGCCCATATCAAACCTGAAGATGGTTTTTCAGTTATTGCGGTTGGACTTGGACAATATGTTGTAGAAGGAGATAAAGCGTTCAGATTCTGTCCCGTTTACCCTACCCTCGACATTGTCTCACACACAGATATCTATAAAAATTCACAGACCAAATTTTATGCGGTTGACCTGGCAAAGAAAAATATAAACCTTTTGGATGGGGAAAACGCAGGATTGGTCTCACTTGATATATGCGATGCCGAGAGGCACAAGACACTCCAACATATGGCGTCGGTTTTCTACAAGGACAATGATACGTTGGTACCGGGACTCGACAGTATTGGTCCAAGAGTGGTCAATTTCGCCGATATTCTTAAATACAACTATATACCCCTTGCCTCTACCATCCGTACTGTTCTCGAAGTGGTATCAGAGGCTACCGGAAATCCATCCGAAATAGAATTTGCCGTTGACCTTACAAAAGATAAGAATGGAAAGGCAACTTTTTATTTACTCCAAATAAAACCACTTTTCGGTAGCGGAGCCGGTTACGAAATCGATCCTGATTCTATTGACTATAATAATCTGGTTCTCAAAAGCGAAAAAAGCATGGGAAACGGGGTTATAGACAATATAACAGACGTGATTTTCGTGGGTCCCCGCTCATTCGACAAACACAGAACGGTTGAGATGGCCAAGGAAATTGAACAGCTCAACGATAAAATGATAAAAGAAAACCGTCGATATCTTTTGGTTGGCCCTGGGCGTTGGGGTACTAGGGATGTGTTTCTGGGCATTCCCGTTCAATGGTCGCAAATATCTAACGCTAAAGTTGTTGTAGAGGTAGGGTTACCTGGATTTCACCTCGATGCGTCGTTGGGTTCCCATTTTTTCCATAATGTCACCTCAATGAACGTTGGCTATTTTTCGGTTAATAGTGAGACTGACAACGGGATTATTAACTGGAAGCTCATTGAAGAACAAGAACCAATCCAAAAAGGTGAATTTTTCAGCCATGTCAGGTTCAAAAAGCCGCTTTTGATAAGAATGGACGGGAAAAAAGGGATATCAGTTGTATCAACTACCCCCATCAACACCGGGAAAAAACATTAGATACATTTTATTTGTGGTTACCACAAAACGACGGTTTATCCAAAAAACAGATAGGTCATGAATACTGCGGCAGTTAATCCAGCAATATCTGCCAATAAACCGCACCATATCGCATATCTTGTATTTTTGACCTATCTGTTT
>Ga0209800_10003265_pt1 | contig 13073 bp, 13 predicted proteins | sample Higcelweek8metaG_FD_187174 | JGI IMG/M metagenome (GOLD analysis project Ga0209800, IMG submission 187174) | Freshwater pond sediment microbial communities from the University of Edinburgh, under environmental carbon perturbations - High... | ecosystem: Environmental > Aquatic > Freshwater >... | reverse complement strand
TGTAACAGCCAGAGATGTGGAGATTCAATGTCTTTTGGAACACTGCCCCTCAACCAAGAGGGTACTTCCGAATACTGCTGCCCGAACAAATTGATGTTTCAATAATTTTCAATAATTAATGACAACTAACAATCTGTATTGCAAGGGGTATTATACCCTATTTTTACCCAAAATCAGGATGAAAGTGGATAATTTTTGTCAAGTTATTTGACTGCAGTTTTGCCATTTAATTGATCGCGAATCTGCAGCACCTGGCGCCTGAGAAGCTCATCCCGTTCCAGCATATCAGCCACTTTCTCGCAGGCATAGATGACGGTGGTATGGTCACGCCCGCCAACCATTTCGCCAATTTGCAGAAGTGAAACGTTGCCTTCATGGCGCAGCAGGTACATGGCCACCTGACGTGGTAGAGCCACCGCACGGGTGCGGTTTCTCCCTAATAGTTTTTCTGAAGTGATGCCAAAAGTGCGCGCTACTACATCCAACACGCGGGAAGGTTCAAAAGTGTTGCGCTGCGGAATCAGGTCAGTGAGAGCCACGGTTACCAGGTCTTCATTGAGCGGTTTGCCACGCAGGTCTGCATATGCCATCACCCGGGTAAGCGCCCCTTCCAACTCACGAATGTTGTTGGTGAACATACGCGCAATCATTTCCAAAATGGAACCGGGTACTTTGTGATTCGAGCGGTCTGCCTTGGCGCGCAAAATGGCGATCCTAGTTTCCAGGTCAGGCGGTTGAATATCAGCGGTAAGCCCCCACTCAAAGCGCGAGCGCAGGCGTTCTTCAAGCGTGTTCATTGCTTTGGGAGGACGGTCAGATGAAAGCACGATCTGTTTATCCTGACCGTGAAGTGTATTGAAGGTATGGAAAAATTCTTCCTGGGTTGATTCCTTGCCGGCGATGAATTGGATGTCATCGATCAGCAGCACATCGATGCGGCGATAGCGGTCGCGGAACGCGGGGGTGTTATGGGTGCGGATGGCATTGATCAAATCGTTGGTGAATTCCTCTGATGATACATACAGTACCTGCTGCCCATGGCTGCGTGCGTAGTTACCAATGGCGTGCAGTAAGTGGGTTTTTCCCAGCCCAACTCCACCATAGAGGAAGAGGGGGTTGTAAGACTGGGCAGGGTTCTCTGCCACAGCCATACAGGCGGCATGTGCCAGCCGGTTGGATGCCCCTACTACAAAATTGTCAAAGTTGTATTTACTGTTCAGGGCAGATCCCGGCTGCATCGGGGTGGGAATCACCTGGCTCAAATTAAGTGTTGGAACCGATTCTTTGGGTTGTTCTTCCAGCTGATAATCTTTATGCCAGACGATGAACTCCACTTTTTGGGTTTCTTCAATGTATCCTGAAAGGATGCGGGTGATGGTGCCAGTCAGGCGGGATTCAAGCCAATCGCGCGCATAAGCATTGGAAACGCCGATGGTAAATGTGCCCTGCTCAAATTTGAGCATTTCGGTGCTGCGCACCCAGGTGTCATAGGACGCTTTGGACATTTCCATTTGCAGTTGGCCAATGGCGGCCTGCCAGGCATCAATAGGATTCATTCTCTGCGTCCCTTCACATGGTATAGAATTCCACACTTCCCCCAGGTACAGCAGTGCTAACCCACCGGCGGATGTGGTCTGACAATTACTCAATTGGGTGAAACGTTGGTCTTTTGGGATTCTATGCCATAGAGTCCCCGAATTACGATGTACTCATTTTAGCAGAAAGAAATCCCACAAACAAGGCGATTACCCTACGGTTGGTTAAAAGTTTATGATTCTTTAAGGTAATTAATCTTAAGAAACTCCGATACATTTTTTAAGATTTCTAAATGATTCTGATTATTTTTACCCCAACAGGCAGTGGATGGACCTTACTGACACCCCCATATACGGGGTTTACTATCCTAATTCGAGGCTTACTGGCAGGGATGGGGTTATTTTGTCAAAAGAACCGGGTTTCCAAAATACCATCTCTTATGTGTTTTTTACGTTGAAAATGGTATTTGGAATTCTTAATATTTATTACCAAACTCTAACCTTTTTAAGGAACTATTCTGCAAACGAGTCTTTGATTAAGTCAGCTGCCTTGTGAGCAATTTCAACAGCGTAATTTGTGCCGCGGTCATACGGGTAAACCTGCGACATGCTGGCAAAGTACACTCCCTCAAGTGGTGTCTCCACTGCCGGGATGTTTTTAGAGTGATTGACCAGTGGAACGGGCTGGGCATAAAAGGATTTCTTCACCCAGGCACGGTTCACCCAGTCAGGCTTAAAGTCCGGGTTAAATTTGACGAAGCTCGGCAAGAACTTTTGCAGCAGCTCATCCGCGGTCATCGAGAAATACTCATGATCGGTCTCAAGGTAATCGCCGCAATAAATGATGTGCTCGCCGCCAAACTTATCTGCCGGCTGGAAATTGGTATGTTCCACTAGCGCTAAAAAGGGAAAGCCGGCAGCCTTGGGCAGGTTGAACCAGTAGTACCCCTCGCGCGAAAGTTGATGCTTGAGTGAGATGATCAACGCCACAGCCCCCAGGCTTTTCAAACCCAGCAGACCTTTTAGATAGTCTTCGGGCATTTGTGGCGCCAACTTCACCATTTGCGCTGGAGAAAGGGTTACCAGCACGCGGTCAAAAACTTCCTGTATTCCATTGACTTTAAGCTCAACTTTTTGACCAATAGATTTAACTTCTTCAACGGTGGTCTTGTAACGGATGTTCACACCCTTTTCCAGCAGGGCGCGCGCAAAATCATCCGCAAAACCCTGGAAGCCGCCTTCGTAAGTCACCAGGTTGGTAGAGCGAACGTGAAAACGTGCCCACATCCAGGACATGTTGACGACCCTGGCGTATTTTTCGCTGAATTTGCCAACGATCATTGGTTCCCACATGCTGCGGTAAACCTTTTCGCCAGCCCATTTACGCATCCACGCATCGACCGTGGTTTTTTCCATCGGTTTCCAGTTGTTTGTCAGGCGCAGGTACAACCCCACCAAACCAAAACGGATCTTGTCTATGCCAAAACCTAATCCAGGATACAGAAGCGCAGCCAGGATCGAATCAAAGGGGTAGAATTTTCCCTTGTAATAGACAACAGTGGTCGGGTGGCGCACCAAAACCTTTTTTTCCACCCCGAGTTCTTTGAACAAGCGGAACATGTGTGCATCCGAGGTGAACCAGTGGTGGTAAAAATTCTCGACCGACCACTCCCACTCGGGTTCCTTAAAGCCGGCTGCCAGACCACCTGGTCCGCCAGTGCCTTCAAAGATGGTTACGTCATAACCGGCTTTCACCAGGTCTAATGCCGCGGTCATGCCGCCAAAACCTGCGCCAATAATTCCAATTCGCTTCGATTCCATAGTCCTCCAAAAAATTACTGCGGGGTTTTGTTAACGTTTATCCGCTGGAAACCTGTGTTTCCTGACGTAGTGAATCATCCCATTTGATGCCTTCGCGCGTCATGTAATAAGCTCCCAATAGTGTGATCGGCAGCCACAACGCCACGTGAAGTACCACCGCATAAGCCAACGCCTCTGACCCGCCAACACCAAATGCCACCAGCACCGCTTTCGTCACCGCTTCCCAGGTGCCTATGTACCCGGGGGCGGAGGGAATGGTAGTCGCCAGGTTGGCAATACCATTGAGGAGCATGAGGGCAAAGAAGGAAACTGTAAATGTAAACGCATGCATCACAAACCAGTACTTCACCGTTTCCAACAGCCAGATAACCACTGAGGTGAGAAAAACCATGAGGATATTAAAAGGTGACCGCAAGGAGGCTAACCCATCGAGGAACCTGTGCATGATTCCGGTTGCCTTTTCGCGCATGCGCATTGGCAAAAGCCGGTCAATGAACCACTGCCCGACACGGATGGTGACCTTGGGGAACATCGCTGCCAGCAGGAAGATGACCAGAGCACCCAGAAAAATGCCGGTGCCGATGAGCGCCAGGCTTTGGATATTTCCGAGAAAGCCGGAATCCGAGGTGGACAACTTGGCAAGTGCTGGCAGGTTGACAAAGACAAACGCCAGCATCACCACACCATCAAAGATGCGCTCAACGATCACCGTTGCCAGTGATGCAGAGACCGGCACGCCTTCGCGGCGTTTGAGGACAACCGCACGTAGCACTTCGCCGGCGCGAGCCGGGTAGATGTTATTGCCCATGTAGCCAATGCAGGTGACCGGGAACATCACTTTTGTGGGGATTTTCTTGACCGGACCCAGCAGGTAATGCCAGCGCCAGGATCGCACCCATACGGCGATAAAATAGACTGCAACACCCGGCAGGATCCACCAGTAATTGGCAGACTTCATCGCCTGCCAGAATGTATCCAATTCTAAATTTTTAAGGGCAAAATACATGAAAACGACGCTAATCGCTAACCCCAGCCAAAATTTCCATCTTTTCATGGGGTTCATTCTACCATGAAGTGTTTAAGGCATTTTAAGATAAGATAATAGTGACTACGGAGGAATTCCATGGAAGAACCTCGCTTGTATGATGTCATTTATTCCGTTGTGCGCCAGATCCCTGCCGGCAAAGTGGCCACTTATGGGCAAATCTCGCGCATCGTCGGGCGCTGCTCCGCGCAAATGGTTGGCTTTGCCCTGGCGTCGCTCGCCAACCAGCATGAAGACCTGGGCGTCCCGTGGCAGCGGGTGATCAACGCCAAGGGGATGGTCAGCCCGCACGGTTTTGGCATGGGCACCGCCATTCAGCGCACCCTGTTGGAAGATGAAGGTGTGGCGTTCAGCCTCGAAGGCGTGATCGATTTCGAAAAGTACGGCTGGGAAGGATAATAAAAACCGGGAATCTTGTAGATTCCCGGCAAATTTATTTAATCCTTAATCCATGGGCTGGTAGCCCATACAGGTGAATTCTTCACCGCTGATCAGAATTGAATCACCCCAATCGGGACTTTCAAAAACCTTGTAACTGCTCCATAAAGCCGCGTTCTCTTTGAGAAGTTTTTCAGCGCGGTACCCGCTGATCGTGAATCCCTGCCAGGGTACGGGGGTGTAATCCACAGTCGTAAAAGTGGCGGTGCGGCAAGCCAGGGCAGACCCTAAAACTTCTTTCGCCTTTGCCGGTAAACCCGGATCTTGATAAGCACTCACCATGGCAGGCACAGCGTCCGTGCCCAACTGCTGCAAGTAGTTGAAATCCAACTCCTCACCAGCCACGGCGCGCTTGACGTTCTGGCGCACGATGAAGGTGTCAACATTCAGCGCTGCCAGGGTAATGGCAAATCCCAGCGTAGCCACCAGCAATGCCAGGGCAAACCGGCCCCGCTGCCTTAGTATCTCAAGAATAATCGTCACCAGAATCAATGCTGCCAGCCAGTAGATGAATACATGGGTATACGTGCGCAGCGCTGAAAAGCCATAGGCTTCTTCATACAACATTAAGCGCTGCAGCGAGGACGCCAGCATCACCAGCACCAATCCCATCAGCAGGATCGAGGTCACACTGAAGCCGATCTTCGCGCCACGCATTTCCCTCTTCGAAATGGTATTCAAGCCCAGGTAAACCAGCAGGCTGAGCACCGCGACCGCCACCAACTCACCAAAGCCGCGGCGGGCATATTCCGCAAAGGTGTACCCGGTTTCATTGATATTGGCAGTACCGCCAAAGAGATAACGCACCTGGATGATCACAAAAGTGATGAAAAGTAAATCTATCGCCCCCAGGATGATGCCGGTTTCTGTCCATCCCAGGAAGGGAGTCATCCAGGGTTTCGTCGTCTCGGGCTTCACTGCCTCGTTGCGGGGATACAGTGAATGCAGGTAGATGCCCACCAGGAAGGATCCGATCATTAGGACGTACCACAGGCGGAACAGGTACTCCGGCAGCTTTTCAAGGTCGAGTATCTTCTTGAGCCAATCGCCAAATACTGGATCAGCAGAAGAAAGCAGGATGGCAAAGAGTGTAACTATCGGCAGCGCAATTAACACGCCGCGCAGGATAGCCCACCCCTTGCCGGATTTCTTTTTGGGGTCCTCACCAGCCTTAGGTGGAGTGCGGAATCGTGATCCAAACAGGATCGCCCCCGAAAGACCACCGAAGAATGCCTTCACAACCTCCGTGATGTAATCAACGAGGCGGTAAAAAGGCCAGTGACCATTGAGGAAAGTAGCTGTGAGTAACAACATGCCTGAAAGCGCAAGGGAAACACTGACCAGGCGGGTTAAGGGCTCAGTGCGCCAGGCGGGGACAAAGGCAAATCCAATGATCAGCAGGCTCAAGGCCCAACTGACCTTTGCCGGTCTTTTTTGCTCCTGCCAGGCAAGCATATAGCCTACAATCAGAAGTACAAGCGTCCAGATGAAGAACGAGATTCCGAATGGTTTTTTCCAGAATAGGAAATCGAAGGCGATGGCGGCAAGCAGCCCCCCCACCCAGAATCCTCTTTTGTGTTTGAGCATTTTTCTCCTAGTATTTGACCGCCAGCGATAGGATCATCACCAGTATCACTACGATACCAACAACGGCTAAAAGTACCTGCTGCCGGCGTGTCTTTCTCTGCTCGACGGAAACCCGCGTAGTCTTCGCCTTGCTCGATGTAGATTTTTTTGTATTTTGCATAACTTGCCTCACGTGATAACTTTAGTTTAGTTTTGTGGACCTATCAATTCCTATCAGCGGACTGACGGAAGCTATCAACATTACTTGTCTGACTTAAAACCGAAATCCCGTCTTACGGGATCTCTGTGAAATTTCGATGAGGGTTATTCCGTTGCTGCTTTCGCGGCAGTTGTTTTCGATTCTTTTGGCGCAGCAGTATCCGTTTTGGATTCTGTTTTGGAGTCTGTCTTTTCTGCAATTTTTTCGGCTTTTCCTGCTTTTTCTGCGTTTTCTTCTTTTCGATCGCTGGCTGCCCGGCTGGCGCCTGATGGCGAGCGGTGGTCGGTAGCGTAAAAGCCGGATCCTTTAAATACAATACCTACGGGTTGATAAACCTTTTGCAAAGTTTTCCTACCGCATTCGGGGCACTTGGTCAATTGTGGGTCTGAGAATTTCTGTGTCTGGTCGAACTGAACACCGCAATTTTCACACCGATAAGTATATATCGGCATAATTACACCTCTGTTCCCTTATTTCACTATCGCGCCAATTATAGTCTCATTAAAATGGCGGGTCAAGAACAGGCGCGTTAGAGTTTTGTCAGAAATGCTTTTTTCGAAATAGGTATAATTAGGGCATAAGGCGGGGCTGAAAAATAAACTCATGAAAGTGATTAAATAATGGATTCTGATCTTCGAGCTGACATCACTAAAAACTTACAAGCCAAAGAGACCGAAGAATTAGTGGAAATCTGGCAAAACCATGACACGGATAAATGGCAAGAGGAAGTATTCGAAATAATTAAGGTTTTATTACTCAAAAGGTTGGGATACTTACCCCTTTTAAAGCCAGAAATTCAGTCAGAACAGTTGCTTTCGGTGGCGTTAAATAAAATAAACGTCGGGGAGTATGATTCGGCATATCAGGATTGCATAAAAGCAATTGAACTTTGTCCTGATTTATCTGATGCATATTATTTTCTTGGCGTTATTTATGAAGAGCAAGGTCAATCACAAAATGCATCTATTAATTTTCGCAAGGCTATTTCATTAGATTCTACCCAAAAAGACTACAGGAAAAGTTTCAGTAGAATTGAATCAAGGCTTAAGCTTGAATTTGAAAACTCTCAAGCCAAAAAACACATTGATCAGGCAATAGTTTTTGCTGACAAAAATGAACCAGAAAAAGGGATTTCTGAATGTAAAAAAGCCGAAGAGCTATTACCGGATATTGCATTTGCTTATTATTCTATTGGTATCGCCTATGAAGAACTAGATCAACCTCAAAATGCGTTAATTAATTTTCGCAAAGCGATTACCAAAGATTCCACCCACAAGGATTCATTAAATAGTATCAATAGAATCGAATCCATACTTAAGGCTGATTTTGATTTATCACAAGGAAAAAAGCACCTTGACCAAGCTCTTGATTTTGCGTATGAAGATGAACCGGATAAAGCGTTAAAGGAATGTGAAAAATCCAAAACCGCTTTACCCAACATTGCAGTTGCATACAATTACCTAGGATTAGTTCTCCAAACCCTTAAGAATACTGAATCTGCAATTGAATCTTATACAACTGCAACCCAACTCAATCCTGGTTTTACTCCTGCCTGGGAGAATCTTTCTTTTGCAAAAAGACGGCTTGAAGAAGAACATTACTTTAAACTTGCCCAACGAAGTCCTGAAGAAATCCTGGAGTTGAGTGAGATGGAATTTGTTACGGATGGCGAGGAATCCTTAGTACAAGTAGACATTGAAGATCTGATTCCCGGATGGTATTACATGGATGCATATGCCTATCTTGTCCCCGGAACTCCAGGCTACCGCACCCGACCCGGCCGCAGCGGATATGACATATTTGACACAGACTTTGAAGAAGCCCGCATTGAAGGATTTGTTATTAAGAAAATATTTACTGGAAAATTCAGGACAAAAAATCCATTCGACCTTTTTGTAATAGCCTTATTCGGTTTGTTTTTTTGTTTTCCTTTATTGTTTGCTTTTATTTCGACGCTTTATGGGAGTTTATTGGGAAATATTGGATTATTAATTTTATTCAGTCCATTGTGGGTAACGGGGTTAGCATTTTGGACAAATTTGGTCTTGAGTTTTACGACGAAGGACAGCGAGAATTTTAATGTTTTCTATTAGAAATTTACTCTTTAGCCATTCTGAAACTCTATGTCATCTTTCTGAAAGCAACACCTAAATAATCACTTTAAGGTAAAAATTTTATACTGTTCGAGTAAAAATTATTCCTAGTGACCCCTACTTCCTTGAATAATATTGCGGTTAGAATATGTGAGAAATTAGAATCCGCAGACCGATCCCGATGAGAATCAATCCGCCGAGCAGTTCCATGCGCTTGCCAAATTTCTCTCCCAGTTTGCCCCCAAACATCAGCCCGGCCAGGGATAAGGCCGCGGAAACCAGCGCGATCACCAGGCTGGATATCCAGATCGAGCCTTCCATGAATGCCAGGCTCAACCCTACCGCCAGCGCGTCAATTGAGGTGGCGATACTGAGCATTATCAAAAATCCTCCGCGCGAGGGATCCCCTGCCCGCTTTTCCTCTGCAGTCGAAAAACTCTCCACGATCATTTTGATGCCCACGAAAGCCAGCAATCCAAACGCGATCCAGTGGTCGATTTTGGAAATGTAATTTACAATGGTGCTGCCCAGCGCCCATCCGATGAGCGCCATGCCCCCCTGGAAAAGCCCGAAATGGAAGGGCAGGCGGAAGCGGTAACGATCGGTGCAATCACAGCTCTTGCAGCCGATGCCCAGAGACACCGCAAAGCAATCCATGGCAAGCCCGAGGGCGATTAAAAGTATCGTAATAAAATCCATGTCTCCTCGCAAACAGGCTGGATTATACCCCAGCCATTATTAACATCGAGAGGAAATGAGATGCGAACTTATCCCATCCGGTATAATCAAACGTGAGATGCTATTTTGATTCCAGAGGTGGCGATGAAAGATATCCTTGAATTCCTGAATACTTCCAGCGTGGAAGAGTTAACCAAATATCCCCAGATTTCTGCAGAGATGGCGGATGTGATTATTGCTGTACGACCGATTAATAATCGTGAAGATAGTAAGAGGGTGGAGGGATTTTCATTCAAAAAATTTGATGCCCTCAAAGCTGCGCTTGAATCGGAAATCGCACCGGCTTACGCCCAAACGGATGAACCCGTTGCTGAAGCCAAAACTGACCCTGAACCTGAAGTGAAGAAAGCCTCCATTGGAAAGATATTGTTCCGCATCATTATCGCCTTGATCATCCTTGGCGCAATATTTTCGCTGGTCTATTTCGGCGTGCCATGGTTCAAGGAGAAAGTGCTCAATCCACTGCAAAGTAACACCGAGCGCGTGAGCGCATTAACCTCCCAACAGGCTGCCGACATGGAAAAACTGTCCAGTGACCTCAAGGCTCTGCAAGAGCGTGTTGCCACCCTCGAAGCACGTGCAGACAGCATCGACCAATCGATTCAAACCCACTCGGAAGCGCTGGTGAAACTGGATGAACTGCAGGCAGCACTACAAACCAGCCTGGATGCGCACAAATTGGAAATTTCCAGCCAGGTGGCTGAACAGTTAACCCTGACGCGCGCCATTGAATTGCTCGGCCGTAGCCGGTTGTATATGTCTCAAAATAATTTTGGCCTGGCAAAAATTGATGCTGCCTCCGCCCGGGATCTGCTCTTTGGATTGCTTTCCACCATTTCTGCTGACCAATCCAATGCCTTGAAGATCGTTATTGACAGGTTGGACCTGGCGTTGAGCAACATGGAATCCTACCCGGTGATCGCCGTCTACGATCTTGACATGGCATGGCGCCTGCTGGTGGATGGCTTGCCGAATGTTCCCGCGATGGTGGTCACTCCGGTCATTGCTGAAACTCTGCCGCCCACAGCAACCCTGCAGGCAACACCCACAGCCACACCTTAATATAATCTCGCTCCGATCCGGCAGCCTTTCAGTAACTTGCCTGAAAGGCTGCCTTTTTGTATAATTCAAACAAATGTTCGATTAACCAAGGGGAAGCATGCCGCTAAACTATCTAACGCTTCAAAGCCAGATAAAGAAATACGGCGAATCGGCTTCGCTACAAAAACGTGAATTCGAGCACAAGCTCGAAGCCTGCCAGGCATTATTCCACCAGCATGCCGGCGATATGATCGGATTGCAGCGTCTGGTGGAAGAAGCCGTTGCCCACAATAAGGGGCTGCGTTGCGCTGTGCCAGTTGCTGAACCACTGGATACGCATCAATCCGCGCCTTCCGCCCCTCCCGGCCGGACCATCATTGCCGCTGACGGCTCGCAAATCAACCCGGACCCCCACGGCGAGGTATTGTTCGCGCTGGTAAATACCGGTCTGTTCACCCTGCAGCCCGGCAGCAAAGCTGCCCCGCGTACCCAAACTCTCTCCACCCTCCTGTTTGATGATGCCCTGCAAACCTCCAACGGCATGGTCTCTGAGGACCTGATCGCCCTGCTGCGTGACGTGCGCGAACGGGAGATCCTGGCTGAAGTGACCAAAGAGTTCCCCCCCCCGGTGATCACCCTCACCGACGGACCGCTGGAGCTGTATCATGAGCCGCGCCTGGACAAGCAATACGAGACCCAGTTCCACAATTATCTGCATGCCCTGGATGAACTCTCACTTAACGAGGTTATCACCGCCGGCTACGTGGACCGTCCGCGCGCGGACCTGGTGGTGCGCCTGCTGGAACTGCTCACCCCCGAATCTGCCGGGCAATCCCGGGCATTCGCCGGCATCCCCGATCGCTCACTATTTGAAAGCATTTTACAACCGGGAGAACGGTCCGCTGTTTTTGCCCTGCAGTCCAGTTCTTCCGCTTCCTACGAGGGACGCAAGGCGCTGCATTTCTTTTATCTCAATAGCGGCAGCGTAAATCATCCTGCCCTTGCCCGGGTGGAAATTCCAAGGTGGGTGGCGGAAAATGCCGCTGCATTGAATACCCTTCATGCAACGCTGGTGGAGCAATCCCGCCAGGCTGGCGCCTCCCCTTACCCCTACCCGCTGCTACGCGCGCATGAGGTGGCAGTGGTGAACATGGACGACCGCGACGAGGTTATCCGCATGATCGAACGCGAACTGGCTGAACGCGGCTTCGCACCTTCCAGCCAATCTTACAAGCAGATCAACAAAGGTTTCCAGGATAGAAAGAGGATTTGACATGAGCTCAATTGCCATCGGACGATTACTGCGTTCCAATACCTCCGCCTGCGTCATCGGCTGCAGGATTAACCAGCAAAATGCTCCTCTCTTCGGAGAGATGCTGCGCATTCCACTCTCCAACGGATTGCAGATCTACGGGCTGGTGCATGAGATCAACATTGATGACGACGGACTGGTGCGCCAACTTGTGACCGCTCCCGAGGTATCCCGCGAGGTGATCGAGGACAACCGTCAGAACCGCAACATGCCGGTGGAGATGAGCGTGGTCTTTATCGGCTGGGAGCGCGACGGGGCGGTCTCGCATACCCGCGTGCCCACTCCTCCCCTTTCGCTGGACGAGATCTTCCCCTGCACTAATAGCGAGATCGTCCATTTCCTTGAAGGCGGCAAGTTCAGTTACCTGCGTGCCCTATTACGCAATATCGAATTGCCCGCGGCAGACCTGCTCACTGCGCATTTAAGGCAGGTAGCCCGTGCGCAGCAGGGTACCGGCGCCAACTGGCTCGAGCCCTCCCTGCGCGAAGTGGTCTCCCTGCTCAAAGATGACTATCCAATATTGATGGATGTTCTAACCGCTGTTTCCGAGGTTCTTTAAGAGGCATATGATGACAACTTCTTCGAGCAATTTACAGGCAGACAATTCCATGAATCTCCCCATCGGCTACGTGGTCGGCGGAGGGCTTAAAGCCAATCTCTTCGTGCGCCTCACCATCCCCGCGGACCAGGTTCAGGAAGGCGGTTTTGTGGTGCTGGAAAGCGGCAACTGGCAGTTTTACGGCCTGGTGACCGACCTGCAGCTTGGCGCCTCTGATCCGCGTTATGCAGAGTTGCCCAACACCCAGCGCTTATCCGCCCTCGCCACAAAGATGATGACCGAGCAGACCCTTTACACCAATCTTGAAGTGCTGCCGGCGTTGATGCTGGAGCGCGGTCCTGCGCCTGACGCCCCCGATTACGTTGAATGGACCAAAGCGCACCAGGAAGAGAATCGCCCGCGTCCGCTGCCGATCAAGACCGTGCCGGCGCATCATTCTGTTACGCGCCTGGCTTCATCCGGCGATGTGGCCGAGATCTTCGGCGAACCCGGCGGCGCCAATTTTATCGTCGGGCGCACCCGCGAACAGGACCATCCCGTGTGCATTGACCTGGAGAAATTCGTCCAGCGCAGCTCCGGCATCTTTGGCGCAACGGGTACCGGCAAGTCCTTCCTCACCCGCATCATACTTGCCGGGCTCATCCAGCATAACTCAGCCTCCGTGCTGGTGCTGGATATGCACAACGAGTACGGCATTGACGACAC
>Ga0209800_10003259_pt1 | contig 13086 bp, 10 predicted proteins | sample Higcelweek8metaG_FD_187174 | JGI IMG/M metagenome (GOLD analysis project Ga0209800, IMG submission 187174) | Freshwater pond sediment microbial communities from the University of Edinburgh, under environmental carbon perturbations - High... | ecosystem: Environmental > Aquatic > Freshwater >... | reverse complement strand
AGAGAGCCTTCGAAGAAATCTTTGAAGATGTCTTTGAAGTGAATTTTCAGTGAGTTTAAGGTGAACACGTAAGTGTTTAACTGGAAATTCTTATATAAAACCTTAACAAAAACTATTATACGAGGAGGGTTCATTATGACAATTATCCAAGGTAATCCATTCAATGTGGCATCTGTTATAAACGGTGCAGTAGGAAGTGAAAGAGATTTTTGTATGGGATATGGGAATCCAGGTTCAAGCGGAAATGGCTATATTACAACAATTAAATTGTCGGTAGGACTTGTTGATATTGAGCAACCAGACATTATCGCACAACAAATACCTCTCGATATAGGTACGGCAGGTATTGTTTCCTATGACCGTTGCGAAACAAACGATGCATACATAGGAGCTATTAACATGCTTACTGCGTCTTCCTTTACAGGATTAAACGGAGCCGTATGGGGATACGACCTTGCTTTAGCAGATAATTTAAGGGGAGACCTGCTTTACGAAGAAAAATGGAAAGATGGTTCAACCTCACCTGTATATAATATTCTACCACTGCTTGATGCTACTCAAAGGCTTTATGGAACTGCTAACAACAGGCGTTTCAATCCAATGCCTGGATCTATGGTAATCTGTGCCAATAAAAATTCAACCCCTGATACAACAAATTCTTCTGCCTGGGTCTGGTCATTTATTGCATTATCATTCCTTGATGACAGAACAACAGGTTCCAATCTTTTCATAGAAGACTGCAATTATTTCCCAGGAGAATGGTCTTTTGACCAAGTACTCAACGAATTAAACAGGACGGCGAGATCGGTTACTAAATGTGTTGTTCTATGTGGCGAAGATCAAGGAATCAAATACAAGGAAATCTTTTTGGGGTTTAAATTGGTTCGCGTTGAATCTGGTCAAATTGGATGTGCTTTGGCATGCGCTCCTTATGTAACTCTTGCAAGGAACGCAGTTCCCCGCGGTATGGAACCCGCAGACATTATGAACCTCAGTATAGGAGATTGGGAAAAGGCTGTTGGTTTAAGCCCTCTGCCCGAAACACCTCTTTATCAGAAAGGGTATCTTGGTAAAGGCGGCTTAAAACGCGAATACGGTATCTGAGGTGATACATATGAACAATAACGATTTTGATAAATATTTATTGGGTGGAAAACCCCAAGAAATAGATGGCTGGTTATATCTTAACATAGTTGGAGAACCATATTTCAGAGGATTTCAGCATGGATACTACCTGGCCTCCCAAATATACGATGCAATTCGGGTAAATAAATTTTTAGCGCAATGGGATACTGGAATGGAGTGGGATTTCTTTATTGAGAATGCCAACCGTTTATTTGCAAATCACTTAGATGACGAATTGAAAGCTGAAATTCAGGGAATAGCGGATGGAGCATGTCAGGGCGGATTTAAAACATCCTTTGAAGAAATATTGACTTGGAACAGCTACCAAGATTTACTTGGTTCATGGTGGCCTAATTGTGGGTCTAGCAGTGTTGAACAATTGAAAAAGCCCCACAGGTGCAGTGCATTTATTGCCAATTTTGGTACAGGCATTGTTATGGCTCAAAATTGTTGGGACAGGTTTCCTGCTGGCGACCACTATAATATTATTCTAAATATCAAACCTCATAATGGTAATCAAATGATTTTCCAATGCCCTCCAGGATATATTGCCAGCACAATAGACTGGTGGATTACAGGAGCAGGTTTAATGGTTGCCGAAACTACCATCAGCAGGTTCAATAAATTCGACGAAACAAAAACACCAGAATTTATCCGCTCACGGAAAGCATGCCAGTACGCTAAAAGCATCCCCGAATGGAAAGATACTATGTGCAAAGATAACAATGGAGGCTATGCAGGAAGCTGGTTGCTTGGCGATAACAAAACAGGAGAAATTGCAAAAATTGAAACTGGACTTGATTATATAGGCTATGAAATTAAGCAACAAGGTTATTTCTCTGGTTATAACGTTGCTGAGAATTTAAAAATACGTAATTTGGAATGCAGCAGCAATGTGTATTCCGATATTCGCGATAGCGGTGCACGGAGAGTAAGATTCATGGAGCTTCTCGACAATTGCCATGACATAGATATAAATAAAGCAATTAAATTTATTTCAGACCACTACGATGTGTACTTGAATAAAGAGAATAATCCATGCTCACGTACAATATGCGGACATTTGGATGTCGATGATGCAGCTTTCGGAAGTCATTCGGGCGCTGAACCTTATTTCCCGTGGGGAGCAGTTGACGGTAAAGTTGTTGACTCCCAAATGGCTCAAAACATGAGTTTTATGGCTATCTGGGGTCGTGCCTGCGGTATGGCTTTCGATAAGGATCAATTTTTAAAAATGCATCCACAGTATCTCTGGCTAGACGATTATATGAAAACCCGTCCATCGAGGGAATGGCAGACCATTAAAGGAGTGTAAGAAAATCTACTGCAAACTCTAAGCTTTAAAGAAAAGGAGAGCTTAAATATGGGTGATTTGATTAACGATATAGTGGATTTCTGGGCAAGTATAAATCCCGTTGCGGGATACACTAGTGGTTATATGGATAAGCTTACTGAGCTTTTTTTTCAGGACAGCATATCAACAAATAAAGCCTTTGAGAACATTTCTCTATTAAATGAAAGGCTACAAGAAATACAGGATGAGAAATTGCGTTATACTGCTCAATCAATACTGCTGTCTTTAAAAACCCAACTCATTATGTCACGGCCTTCTGGTGCAGGACCTTCTGGAACAGGTATGGGCGGAGTATGGGGAGCAGCAGATGGCATTTTTTATTTGGTTCTTAAGGGTGATTATGATAAGCCTTATGTACCAGATTATCTAAACAACGTTTCAGCAATGGTCGACTATGAAACAAAGAGATGGTACGGTCAGTCATTTTCCATAGAGGTATGCAAGGAATGCCTTAACGCCTCTAGCTATATGATTGGAACATTAAATTCACTGCTTGACAAACTTCCAGAACAAAAAACTCTGATAGACCAAATCAAATACTCATTGGAGGGATACAATAAGCTGTTCTATGTAGATGGGCTTGATTCAAATGATTTCAACGTCTATTGGCCAGTATTTAAAAAAATGGATTCAGAATTGGGTCCATTAAGGGTAAACAATTATCCTGACTGCCTTAAAAACTACTACCAGCTTACTGAAACAGAGGAAGAAATAAATGATCTTGCATCAGGCTGGTTGCAGTTGGATTTGCCAATCACAATACAACTTTGCGATGAAATTGCATATCTTCTCAATATTCAAAGTCCGTATACAATTGAATCTGTTTGGAATACAGTCAGCCAGAAGTATAAAGTCGATTTTGATATTCCAACAATAAACAAGGTAGTTGATGCATGCGACCAATTCGGCAAAGAATACATTATATTACATGATAATGATGATAAAGTACTATTTGATCCTACTCCATCTTACTTGGTAAATCTTGTAACTGGAGGAGAAGACTTTGCTGTAAATTACCTTTCGCCAGAACGCGCATATTCCCAATTGTATCTCACTGCTTCTAAAAACACCTCCATGCTTACTATGATAAATATACTTGTCCACGAAGCATCCCATGGCTACAATTTTGTACTTTCGGCAAAGAACGCCTCCATGCTTCTCAATTTAAATACATCCTTAGAAGTACCGATGACAGAAGGTCAGGCATTCTATAGGGAGTATCAGTACTGGGCAGCTGCTCAAAAACTTCTTTATAAATCAGAGTTAAACCAGATCGAAGAAAACTATATGAAACTGTATGGTGATACACGAGAAGAACAGGTGGTTGGAGTACTATGCGCACAACTCGAAACATATATATGGAGGGTGATACGCTATATAAGAGCATTATGCGATGTGAGAGTTAATGGAGGTTATATTTCCTATACCGAATTTATAAATTGGGCGTCAAATACTACAGGCTTATCTGAGGAAACTCTTCATGGAGAATGCTTTACATTCCTTGCTGCTCCAGGGTATGCCCCATGCTATACAGTTGGTTGTGCATCATATGCTGATTTACAAAAAATGAATCTTTTAAAAGGTGTAAGTGAGATTGATTTTAACACTTATTCTTCGAAGCTTGGATTCTATGCATGGCCGATTAACAAAAAGTTAATGGAGGATCATTCAAATCTTCTAGAGAATTAATTTTTACGAAGTAAATCCTAAAATCCAGGGGCTCAAAGCCCCTGAGATTTTGCTTCTATATTTAAATAATCTAGCATTGTGTATTCATCAAATATACCCATTTCCATCGTTAATTTATTGTCCTTGATTTCTACTTCCTTTGTTCTGATCAAATATGGATTTGTTGCTTCGTCTTTTATAATAGGAACACCCTCCACTGATATTTTATTTCTCTTGTAATTGCGTCCTGCCCAGCCGCAAGAAACAGTCACCTTATATTTCCCATTTGGTAAGTCAAACTCAAAAACTTTTTCTCTTCCCCAATCATCATATATTACACTTGCTTTCAATACATCATTAGCTGAATCCACATAAGAATATTTAACATGCGCCATATCCCCAAACCAGCCATATCCTAATTCCTTGCTATACTGGTTCCATCCGATTTTCATATATTCTTTGTTATTTACTATCAAAGGATTTACCTTAGGCTCACCTTTTGGGTCCTGAAAATTAATATAATAATTTCCAGGTTTTCCTTTTGCCCTATTATGTCTTTTGTCATTTGCAACTTCAATTAGAGGTACTTGATTTATTTCATTGCTTATTTTCATTCCTATATATTTTCTTAAGGAATACATATAACTACTGTCTCTATTATAACTCGTTAAGCCATATATGATTTTATCCACCTCGGTATCTGACAGGTTTTCTTGCCCAACTTCTGGTTTTTTTTACCATTTAGCATATATAAATACTCATAATCTTCTAGACTGTCTCTCATAAGCTCAAACCTAATTGAACTGACAAATCTATGATTGGTTTGTCCATATTTAATTGGATTATTATCTTTACCTGGTGGGTATAAAATAAAAGTATCCCCGTTATGTCCGTCAACTGCTGTATCTAACCAAACATTTTTACTCCAATCGTTTAATGAGTAATATGCAATTCCCTTTATTCTATATTTCCACAAAAACCAGCCTGTCAGCTTACTTTCAACACCTGGGTGATCTAGAGTTATTGGATTGAAATAAGGTGGTCTTGTACCATGCAAAAAGTATATCCACGTATCTTCATTGAAGTTTTTTTCTCTATTACATGAAACTTCAGGGTTATATTTGTTTAAAACAGCCAACCACTGATCTATTTTTACACCTTTATACTTCTGATTATTATAAATTTCAGCCTTAGGTTCTTCAGAAACCATTAATTTAAGTCTTGGTGCAACCTTTTTCAACTCCTGTGAGTACCAGGCTACAGCATCATAATCAGCTTCATCCTGAGGTTCATTTGCAAAATAATAATAAGCCTTGTTTAAATATCCTTTTTTCTCAAGATATTTCTCCATATCACCCATATACTTAAACCATTTTTTATTGTATGCACTATTTGGATTATTGGCTAAATACCAATCGCTGTCAGATCTATTTACGCCGCCGAAGGTGGATGGTCTTTGATCTGCTGAAGCATCATTATTTCTGAATGTCGCTGCCATAAAAGATGGGAATCCAAATCCACCATTGAAAGCTGCCTTACTTAAATAATTATTTTTTGTATTTATATTTCCAGCTAAATATCTATCTGCTGGATATTCAAATCCCCAAATTCCATGTGGATCTGAAAACACTCCTGTACTACTGTTATAATCTATATACGGAGCTCCACCGCCACTTGTCAAGCCTCCTGACCAAAGAACAGACCTTGGAGTCAACCTATGTTCAATAAATAACTTTTTAAAGGAGTCAACATATTTCCAATAGTTCTCCCCCGTTCCTTTGACACCATATTTATCAAGAATATTCTCAGTTGAAGCATCCATTTGTGAATCCACATGAAGCTCATGAGGAATTTCAAAATTGAACACATGTATTTTGACAGGGATATTTATATTATTTGCAGCTATATTTATTGAATAATCACCCGCAGCTATATTTTCATCAGCATGAACAGTAAACCAAAATGGATTGTTCTTACCCTTTTCAACATTCAAATTTACTCCTGCTTCAACAGGATATAATGGATCGGGATATAATCCTGTCTGTCCAAGATTGTCAGTAGCCTTTTTAATATCCACATATTCAACTTTATGAATCTCCACTTTAAGACCTGCATTATTGTTTTCCAATTTAAATTTCACTGTCTCTGTTTTCGTAGGTTTAAGTATGAGTTGGAAAGGTTGGAACTCATTTTTAGCCATGTATACTTCGATGTTAGATTTAGTAACGCTTGGCGCAACCGAGTCTTTTAAAATCCTTTCACTTGCATAGTCTGTCCATATCAAATTATCACTGTTAGATTGTGTAAGCTTATATCTTCCTACTGATTTGTCTGTCTCTTTATTTATTGCTGGTTCCTGTATGTTTTCTATCTTTTCGACTTTTTCTATCTTTTCTTTTGGTTTAAATGTAGTAGCAACTTTATATATTATTGCAGCTGCTTCAGCCCTTGTCATGGTGTTTCGAGGCCTTAGTGTTTCATCTTTATAGCCGCTGACAATATTGTGCTCTAAAAGTGTGTTTAATGCTTCTTTAGCATAGTCTGAAATTTGCCCAGCATCCTTATATACTTCTGTGTTATTATTTGCGGACTTTGTTATTTTGCTATTATTACCATCAAAACAATAATTAGAAGCTATCCTGTATATTATTGTAAATACTTCCTGCCTTGTGATATTATCCTTTGGATAAAAATATGCCTCTGACTTTCCATTAATTATATTTCCACTTACTGCTTTAATTACATGTTCATAATACCAATCGCTCGAACGGATGTCCTTAAAAGGGTTTTTATAAGCTGAATTATATTTTAACCCTAATAACTCTCCTGCTATTTTTGCAAATTCGCTTCTTGTAATATTATCTTTTGGATGGAAATAATTATTGTCTTTTCCATTAATAATCCCTTCTCCTGCAAGTATTTCGATAGAAGTTTTAGCCCAATGCGATGAAGAGATATCTTTAAATGTTATCTTCTTATTTTTTCCTGAAATGAATCTATAGTCGTTATTGATATTATTCTGTGTAGATTCTTCTTTTATGTCATTTGTAGTTGCTTTTGCTGTTATTTCTGGGGTTGCTTTTGCTGTTGATTCTGGAGTTGCTTTTTGAATTGCATCTGGAGTTGCTTCTTGCGTTATTTTTGGAGTTTCTTCTGAAATCACTTCTGAAATTGCTCTTTCTGGCGTTGTTTTTTTCATACTTTTTGTCAACTTTAGTACAAGCATACTTTCAGCTGGAATAATATCCGTGTATTTTGAATTGACAGCAATCTCCCTCTCTGTGGCTTTAATAGAAACCTCCTGCTTTTGTATTGCATTCTCAACAGAATCGCTTTCAAACATATATCTACTTACTTTTATATCACTCAAAGTACCAAGAGTCGTAGATACTTGAACAGGCTTGTCCCATGGGTTCAGCGCATAAAGCACACGCGTTCCATCAACATTTTCTATCATGTATGATACAAGAGAGTTATTTTCACCAACATCAACCTTATGTATAGTTGCTCCTGGAAGTATATTTTTGGAAAGAGCTTGAAAAGCATAATACATTGGGCGCAATTTAAACCCTTCAGACTTATGGCCCCACATTCCAAAGCGCATTATTTTAGGTTTGTCACTTGAACTATAATTCATGTCAAAAACTTCCCAGTATGATATACCTTTTACTCCAAAAGCCAAGCTTTGCAAATAATATGCCGTAAGTTTCAACGCTGATGAATATCTTTCTGCAAGTAGTTTACCATCTAGAGGATCATACCCTGGAGTGAATGTAGCTGTAGTGTCTTTTTGTCCTCCTGTTTCATTAGACTCCCAAAGGAACAAATTCTTATCAGAATACATGCTGTTTCTAGCAGCTCTGAATAGAGGCTGTTTTAATGAATCTTTGTATTTAAAATACTCATGATATGACAACATTCCTATTTCGCTATCTAAAGGCTTTGCTATATTGTTTAAAAAACTGTCATTTAGAGCTACGTCCCCACCTATTAATTCTACATTTCCCAATTCCTTACTCTTTAGAGCTTTTGCCATAGTTTTATACATAGCAATATATTCTTCGATAGTCCCTGGAAACTCACCATCAGGCTCATTATATAGTGTAAGACCCGAAATATTTAAGCCCTCATTTTTAAGCCATATAATCAAATCAGTCATTTGAGTGGCAATAACTTCATTTGATCTAAGCTCCATGGGTCGCCACATTACCAGATTTATTTTAGATCCAATATCATTATACATTTTAAGGTCTTCAACGAGTGCATTCATCATTGAAGTATTAAAATTATATCCGTCACTCATAGCCCACCAGCTTGTGTCAACAAAAACCCTAACCCATGCAGGTTTTAATTCACTTATCCTGCTATTTATAAGACTCTTATCTTCTTGTGTTAATCCATCTGTTTTAAATGTAAAAGGATTGTTTTGAACTGCAAAGCCAAGCAGATTTGAGTTAAGCTTTTCGTCAGTTATGACAAGGTTAACATTCTCTGAATAAGCACCTTTAGTTTGTACAGCATTCGGATATACTGATAATTGAGCATCGTCAAAGTAAGCCTTTCCTTTTCCATACATAATTAGAGAAATCCTCACCTTGACTGTGCCTTCTGGAATGATACCTGTTGCTTTAAATTGTTTCCAATCGCGTGAACCTTCAGCATTTAGAGATTGATTGAATGAAATTCGTTGTCCTGCACTGTTTAAATAGCTTATAGCAATATACGCCCCTACACCTACATCAATAGCAATATTTTCACTCTTAATCCACGCACTGAACTCAACAGGCTTCCCTTCAGGCAAACCTGTTAAAATCTGATAAAACGCTGGCCATTCCTGACTATTAAAATTGGTTGACTCAGCAACTGCCGCCCCGCTGTTGTTTCTGCCTGAGGCATCTTCAAAGTGAAGATTATATTTTCCTTTAAAGTTATCTTTAGTCCAAATTGTTTCTCTACTAATATCATTAAAGTTAGCAGCTTGAACTTGAATCGCTTGAGAGTTTCCAATTGTTGAAAATCCAAACACATTAGATCCAAGTTCATCCTGATGATATATCTGGGTTTCAGCATAAGATACAGGAACACATAAAGTTCCAAGAATTAAACAAAAAGAAACAATCCACAAAATAACTTTTTGTTTAACTAACTTATTTTTAATAAAAATCATTCGTTAATTCTCCATATTTATATTTATTTTTTATTCAATTATATTATTCCAAATAAGGGAATGCAAGTAATTGTTTATTCAGGAACAGAGTTACACATCCTAAAAGTATCAAGTTTGTTTTGCAATTGTAAAACTAAGCTCATTTTGATATAATTATTATGAGGGTAGGTGTTAGAATGATCAGTGGACCAGATACAGAGAGGGTAAGGTTAGATGAGATTTTAAAATCTCTGTTTAATGTATCAAAAAAAGTATTGATTCAGATGATGAATAGTCTGTTTGAAGAAAACTATGATACAGATAATGCAGAAGTGACATTTGAAAACAATGAATTTATTTCCGATGAATACGATATTATAAGGGGAGATTTGTTTTTAAAGGTTGTGAGCAAAGAAAAGCCCTGCCATTATCACATAGAGTTGCAGACTAAAAATGATTCAACTATGGTTCTTCGTATGTTTGAATATGGTTTTTCCAAGGCAAAAGAGTTGGCAAAATATGACGAATCAAATGAAATGGTTATATATATTCCAAAACAGAGAGTTATTTTTATTGAGCAAAACAACAGCATAGAAAACGAGTTAAAGATGAGGTTGGTTTTTCCTAATGAACAGGAGATAATATACATAGTACCAGTAGTAAAGTATTGGAATTATGATAGCAAAAAGATAATAAATAACAGAATGTATCCGTTATTACCATTGCAGATATTTAAACTTAGATACAAGATGGCGGGGATAGAAAGACGAGGCGTAAATACAAAACCTGAACTTGAAAAAGCTTTACTTGAGGCGAAGGAAATAGCTCAAAGTGTCGCCAGAGAAAGCAAGGTGCTTTATGATCAGGGAGAAATTAATGGAGATGATTTGCATCGGATCTTATTGGCGATAGCGAATTTATTCGAGTATTTAAACGATAAATATGGAAACAATGAAAAATTAAACGAAGAGGTGTTTATAATGACTAAAACATTATATGATCATGTTGTAGAAGAAAGATCGCTTAAAAAAGGAAAATTAGAAGGCAAGCTAGAAGGCAAGCTAGAAGGCAAGCTAGAAGGCAAACTGGAAGTGGCAAAAAATCTCATTTTATTGGGATTGGATATGGAAAAAATTATAGAAGTAACAGGGCTTCCTAGAGAATATATTGAGAAATTGTTTAACTAAGGCGGTTTAGAAAGGCTACTGGAAATCATCCAATAGCCTAATTCTTTGTTTTAAATCTAACAGCATCCGCTGCTATTATCACCAGAACAGTCACAGCTTGGTTCACTACCTGTCAACCAGCCCATAATGATCGCATATGCACAGCCTACACCAGGCTTTACTTCTAACGCATTAAATGGACAATTCTTTGCACATGCACCACATTCCATGCAACCATTCTTGTCAATTATTTCTATTTTTCCATTTTTCATATTAAACACATTGTGAGGACAAACATCCAAACACTTTCCACAACCCATACATTTTTCTGTATTTAGTTTCAACGTTGCAACATTTTTCAAATATCTATGCTTCATAAGGCCCATCCTCCTTAAATATTCCCGAAGCTGTTCAATAAAATCAGAACAACCCCTAAACTTATTGATATTGCAATTGCAGGAACAGCTATTCTCATTTCCTTCAAAACACCCGAAAATGAAGTGTATGTTGAAGAACCTGTAAAATTCATTGCATAAAAGGAAGAAACCGCTGGTAAAACAAGCATATATCCCAACGCTCTAACTAAACTGTATGAAGGTGTAACAGTCCACCCATTTAATACGTTTACACCAATTGCCCAAACTAAACCTAAAAGCCAGCCCTTCCAAGCAAAAGCCTTCCCTGGAATCCACGGAAGTAAAACAGGAGTTAAAACGCATCCTATCATCAACGCGCCTACATACGCATAAAAATCAACCACTCCGAATGGTTTTGCAGCAATCAGATTTAGAAGAAAAAGCATTCCGAAAATAATCAGAGAAATTTTAAATGTAGCTACCAACTCAATTGGAGTTAATACTAGACGGTCATATACAGTAAAATTAACTTTACGCATTTCTGAAGTTGCCTTCATACCTGATTGTATAAACTCTTTTATGTCCTTTGCTCTTACAGTTCCATATATTACTTTGAAGCCTGTATTCTTTGTAACATCATGAGCGCATACACCTGGCGCACCCAGTTGTGGTAATATTATTTCCTTATGTGTCACAATCTTATTAAGCCTTGTCTTACTGATACGTGATATGAGTTCCTTTGTACCAAATGTTCCTTTTCCAGCAGCACACCATACATTAATGCCTTTTGTGTCAAGCACTAATATCCATGCATCAAGCTCATTCAGTTCCTTTCTTAAGGCATCAAAAGTCAATTTGTAGTTGGCAGTAACTAAAACAGGAGATTCACTATTTGGATTCCCAATAGCATAGAGTCCAGGATTAATTTTATAGTTCATCCTATTGACTCCCCAACGTGCTTTCCATGCACCGAGTGTATCGCTAAAAGACAATTTCGCTGATACTCGTGGTACCACGCCCGCAGCTGTAGTAATCTCTCCAACTATCCAATTATCCTTCTTATCATACAATGTAATTGGTTCAGTAGCACATGCATCCCCTCCTCCGCAACAACAAGATTTGTCTTTGCTTTGTTGTTCAAAAGGTAAAGATAGATTAGGTATTCTCACTACTGGCTTCACCTTAATTGATTTAATTTTTGTATCCATATTATCATTACCACAACATTCTTTATTCTCCAATTTTTCCACCTCCATCAATTAAACATCCACAGTCTGATAGCTTACTTTTTATATCAGATATATTTCTAATCATTGCTTTGTCATTATTGAATTCTTCATCGTCACTCAGCCATTGAGGTAAATGTGAAATGATGCTCATTAACTTCTTTGTGTACTCATTATCATCAATTCTATAATAAATCCACTTTCCATCTCTTCTGTCCTTTATTATTCTAGATTGCTTCAGGATCGCCAACTGCCTTGATACTCTTGGTTGTGACATTTTAAGAGCTGCAAAAATTTCACACACGCATAATTCATTATCAAGCAATAATAATAAAATACGCAGTCTTGTTTTATCCGAAAGTATGCAGAATAAGTTTATCAATTCGTCCATATGTTCCCCTCCTTAAAACACATCAACATATACACATATAATTATATGTGTATATGTAAGAAATGTAAACACCAAAATTAAAATTTCAGGCTTATCTATATTAAATACGTTATTAATCTAACCCCCTTTTTTAAAATTTGCTTTGCGTACATTTTAAAACAATAAAATTTTATTGTATTTCAATAAAATTTTATTGATCTTCAAAAATTTCTGTAGTATACTCAAAATGTAAAAACTCATTTTGAGGAGGTTGTAAATTATGAAAATTAAAATGATTTTTCCTGGTCGCCCTATGCGTCCCCTTGAGATAAGAAGCAAAAATCATCTGATTCCATCAGAAACATTAATTGCGCTAGCCGCAGTCACTCCACCAAATCATGTGGTAGAGATACATGATGAAAATGTTAAGCCACTAAAAACAGACGATCATCCTGATCTGGTTGTTATAACAGTCTATACATTTCTGGCAATACGTGCTTACGAAATCGCAGATATATACAGATCAAAAGGTGTCAAAGTTGCTTTAGCCCATCTTTCGATTTTCCAGCTAAATTTTGACATATATTAGGCGAAATTCAGCTAAATTTCTTAAAAAATTGTCTTGAAACCCTTATAAATTCGTTTGGAATCGCGTTTGTAGTGACCTAAAAATAA
>Ga0209800_10003258_pt1 | contig 13087 bp, 13 predicted proteins | sample Higcelweek8metaG_FD_187174 | JGI IMG/M metagenome (GOLD analysis project Ga0209800, IMG submission 187174) | Freshwater pond sediment microbial communities from the University of Edinburgh, under environmental carbon perturbations - High... | ecosystem: Environmental > Aquatic > Freshwater >... | reverse complement strand
GGATTGATCTGCAACCCGTAAACCCGGAAAATTATATATCGCTGTAATGATGCAAAAACTGGCCATACTTGGTTCAACAGGCTCCATCGGACTGCAGACGCTTGACGTTTGCCGACGTTTCCATGATCGGTTCACTGTTGAAGTACTGACTGCCGGGAAAAAAGCCGGTTTACTGATTCAACAGGCGCTGGAATTCAATCCCAATATGGTTGTCATTGGTGATGAAAGCCTGTATGAACAGGTTGCTGAAGCATTGAAAAACACCGACATAAAAGTATTTTGCGGCAGCAAATCGATTGCCGATGCGTGCACCCTTGACTCCGTGGATACCGTTGTGCTTGCATTGGTTGGAATCGCAGGTCTGGAGCCGGCTTACGCAACATTGAAAGCCGGGAAAAAACTTGCGCTGGCCAATAAGGAAGTACTGGTGGTGGCTGGCGATCTGATTACAAAAACCGCCATCGAAAACCGGGCTCCGATAATTCCAATCGACAGTGAACACTCAGCCATCATGCAGTGCCTGCAGGGCGAAGCCACGTCGACGGTTGAAAAAATAATACTCACCGCATCGGGCGGGCCTTTTAGAGGATACAATGCCGATCAGCTGACAAACGTTACCGTTCTGGAAGCCTTGGCTCATCCGGTATGGAGTATGGGAAATAAAATCACCATTGATTCCGCAACCCTGATGAATAAAGGGTTTGAGGTGATCGAAGCCCGCTGGTTATTTAATATTCCGGCTGCTAAAATCGACGTTGTGACACATCCACAGTCCATCATTCATTCGATGGTGCAGTTTGTCGATGGCTCGGTAAAAGCGCAAATGAGTAAGCCCGACATGCGGCTTCCCATCGTGTATGCACTCACCTGGCCCGAACGCATTGCCGCTCCTTTTCAGACCTCGGGAATACACGAAATACAAACACTTACTTTCGAAAAAACCGATACCAGCACATTCCGGCATCTGGCCATGGCCTACGAGGCTCTGGCAGCTGGTGGTGGTATGCCTTGTGTTTTAAATGCATCCAACGAAATTGCTGTGCAACAGTTTCTGAACAATCAACTTTCGTTTACCGGTATGCAAAAAATGTCGGAACAGGCCATGAAAAACATGGCGCACTCAACCCCTTTGTCGATCGAAGACTATATTCGTCTTGATCAGGAAACACGTACTTTTTGTCAATCATTGAATCATCTGTAATATGGAAATTTTCATCAAAATCTCTCAACTCATTTTAAGTTTATCCATTCTTGTCGTACTGCATGAATTCGGACATTTCATTACTGCAAAAATGTTTAAAACCAGAGTTGAAAAATTCTATTTATTTTTCGATCCATGGTTTTCCTTACTGAAATTCAAACGTGGTGATACCGAATATGGCATTGGCTGGCTGCCACTGGGTGGCTATGTGAAAATTTCGGGGATGATTGATGAGTCGATGGACAAGGAACAGATGAAACAGCCACCGCAACCACACGAATTTCGCAGCAAAAAAGCGTGGCAGCGATTCATTATTATGGTGGCCGGCGTTGTAATGAATGTGTTGCTGGCGATGTTTATTTATACCATGACATTGACCGTTTGGGGCGAGAAATTTTTACCCAACAACGAAGTGAAAAACGGTATTGCCGTTGACCCTCTGGCTCAGGAAATTGGTTTGCGCAACGGAGATAAAATATTGAAAGTTGAAGATATTGTCATTGAAGATTTCTTCGATATTGTTCCCACTATTTTACTCGAAAACGCTACCACCATTACCATTGATCGAAACGATACCGTAAAAGTGCTGAATGTTCCATCCGATTTTGTAAAAAAACTGATTGAGTCGGAGCGTGCAGACCTGATTCTGCCTCGTATTCCAATGATTATTGACAAAGTGGATAAAGGCACGCTCAACGAAAATGCCGGTATCAAATCGGGCGACCGCATCATTGCAGTGAATGATCAGCCAATCGAATTTCACGATCAATTTAAAAAAGTTGCAAACGCCAACAAAAACAAACAGATTGAACTGACCGCTTTGCGTGGAAAAGATACCGTGAGTTATAAAGTGAAAGTCAGTGATAAAGGGCTGATTGAAGTAGTACCTGTTTCAGACATGACGAAGTTTTTTGGTGTTGGTACGCGCACATATTCTTTTTTCGAAGCCATTCCCGCAGGCATCAGCAAGGCCGGCACCAAGATTTCGGAATACTGGAAACAGCTGAAACTGATGTTCAATAAAGACGTTCGGGCATACGAAAATGTTGGCGGTTTCATTACCATGGGGAAAATTTTCCCCGGCGTATGGGACTGGCAGGCCTTCTGGAATCTGACCGCATTTTTATCGCTCATGCTGGCGGTATTGAATATATTACCGATTCCCGCACTGGATGGCGGCCATGTAATGTTTGTACTGATTGAAATGATCACCGGCCGCAAACCTTCGGAAAAGGTTCTTGAAATTGCACAATACATCGGATTTGCCATTTTGATGGCACTGATTGTCTGGGCCAATCTGAACGACATTATCAAGCTGTTTTAGCGATTAAAACCGCCCCTTGGAAGTTTTTTTGCTATTTCGCTGCCAAACAGTGAAATATGTCGAAATGTTTCATATATTTGTTGGAATTAAATTTCTGCATATGAAAGGGGTCTGTGCTTTTCTTTTATTTGTTGGTGTTTTTTGCAGTGCGCAATCAGCTACGCTGTGGAGTCAGAATTTTGAAGTTGGCGCAACCGGGTTTTACACTACATCGGGAATGACCCGGAATTCAGGAACAGCAATTGCGTGTGGTAGCTATGTTTATTACACATCTGCCTCCAATGCATATATTGAAACAAACACCATTAATGTCCCTCAGGAAAAAGGAATCCGTTTGTCATTTGACAGCCGCAGGTTAAACAGCTCTGCCGGAAACATAGAAGTTTACTATTTAGTTACGGGAGCCTGCAGCTGGAGCTATCTAAATCCAAATAATAACGGATGGGTATTGTGGGGAACCATTACACCGAATACTTCAGCCGCAGCTGGCGCAGGATGCACCAATCAAACTTTGACCTTAGAAAGCCATGTTTGTGGTGGTCAAAACATTGCAGTTTTAATGTATTTTCCTTCAGCAACAAATACAAATCGTATTGCAATTGATAATTTGATTATCGATGATCTTGGCCCTACCAGTGTTGCAGTGCCCACAATTTCAGGAGCAACAACTTATACTGAAAACTTTACCACAGATAAATGGTACGGACCTGTAACAACCGGCTTTAATTATGCTACAACGGGTGTGACAATCCCCTATCACTCCTATAAATCATCTTCGTCAGCATATACCTATTTATGGAATAACGGATGCAACGGCGTTGGCAATACAACCGGAACGTGGTCCGATTATTTTGCAGCTTTTTATACGGGTTTTGAAAACTGCAATGCAGCAGGAGCATCGCAGATTATCACCAAGGAGCTGAACACTTCTACCTGCACCAATCCGATGATAAAGTATGCATACATGGCAAAATATCCATGTACTGCCGGGAATTATGACAATACTTTTGATGAGAGTTATGACTTGTATGCGCCTTATTTATATACTTCAACCGGACAGGGTTATACCTGGACACAACGAGCGGTGAATTATTATTTTCCGGATGGATTGTGGCATTTTGCCACTTATTCAATGCCGTCTGCAGCAAACATTAAAATCCGTCTGAGTCGCGGGGGCAGCTGTACAAACCCTATAGAAGGTGTTGATCACATCAAAGTCCTCTGCGAAGATTGCCGCATCAGTGCTCTTTCAGGCGGCACCATAACCGGAGAGCCAAATCCATCAATAAATACTGATTACACGTACACCATCACATCAACATTGTATGCAACGTATTACAAATGGATGGTGCGCTGTATAGATCGTACACCGCCAGTAGTCATCGAAGCGGCATGTCCCAATGGCACCGATCCATGCATTGTGTCGGGACAGGGAACAACGAGTGTGGTGATTAATTTTGGCAGCAACATTGGCGAACATTACCGCGTATTGTGCATTCCTTACGATACAGATCCAGGGACATTGGCAGCACCAAGCGACGCCTGTTATGCGGCCATCAGCCTTTTCCCAACTACCACTCTGCCGGTTGAATGGGGCTATTTTACGCTGGATGAAATAAACGGAGATATCAAGCTGAAATGGCAAACCGTGAGCGAAACCAACAACAAGCATTTCGAAATTCAAAAAAGTTCTGACGACGAAATCTTCAATACCATAGCATTTGTGCCGGGTTCAGGCAACAGTAATACACCGGTTGAATATTCGTATACCGATAAAAACAGCGAAACCGGCATAACTTATTACCGCATAAAGCAAGTTGATTTTGATGGCAACGAAGATTATTCAAAAACGCTCAGTGTCATTAATGAAAACCCAACGCCAGGCATTGCGGTCAACACCTTTTTCAATCAGCAACTGAACGTTTCAACCGAATTGGAAATTCTGTATCCGGTTGCAATGGAGTTATACGATATGACCGGAAAACAGGTGTACATGTCCCCTGCATTTACGCTCGCAGCCGGTACTTCAGCGCAGTTTGACCTGCCCGCTCTCCCTGATGGAATCTACTTTCTACGATTATCGGGAACGGGCGTTGATAAAAAAATGAATGTGATTAAAAACCACAGCGCGGAATAATTTCCTTGAAGAACTTTTTAAAAGTATTCTGTATCAGCACATTTCCAACCTCCCAAAAATTTTGTACTTTTGGGTGCTGAAATTACAGAGATATGGCTACGACAAAAAAATCGGATAAAAAAGAGACCGCAAAGAAAACAACGGCGAAGGCAAAAGCTCCAGCGAAAAACGATGCAAAAAAAACGGCACCTGTAAAAAAGGCTGTTGCTAAAAAATCGGATACTGCTGAGAAAAAACCGAAAAAAGAATCATTAATCCGCGAACGCATTAAAGCCATGATTGTTGATCCGGGCGATGTTAGCGATGAACTGATTATTGTTCCCCATTATGAACTAAAGGACGATGCACCTAATGAAAATTCAGTTGCAGAGCCTGTTTTAGCGGATTCAGAATCAAATGAAGAGGTGACTTCTGTAGAAAGACCGTTCATTCCTGAGATGCCCGAAACGCGCATCATTATTGAGTCTCCGGTTATTCCCGATGCTCCGGAAACCACTACAATAAAAGTCCCGAAAAAGGAAAAGAAAAAGAAAGACGATAATCAGTTGTTGATTTCGTTTGATTAAATCAGGCGCCTGGATTATTGCAGCGTTTTCACTCCTTTAATTGTTTTCGGATCGGTCTGAATCAAATCGAAAATCAGTATTTCGTTTTCTCCTTTTTTCAGCCACGAAGCAGGACAATACAAACTGTGCTGTGGTCCGATATTCCAGTATCGACCCAGATTGTGGCCGTTTACCCAGATCACGCCTTTGGTATATTGCGACACGTCGAAATAAGTGTCGGCCACTTTATCCAATAAAAATGTTCCTTTGAAAAAAACGCCGGGACGCGCTTCTGATGCCGATTTCTGCAAGGACTGAACATAAGCTTGATCCATCGGCAGAGGATATACCTGCCAGTTCATGAGCGTCATGCCATTCAGCGAAACCCGCTCTGTGATTCCCTTTCGGTCGATGAGCTGTTGTGCAAAATTGATACGTCCCATGCCCTCCACCAGTATTTGCAAAACGGGGTTTTGACTACTTGTTTCCGGCAATTGAATGGCATTTTCGCCTTTGCTGCGGTCAATCGTTCCAATATATTTTCCATCCAGAAAAACCGTTGCAAAATCGTGTAAGTCAGTAATCATGAGCTTTCCCGACTTATGACCAATCATTGTGGTTTGATACACGGCAAATCCGTAATACAAATCAAAAGCTTCGAATGGTTTGGGCTGAACCATGCTGATTGGCTCCGGCAGCGACTTCCAGAGTGACGCATAGGCTTTCATTTGTATTTCCGGAATGTCCATAACCGGTATCGGATCGGGCATTGGAAAACGTTTTTCCTTTTTTGATTTGTACTTCAGAATTTCTTTTTGCAAAGCATAATACTTCGCAGTTGGCAGTCCCTGCTCAGTTACAGGCGCATCGTAATCGTAGCTGGTGACATCGGCCTGATAACCGCTGCCGCCTGAATTGGCACCGGCAGTGAATCCGAAGTTGGTACCGCCATGCAACACGTAGAGATTAAATGAAATTTTATTATCCAGCAGAAAGCGCACCTGCCGAAGTAAATCAGCGGTGTCGGGCCGTTGCCATTGCTCGCCCCAGTGCGTCAACCAGCCCGGATAAATTTCGCTGCCGAACACCGGCACAGCCGGATTCATTTTGCGTGCAAGGTCGTAATCGCCCTGATTGCCGCATGGATCGAGGCCTACAGCGCAACCCGGCAACGATCCTGCTTCGAGCATATAGGTTGTTGCGCCATCGGAAGTATAAAACGGCACATCAATACCATTGGCTTCCCATGCGCCTTTCAGCACTTTCATATAGGTGCGGTCATTTCCATAACTGCCATATTCATTTTCCACCTGCACCATCAGCACCGGGCCGCCATTGGTGATGAGATAGGGTTTTACAAGCGCCGACATATGTTCAACATAACGGGTAACAGCAGTCATGTAGCGGCCATCCATGCAGCGCAGTTTTATATCGGGAATACTGAGCAGATACGGCGGAATGCCGCCCAGATCCCATTCGGCGCACGCATAAGGCCCCGGACGCAGCAACACCCATAGGCCTTCTTCTTGTGCAATTTGCAGAAACTGCGCAAGGTTGCGGTTTTCAGTTGTAAAATCAAATACACCGGGCGTTGTCTCGTGATAGTTCCAGAAAACATACGTGGCTATGGTGTTGCAGCCCATTGCTTTGGCCATTTGCATGCGGTGGCGCCAGTATTCAGCGGGAATGCGCGCATAATGCATTTCGCCCGAAATTATCTGAAATGGTTTACCGTCAAGTAAAAAATGAACCGAATCGAGTGCAAAGGTATGATTTGTCTCCTTCTGCGCGCAGAGCGCAATTGGCAACAAAAACAACAGAAATAAAAGTCTTTTCATTACGGGGGGATTTCAGAGCAAATATAGTAAAATCGATATTGCTGGCTAATGCACCCGGATTCATATTTTGAATAATTTTTCCTTTTGTCTTATGATCAGATCATCAAACACCAACGCATAGCGTTGTGTGAATCCAATTTGGCTGGCGTAATCAAACTGTTTGTTACAAAATTTCACCCCGACGAAAGCTGGGGTGATTATTATTGTAATTAAACCTTTTCTGTTTCGCATAGTCTAATGTAAATATTAAACAAATAACAATATGACAAACAAGATTTTTGGCAATTGGATCGTAAATGATTGTGATATCATGGGCCTTTTCCCTTACAACGTAACTTATCGCATTCGAACAAACGACATATGGCAACTGAGGAATTATGCGGGCCATTTAGTTTATGATTGGTTATTAATTTGCCAAGGAAAAACTTTTATATCATTAGAAAACGTCAAGGATTTTAATGAAGCATTCAAATACAGTATTGAACATTTTAAATTCAAAAAACCTTCAAACATCCCTGAAGCATCGCTACCGAATTCTCTTTTCATTCAGCAACGCTTGTTGTCAATAGACTTAAACCCTCAAGTATCTGATTTAGCATTATTTGGTGATGATTTTTTCAACATTCATACAACAGCAAGGAAACGGGATATTTTACAGTATGAACGTGATTTGTATTTTACACCAATTTCTGTTTAGTATTGTAATCAAACTGCTTGTCTGTTTCAAAATTACATTACGGAAAGAGCTGGGGTGTGTGTTTTGCCAAACATTAAACTTTTACGTAAATAACACATCAAAATGCCGATTGTCTTATTTGTACTTAATGAAAGATAATCTAGTAAATGCATTTCTAACTTAAAACTTTTACGAATGATTACAAAATTTGGGATTTGGGAAATTCATGAAAATGGTATCAATGGTAAAGTCAATTCGGGCTATGACTATTTTATTCACAGCCAAAGACTTTGGGAAGCAATGGATTACGAAGGACATCTTGTTTGGGATTGGTTAATTCACCTTACTGAAAAATCTTGGATAAACAAGGATAATATTAATGACTTTAATACAGCATTTATGTTTGGACAAGATTACTTTAAAGCATTGAAGCCAAAGGAAGCCATCGCAGTTTCAACTGCTCAATCATTATTCATTCAAAAGCAAATTTTAGACAATGATGAGATTGCTGCGAATATTAAATCTTCTGATGATGAAGTTGTTTTTTCACAAAACGAGATGGTTGAAAAATTGATAAAAAGACTGGAAAGTGAAAAACAAATTAAGTTTTTGGAATTATAGAATACATTCACAAACCCAAAAAACACCTTTGGCCTTTAGCCAGAGTGCTTTCATTTTGAGACCGGATGAAAAAATTACATCGCGTACATTTCCTGAATCTTCCTCAGAACCTTACTGATATAATCGTCGACCAAGCGCGCCTAATAGCCCTTTGGGCTGGAGGGGTTATTGTAATCAAACTGCATGTCTGTTTCTGAATTTCAACCTTGATAGAGCTGATTTTTTGCGAAATGAGTATCTAATTCTTGTAAATTATATAAACAAAGTTCCTAACGCGTTTTACTTGGTCTATAAGAGGTAATTCCTCTTGATTTTCATTGTTATCTGTTTGTATTTCGAAATGCAAAGATTCGATAAAGCTTACGAGTAATGCCGATTTTATTGCATACGTTGCATTCTCAGCTAAAATGTGTTTTGCATTTATTACTCCAACAATATTACCTTTTTTGTCAAGCATTGGCCCGCCACTATTCCCAGGCTGAACGGGTGCCGAGACTTGATATAGAGCTGTAATGCCCATAAAACCACTTTTTGCACTAATTATTCCATCTGTCAGTTTTAATTCGTAACCCATAGTCTCCGTTAGTGGATATCCTAAAGTAAAAATTTCTGTTCCAACATCTTTCGTATCTGAATCAATTGTATATGGAATTTGTTCAATTGCTGTGAAATCGGGGTCATCTATTTTTAAAATTGCCAAATCGAAGGTTGAATCACTTTTAATTACTTTTGCTGCATACTGCTTCGTGTAATCACCGTTTATTCCTTCAATTTTTATTGACTTAGCTCCATCAATTACATGATGACAGGTAACACAATACCCATCGGTTGTTATTGCAAAACCAGTTCCGGCAGCGACCAGTGTTCCGCTTATGTTATTAGGCGCTTTTACAGGTTTTTCTTTATATTTTTCTTGAATAAAATTAATATTTCTTTCCGCTTTTACAGTATTTGAGGTTTTTTGAAATCCATTTTTATCTGTCTCGACAAATTTAATTTTTCTATGAGATGATTCTAATACAAAATAATACTCTTTATTGAACTGCAAATCAATCAGTGCTTTTCTTGATCTCTGACTTTTCGAAGTCATTACCTCAATTTCCAGTCTTCCCTCATTAAAAGTAGTATACTTCAGCAAACTATTCCTTTTTAATGAACCTGTATATGTTTCATTCATGAAAACATACAAGTTGTTCGATCTATACGATCCCACAGATGGCCTATAAATATAAACAGTCGCACTTTCATCTTGAGAGTACAATACTACAAAAATAAGAAAAAATAGAGTGACATTCAGGAATTTAAAAACCATTGATTTCATTAAACAATCATTTTTATATGCCAAATGTAAACATTAAATTAGAACATATTCCATAATTGCATAAAAAAAGCACCTTGGCCTTTAACCAGAGTCCTTTCATTTTCAGCCTTCCGGATTCATCCGGCAAATGATGTATTGTAATTACGCAATGTTTACGCAGCCAAATAAAAAACCCATGCAAACATAATGTATTACATGGGTTTTTCTGTACCCGAGGCCGGGATCGAACCGGCACGAGCTTGCGCTCACAGGTTTTTGAGACCAGCGCGTCTACCAATTCCGCCACTCGGGCAAGTGAAATACGAAATCAGAAATTGAAATGCAAACAGTATTTTCGTTTATCTGATATCGCAACGCGGGTGCAAAAATACAAAAAAAACAATATCCGGGTGTATCTTTTTTTGAGAGGCCTGAATTATGCAATTCGGAGTGCACCCAACATTTTGTCGTCCGACCGACTGTGAATTGTGTATTGGCACGGACACGGAATTCCGCCAAAGGGCGGACAGGCTGTTGGGTGCTTCAGAATTCCATTCCCCCGACGTCCGCCGCGGCGGACCAGGTCAGCATTGCCTTATTGTAAACCCATACAAGCTGACGCTAAAATGTCGGGGAGTCCGTCCAACATGATTGGCACCTCAAAAAATGATTTAGCCAATATCCGCCATAAAACAATCGACCTGAAAAAAATTATTAACTTTGACTGATTGATTCCATGAAGCATTATTTCGTCATATTCATTCTTCTGCTGTTTGCATGTAATTCCATGCAATCGCAAAGCATACAACAAGTGCAATTAATAGCGCTTCCGGAAATTCCGGCGGCTTTTTCAATTGACCCAATGGGCGCTGTGTATGTGGTTTCGGATAATGGGGGACTTGTAAAATACGACAGCACAGGTATACCGGTATCGATTCCGGGACGGAAAACAAAAAGCAGCGAATGGCAGATTGATGCATCGAATCCATACAAAATAATTGTATTTAACCGCGACTTACAGCTTGCCGATATTTACAATGCGCAACTCGCCAAAATAAATTCCATCGATTTCACATCGCTCGAAACCGGCGACATAGCGATGCTTTGCGGTTCATACGACAATTCCTTTTGGACCCTATCCTCATCAAACATGGAGTTGGTGCGGTTTTCGGAGCAACTGATCCCCACCTCAAAAACCAATCTCAGTCTCGCCATCAGCGAAGCGGATTTTGCACCGGATATCATGATGGAATCAGATTCCAGGCTTTTGATTGCCCAGCGCGGCGGTAGTGCTTACCTTTTCGATTTATATGGAAATCTGTTGATTCATTATCCCGGAAAAGCCGAATCCTGGGTTTTCGACAACGGCATTCTGTATTACCTGCAGAACGATCAGATCCATGCTTATCACGTACAGCTTCAGCATCATTTTGTACTGTTAGCATCGGAATTGAAACTCAACGATTATTTTATTCGTTCGCAAATGCTGGCCGTTCAATACGATCGCACCATTGATCTAAGCAGACTCATTCCCACTCAACGATAAAAATTTGTTTTTCTTTTTTCTGTTTGAAATAAAAATCTGAAATTAGCACCCTGAATAAATAAAACAATATGCACATAGCCATCGCCGGAAACATTGGCAGCGGAAAAACCACCCTCACGGGGCTGCTGGCCAAACATTACAAATACACTCCCCAATACGAGGATGTAGATACCAATCCCTATCTGACCAGCTTCTACGAAGACATGAAGCGTTGGTCATTCAATCTGCAGATTTATTTTCTAAACAGTCGTTTCCGTCAGATTGTGGAGTTGCATCGCCAGGCACAAAATGTGATTCAGGACCGTACGATTTACGAAGACGCCTGCATTTTTGCGCCCAACCTGCACGATATGGGGCTGATGACTTCGCGCGATTTTTCCACCTATCAATCCATTTTCGAACTGATGGTTTCGTTTATCAAAGCGCCCGATTTGCTGATTTACCTCCGCGCAGATGTTCCCACGCTTGTAAACCAGATTCAGAAACGCGGACGCGACTATGAAGCTTCAATCCGTCTCGACTATTTAAAAAGCCTGAACGAGCGCTACGAGAGCTGGATCAGCGAATACAAAGATGGTAAATTGTTGATTGTCGATGTGGAGAAAGTAAAATTTCACGAGAGCAAAGAAGATCTTGGAATTATCATCGACAAAGTGAACGCTGAATTATTCGGACTTTTTTAATATGCAGTTTATAGGAGTTATACCGGCCCGTTATGCGTCGCTCCGATTTCCCGGAAAGCCGCTCGCCATCATTGCTGGAAAGCCCATGATACAATGGGTGTACGAAAATGCATCGAAGGCAAAAAGTCTGTCGAAATTGGTGATTGCAACCGACGACACCCGCATCATTCAGAAAGCGGAATTGTTTGGCGGTCGCGCAATTATGACTGGATCCAATCATCCGAGCGGCACCGACCGATGCTTTGAAGCAGCTCTGCTGGCCGGCGCTGTTGAAACAGATCCCGAAACGGTTGTCATCAATATTCAGGGCGATGAACCCTTTATTGATCCGGTGATTATTGATCAGCTGGCATCGGCTTTCAGCGACCCGGCTGTACACATTGCCACCCTGGTGCATCCTTTCGATTCGGACGAAAATCTGTTTTCGGAAAACTGTATGAAAGTGGTGGTAAATGTTGCCGGAAATGCCATGTATTTCAGCCGCTCCATTATTCCATTTATCCGCAGTCCGCGCCGCGACAAATTTTTATTCGAACAATATCCTTTCCGTCAACATATAGGCGTATATGCCTACCGCATCAAAACACTGTCGCAGCTGATTCGTCTGCAACCATCGCCACTGGAAAAAGCTGAATCGCTTGAACAATTGCGCTGGCTCGAAAACGGTTATGCCATAAAGGTCATTGAAACCCGCTACCGGGGCCATTCTGTCGATGTTCCTTCGGACATTGAATTGTTGAAAGAACATTTTCCCGATATTTTCAGAGCATCGATGTTGTAATTTGCACATGAACGCTCTTTATTCCGTTATTGTTTTGACCCTGTTTGCCGGAGGCATTTTATATCTGAAATTCCGCTTCCCGACTATATTTCTTACGCCCAGTGATGAAGAATCTGATCCAGGTGTTAAGTTTTCGTTGTATAAACACGCATCTGATATTGCAGCCATTCTGGAAAAAGAAATGTATTATTTCCGGACATTGTCGGATGAGCAAAAAAATGAATTCATCAGGCGTGTGATAGTGTTTAATCACACAACAAGCTTTTATCCGCAAGATGGATTTGAACTTGAACCACGGCATGTAGTGTTGATTTCGGCCACTTTTGTTCAGATTACTTTTGGACTGCGCATCAGTGTACTTGATCATTTAAACAACATCAAAGTCTTTCCGGCGCATTATCTCGATCCGCACACCAAGCGGCAATACAAAGGCGA
>Ga0209800_10003257_pt1 | contig 13091 bp, 12 predicted proteins | sample Higcelweek8metaG_FD_187174 | JGI IMG/M metagenome (GOLD analysis project Ga0209800, IMG submission 187174) | Freshwater pond sediment microbial communities from the University of Edinburgh, under environmental carbon perturbations - High... | ecosystem: Environmental > Aquatic > Freshwater >... | reverse complement strand
CGACCACGCCCACAACGACATGGCGGGCAAGGAGAACGACTCCTGGGCCAGCAAACTCTCCGCCGCGGGCATTGCGCCCAAGCCGGTGCTGGTGGGGCTGGGCAGCCGACCGGCCGTGTCCCGGCTTTGGATTGAGCACCTGAAGGACGCGGACAAGGAACTGGGCCTTTAGCATGGCGGCGGAGGCCAGAACCGGGGGCAGGGGCAAGGACGCAAATACGGGCGTCCTTGTTTCAAGCAGGCGGCGGTCCATCCGCTCCGCCGTGTTTGGCCTCGCGCTGCTGGCCTTCGCCGTGCTTGCATCCATAGTGCTGGCCTGCTGCGTGGGCAGCTTTCCCGCCACGCCGGGGCAGGCCCTGGGCGCGCTGCTGCAGGCCGCGGGCTTCGCTTACGGCGCGCCCGTGGACCCGAGCCTGGCCGTGGTCATTGTGGACATCCGCCTGGCCCGCGTTGTGCTGGCGGGCATCACCGGCGCCGCCCTGGCCATTGCGGGCGCGGCCTTCCAGGGCGTGCTGCGCAACCCCCTGGCCGACGCCTTCACCCTGGGCGTTTCCGGCGGGGCGGCCTTCGGGGCCTCGCTGGCCATTTTGAGCGGCCTTGCCGGGGCCGCCGCGCTTTCCGGCGACGACCGCGCCCTGCCCGCCTGCGCCCTGGCGGGCGCGCTGGCCGCCCTTGGGCTGGTGCTGGGCCTCTCCCGCGCGGGGGGCGGGCCGCTTTCCAGCCTGCGGCGCGAGACGCTGGTCCTGGCGGGCATCGTGGTCTCCACCTTTCTCTCCGCCCTAATTTCGCTTTTGAAGAGCCTGGATGAGGAAAGCGTGTCCAGCATCGTGTTCTGGATCATGGGCAGCTTCCAGGGCCGGGGCTTCGAGCATGCGCAGCTGGCCTGGCCGTACATGCTGCTGGGCGCGCTGCTCGTGTTCTGGCGCGCGGGCGAGCTGGACGTACTCTCCCTGGGCGAAACCCAGGCGCGCATGCTGGGGCTCGATGCCGGACGCTCGCGGCTATGGCTGCTTTTCGGCGCAAGCCTGCTCTCCGGCGCCGCCGTGGCCGTATCCGGCGTCATCGGCTTCGTGGGGCTGGTGGTGCCGCATCTGGTGCGGCTGGTGCTGGGCGCGGGGCACCGCAGGCTGCTGCCGGCCTCCGCGCTGTTGGGCGCGCTGCTGCTCATCTGGTCCGATGTGCTGGCGCGCAGCGTGCTGCCCGGCGGGGCCGAGCTGCCCGTGGGCGTGGTCACGGCGCTGGTGGGCGGGCCGTTCTTCTGCCTACTGCTGGCGCGCAGGGGCCTCGCCTCCGGCAAAAACGGCGGGGGCCGGGCATGATCCGCGCGCACAACCTCACCTGCGGCTATGCGGGCCGGGCGGTGCTGCACGGCGTCAGTCTGCATCTGGCTCCCGGCGAATTCGCCGCCCTGCTGGGACCCAACGGCTCCGGCAAGACCACCCTGCTGCTGGCCCTGGCCGGGCTTCTGCCCGCCATGACCGGCAAAGCGGGGTCCGACGGTGGTGTGGGGTCTGGCGGCGCAAAGTCCGGCGGTGTGGAGATCGGCGGCCGCGACCTGGCCACGCTCCCCGTGCGCGAGCGCGCCCGGCTCATCTCCTGCGTGCCCCAGGGCGCCACGCCGCCCCAGGGCTACACCGTGCGCGAGCTGGTGCGCATGGGCCGCTTTGCCAGCTCCGGCTTCTGGGGCGGCTACGGCCCGCAGGACGAGGCCGCGACCCAGGCCGCCCTGGCCGACGCCCACTGCCTGGACCTGGCCGAGCGCCAGGCCGGCGAGCTTTCCGGCGGCGAATTCCAGCGCGTGCTGCTGGCCCGCGCCCTGTGCCAGGGACGCAGCGCGCTGCTCCTTGACGAGGCCACCAGCGCCCTGGACCTGGCCCGCCGCGTGGAGGCCTTTGACCTGCTGGCCGCGCAGAACCGCCAGGGCAGCACCGTGCTCACCGCCGTGCACGACCTCAACCTGGCCGCGCTCTACTGCCCGCGCCTGATTTTCCTCAAGGCCGGACGCATCGCCCTCGACGGCCCGACCACGGAAGTATTCACCGAAGCGAACCTGAAGGACATCTATGAAACCGACATCCGCGTGGCGCCGCATCCCGTCACCGGCGCGCCCCAGGCGCACCTGGTGCCTGGCGCTCAGCCTCATTCCGGCCCTGCTGCTGCTCTTCTCGGCTAGGGCGCAGGCAGGCGTCAGCATCACCGACGACGCGGGCCAGACCATTACGTTGGAGCGCCCCGCCAGCCGCGTCATCGCGCTGTACGGCGCGTTCAACGAGATCCTCGACGGCCTGGGCCGGGCCGAGGCCATCGTCGCGCGCACCGACGCCGACCGGCTGCCCGCGCGCATCGCCAAGCTCCCGGTCATCGGCACGCACATGCGGCCCAACGTGGAGGCCGTGCTGGCCCAGCGGCCGGACCTCGTGCTCCAGATGGCGGGCCGCAAGGAGGCCTCGCTCCCGGTGGAGGCGCTGAAGAAGCGCGGCCTGCGCGTGGCCGTGTTCCACGCGTCGAGCTTCGCCGAACTCTTTTCCGTCATCCGCCGCGTGGGCGTGCTGACCGGCAGCGACGCGCAGGCCGAGGACATGGTGCGGAGCATGGAGGCGCGGCTGGCCGCGCTGGACGCCCGCGTGGCCGCGACCAAGGACCGCCCGCGCGTGTTCTACGAGGTGCGCTCGCCCAACATGCTGGCCGCCGGAGGCTCCGGGCTCGTGGCCGAGATCATCCGCCGCGCCGGGGGCGTCAATTGCGTGGAGGACAAGGCCAAGTTCGCCCGCGTGAGCGAGGAGGAGATCATCCGCCTGGCGCCGGAGGTGTATCTCATCCAGCGCGGCCCCATGAATCCGGCCCCGCTGCCGTTGAGCAAACGCCCGCGCCTGCGGACCATACCCGCCGCCACAAGCGGCCGGGCCTGGTTCGTGGACGAGCAGAAATACGCGCGGCCCGGCCCGCAGAGCATCGGCGCCGCCGAGGAACTGGCCGGCCTGCTGCATCCGGGGCTCAAGACGCTGAACACGCGGCCCGCCAAGACCGCAAAGCATAAGGACAAAAAATGACCCGCTACGGCACTCTTTACGGCATAGGCGTCGGCCCCGGCGACCCGGACCTCATCACCCTCAAGGCAGTCAAAACGCTGCAACGGGTCGACGTGGTGCTGGCCGCTGCCTCCACCAAGAACGAGGCCTCCCTCGCCCTCAGCATCGCCAGCCCGCACCTGCGGCCGGACGCGGAAGTGGTGCGCCTGAACTTCCCCATGACCCGGGACCAGGCCGTGCTGGACCAGGCCTGGCACGAGAACGCGGCCACCGTGGCGGGCATCCTGGGCGCGGGCAAGAGCGCGGCCTTTCTGACCCTGGGCGACCCGCTGACCTACAGCACCTTCGGCTATCTGCTGCGCACCCTCAACGGCCTGCTGGCCGAGATCCCCGTCCAGGTCATCCCAGGCATCACCAGCTACCAGGCCGCTGCGGCCTTTACCGGCCGCGTGCTGGTGGAAAGCGGCGAGAACCTGGCCGTGGTTTCCGGCGTGGCCGGAGAAGAGGAGCTGACGAGGGCGCTGGAGAACTCGCAGTGCGCGGTGATCCTGAAGGCCTACAAGAACATGCCCGTCATCCGCCGGGTGCTGCACAAGCTTGGCCTCAGCGACTCCAGCGTGTTCGTCACCCGCCTGGGGCACGAGGGCCAGGAGGTCATCACCGGCATGGACAGCGTGCCGGAGAAGCCGAGCTATTTCTCGCTGATACTGGTGCGCAAAGGGGCCTAGCCCAGCATCCGGCGCGCAGGGTCCAGGGCGCGGCGATGACGTGGACGCAGCTCGGCAGTCCGGGCTCTTTCGTCTGGCCGTTGCGCCCGCCCGCTCACTCAGCCCGTTGCGCCCGGCCAAACAAACCGCACCCCACGGCTCCGCAGCCGGTCTGGGAACCGCTGCGCCACGCCAAACAAGCCGAATCCCGACAGCGGCCGCGACTTTGGCTCGGCTTCAGCGATCCTGATGCGCCGAACCCATGCGCCAAGCCGGACACGTGGAGACAATGCCGCGACGGACAGGCCGCAAAGCCCACTCGCTCAGCCCGGTGCGCCAAGCGGTTAGCTCAGCCCAGCCGGACCATTGCGCCCGGCCGCACCACGTTCCAGCCCGCGCAGGGCCTCTTACTCCACCAGCAGCATGTGCAGGTCGCACACGTTGGTGCGCGTGGGGCCGGTCTTGTACAGCCCGCCGATGGCCTCGAAAAAGTGATAGGAGTCGTTGGCCTTGAGGGCCCCGGAAAGGGACAGGCCCGCCGCGCGCGCGCGCCGCAGCATGGCGGGCGAGGCATAGGCTCCGGCCGCGTCCGTGGGGCCGTCCGTGCCGTCGGTGGAGGCGGACAAGAACGCGATGCCCCGGCCCTGCTCCGGGTCGCGCTCCATCTCAGCCAAAAAGGCCAGGGCCATTTCCTGGTTGCGTCCGCCCTTGCCGTCGCCGGTCAGGGTCACCACGGTCTCCCCGCCCACAATGACGCATGCCGGGCGCGCCACCAACATGCCCGTGCGCCGCACATCCTGCCCTATGCCCGACAAGAACCGCGCCACCTCCCGCGCCTCTCCCGTGAGCTGGCAGGTCAGGGGCGCGACGTTGTAGCCCAGCTCGCGCGCCTTTTCGCACGCGGCCATGAGCGCGGCGTGGTTGGTGCCGATGAGCAGGTTCGTGGCCAGCGCAAGGGCCGCGTCGCCGGGCTTGGGCGTTTCTGCTATGGCTCCGGCCGCGCCCAGCTCCAGGGCGCGCAGCACCTCGGCCGGAATGGCCCGCTCAATGCCGTAGCCGCGCACGATGTCGAGCGCCTGGGCGTAGGTGCTCTCGTCCGCGCTGGTGATGCCCGAGGCGATGGTGTCCAGCCGGTCGCCCACCACATCGGACAAAATGAGCGACAGGCTCGTGGCCGGGGCCAACAGACGCAAAAAGCGCCCGCCCTTCAGCTCGGAAAGATGCTTGCGCACGCAGTTGATCTCGCGGATGTCGGCGCCGCAGGCGAGCAGCGCGCGGGTCACGGCCTGCTTGTGCTCCAGGGTGAGCCGCACCTGGCGGCCGCCGTCCGTGTAGGTCATGGGCGCGGGCAGCAGGGCCGAGCCCCCGCCGGAAATGAGGTTGATGACCAGGGTGTCCTCATCCGCCCCGCGCGCCAGCTCCGCAATGTGCGCCGCAGCCGCCACGCCGGCCTCGTCGGGCACCGGATGGGCGGCCTCGGCCTGCTCGATGCGCGAGAGGACCTCCGTGTGCCCGTACTTGGTGCACACCAGCCCGCCGGAGACGCGCGCGCCCAGAATCTCCTCCACGGCCTTGGCCATGCGCGCGGAAGCCTTGCCGCAGCCCAAAACCAAGACGCGGGAGAAGCGCGAAAGATCCGTCTCGAAGCGCTCGGCCTCCAACTCCACAATGAGGCGCTGGCCCTCAAGCCGCATGCGCTGCCTGATCATGCCATAGGGGTCGATGCGCAACAGCGCGGCCTCGAAAATACTCCGCAGGGTCTTGAACTGGGCTTCGTTCCGCATGGGGCCTCCGGGGGGGTGACGTTTGCCCAGGCTAGGCGTTTTGCCCGCGGGATTCAAGCTCAAGGCTTCGCATGGGCCGAAGCCACACTCAAAATAATACCGCTCGTGGCGGTGTTGACGCATCCCCCTACGAGGACTAGTTTGTGATTGTCTTCACAAGAAAGCGCTGTCTGATCAGCGACACATGAAACAAATGCAGCAACGCAATATTGAAGGAGCCTCACATGTGGGACACGACAATAGATCTGTATGCGGTCAAGGAAGTCAGGACTCGGACAACAACGTATCTTGGCGTCGGCGCTGTGGCGAAGATGCAGGAGATTGCCGCAGTTCTCAAGTCCCGCGGAATACAGAGCGTACTTTGCGTCACCGGAGGCCATTCCTATAAGCTTACAGGAGCCTGGGACCATGTTGTGTCCGCCTGCGAGAAGCAGGGCATCCGCATCGCCCTGTATGACCGCGTGACGCCCAACCCCACCACGGACGCCATTGACGAAGCCGCGCGCCTGGGCGCGGAAGCCGGGGCCCAGGCGGTCATCGCCATCGGCGGCGGCAGCCCCATCGACGCGGGCAAGAGCGCGGCCATCCTGCTGGCCAATCCCGGCAAGACCGCGCGAGAGATCTACAACTTCACTTTCATCCCAGAAAAGGCCGTGCCCGTCGTGGTCATCAACCTGACCCACGGCACCGGCAGCGAAGTGAACCGCTTCGCCGTGGCCACCATTACCGACCTGAACTACAAGCCGGCCATCGCCTACGACTGCATCTACCCCATCTTCTCCATCGACGACCCGGCGCTGATGGTCAAGCTCTCGCCGTCGCAAACGCGCTATGTGTCCATCGACGCCGTGAACCACGTCATCGAGGCGGCAACGTCCATCACGGCCAATCCGCTCTCCGTGCTTTTGGCCGAGGAGACCATCCGCCTGGTGGCCAAGTACCTGCCCCTGGCCAGCGCCAAGCCCGACGACCTGCGCGCGCGCTACTGCCTGGCCTATGCGGCCATGATCGCGGGCACGGCCTTCGACAACGGGCTTTTGCACTTCACCCACGCCCTGGAGCACCCCCTAAGCGCGGTGAAGCCGGAACTGGCCCACGGTCTTGGGCTCTCCATGCTGCTGCCCGCCGTCATCCACCAGTGCTACCCGGCCCAGCCCGTGGTGCTGGCTCAGATTCTGCGGCCCATCGTGCCCGGTTTGCAAGGCCTTGCGGGCGAGGCCATGACCGCGGCGCGCGGCGTGGAGGCTTGGCTGGCCAGCGTCGGCGTGGCGCAAAAGCTCACGGACGAGGGCTTCAGCGGCGCGGATATCGACCGCCTGTGCGACCTGGTGGAGAACACGCCGTCACTTGGCCTGCTGCTCTCCGTGGCGCCGGTGCCCGGCACCCGCGACCGCGTGGCCGCCATCTACCGCGAATCCCTGACCACGCTGCCCAAGACGGCCTAGGGCCACCCGGCAGACCACATCAAACGACAAACAAGGGCGGAAGGGAGCAATCCCCTCCGCCCTTGCTCTCTTTTGAAGCGGCGCATCTCGTGGCGAAGCTTTCGGTTCCGAGGCGCGACAACCGCTTCCGTTCTGCCCTGCGCGGAAGTGCCTGCTCCGACTGGTCCGAATGGTCTGACAGGACCTGCCCGGCTTTCCGGCGCGCCCGGCGGACGCCAACAATGGCGGCGGCGGAAGGATCACACCGCAAAAACAAGGGCAGAAGGGAGCAATCCCCTCCGCCCTTGCGCGTTGTCGGTCTCGGCGTTCGCCTCAGCGTTGCCGGCGCTCCATCCACTGGGCGAAGCGCGCGGCCTGGTTCGGCAGGTCGAAGCTGGCGCGCGCGTGCTCCCAGGCGGCGCGGCGCAGGGCCATGCGCTCCTGCTCCGGCATGGTGAGCAGCACGCGCAGGGCCTGCTCCAGCCCCTCGGGCCCGGGGTCCGGCGGGGCCAAAAACGCGCGGCAGGCGGGCGGCCATATTTCCGGCACGCCGCCGCTGGCCCGGGCCACAGGCGCAAGCCCCGCGGCCATGGCCTCCTCAAGGGCTATGCCCAGGGGCTCGATGAACGTGGGCAGCACGAACACGTCGCCGCGCGCCAGCAGCGCGGGCACGTCGGTCGTGAACCCGGCCCACTCCACGCGGTCCGCCAGGCCAAGGGCCTCCGCCCTGTCCTTCAGCTCCTGCTCCAGGCTTCCCCTGCCCGCAATGACCGCGCGGAAGTCCACGCCGTCGTCCTTGAGCCGCGCCAGGGCGGTCAGCAGGTCCGCATGGTGTTTGTCCGGATTGAGCTGGCTGGTGGCGATGACCACGGGCGGAGTGTGCGAGGCCAAGGCCGGGACCGGCGGCACACGCACGCCAGGGTGCAGGGCGTGGGCCTCCTGGCCTTGCATGCTGGGCACATAGATGAGGATGCGCTCGCCCACATACCTGCTGCAGCACAACAGCCGGGGCCGCAGCAGGCGGTGCACCAAACGCACCATGGGAATATCTTCGAAGTCGCCGCCGCTGCCCACGTGCTGCACGATTTGCAGGCCCAGAAGCCGGGCGGCCACGCCCGCCGTGCGCAGGTCCTTGGCGATGTTCACCACCACCACGTCCACGCGGCGGGTGAGGAAGAAATAGACAAAGTAGGCGATGGCCAACGGGTTGAAGTCGAAGCCGAAGTTCACCGCCCGCTCAGCCACGCCCTGCGACGCCGCCTTGTTCACAAATTCGCCGCGCCGGCCGAAGATCCACACGGCATGCCCCTGCGCTTGCAGAGCCGTGGCCATGTCCAGGCACCAGGTTTTGACCCCGCCCCATTTTCTCGTGGCGTTGACAAAGGCAATTCTCATCGACGTTGGTTCCCCCCGCGCTTATCTTGGCGCGCAATAGCATGCGGGCAATCAAGCGTCTAGAACGGCAAATTGCGTTCCCTCCCCTTGACATAACGGGCATATGCCCATAACTACGTGGTCACGGAGGAACCCATGCCCAGACCACGCTGTTGCCGACGCATCGCAGGCGCGCCCTGCGCCCGCATGTTCAAACCCGCCGGGCAGCCTGCCGCCGCCATGGAGGAAGTGACGCTGACCCTGGAGGAATACGAGGCCATCCGCCTGGCGGACTTCGAGGCCTTGTACCAAGAGGACGCGGCCAAGCGGATGGGTGTGTCGCGGCAGACCTTCGGCCGGACCATAACTCAGGCCCGGGGCAAGGTGGCGCGCGCGCTGGTGCTGGGATGCGTGCTGCGCATAGAGGCCACCGAGGCTGAGGCGGAAGCCCTGAACGCCAAGCCGGACATGCGCGATTTTCTCTGCAAAGCCTGCGGGCACACCTGGCAGGAGCCCTTCGGCACCGGCAGGCCCGCGGCTTGCCCCGCCTGCAAGGACGGCGATTTTCAACGCAAGGGCTGCACCGGGAGCGGTTCCTCCTGCGGCCATACGCAACCAGCCGACAAACCATAAATCCCTTCGGAGGGAACCATGACCAAGATCGCAGTCCCCACACGCGGCGGCAAAGTGGACGAGCACTTCGGCCACTGCGAATCGTTCACCATCTTCACCATCGGCGACGCCAAAACCGTGACCGCGAAAGACAGCTTCACCCCGCCCCCGGCCTGCGGCTGCAAGTCCAATCTCGTGGGCACCCTGGTGGAGATGGGCGTTTCCGTGCTCATCGCGGGCAACATGGGCGAGGGCGCGGCCCAGAAGCTCGGCCAGGCTGGCATCAAGGTGTTCCGCGGCGTGAGCGGCGATGTGGACGAGGCCGTGCAGGCCTATCTTGAGGGCAAGATCAAGGACAGCAACATTCTTTGCGCCGCGCATGCGCCCGGGCACGACTGCTCCCACGGGCACTAGGCCGGTTTCCGCCCCCGGGCTCCAAACGGGCTCTGGCTGCGGCCAGGGCCCTTTTTCTTTTCCAAGGATCACAGAGGAGAAACACATGGACACGCAAGTGCGGCACGAGCGCCTCGACGAGGCCGCCTTGTCCCGCGACAAAGGCTTCTGGAACATCTACCGCAGCAGTTTCCCGGCCTGCGAGCGGGAGCCGGAGGCGGTCATCGCCACATCCGTGCGGCTCAAGACCGGCATGGCCTTCCGCTCCGTTCTCTCCGGCGTCACCATCGCCATGGCCACAACGCACCTTTTGCGGCGTGCGCCCGCCGTGTTCCTCGTGTACCTCGCGGTGGACGCGGGGCAAAAGGGCCGGGGAACCGGCGGAAGTCTGCTCGAGTTCATCCACGCGGATGCGCGCCTTTCCGCGCCCGGCAGCCTCGGCCTGGTGTGGGAGACGGAGCGGCCGGAAGACGCTGGCGACGAGAGTGAAAGGACCGTGCGCGAGCGGCGTCTGGCATTCTTCCAGCGCCATGGAGGAGAGGTCGTGGCCCGGGACTACCGCCAGCCAGCCCTGGACGGTGTGGCCCCAGTGCCCATGAACCTTTTGTTCCGCCCGGCTGAACCAGGGAGCAGTTTGGAGCCCGCACGCGTTCAAGCGCTCCTCCAGGCCATCTATTTCGAAAAGTACGGTGAGTTGAACGGAATCTCCAAGCGCCACCTTGAGGACCTGCTCGCCGGGATCCAGAAGCCGCGCTCTCCCTGGGGATGACCCACCGGGCCAAGGCGTTCGCGCTCGCTGGCTTTATCCGCACGCTCCCATGCGGCGGCTTGCCGCTCTGCTTTCCCTCCAGTCACTGCGCAACAGGGAATTTTCAGTTGTGGTGCGACTCGCGCAGGCCAGCCAGGAGAGCCAGAGCACATTGCAGAAGATCGCCCCCAAGCCTCCGCTCAGAGCACGGCAAGAGACCGATGCATACATTGTTTTTGTCGATACATATCAGATATTTTAAGGTATTATCTTGATTCGTATTCAAAAATATGTAATCGGTTGCGCCTCAAAAACAAATAAGAGGATCTACATTTCATCCATGATGGAACAAGCATGGTCTGTTGAAGCGAAGCCAATCGTGGGGCTTTGCTTAACAAATTCAATATACTTTCGCATTACATGATTTTACACGCAGCCGTTACAATTTATTTTGAGGCAGCAAAACAAGTAATACACCTGTTATGCAAATAGCCTTGCCACACACGGTCAAATGAGAGGAACTGTCCATGCGCCGTCTCGCAATACTGCTCAGCCTTGTTTGTTTTATGTTGCTCCACGTCACAGTGTCCTTTGCCGCATCGGCGGGTGATGCGAGACAGGACGTAGTGCGCACGAATTCTGCGGCAACAATCAAAAAGTTCATGCCGCTCGCAGAGAAAGGCGATACGGAAGCCCAGGTCATCATTGGCCTATGCTACGCTAGAGGAAATGGAGTAAAGCAAGACCTGGTTGAAGCGCTCAAATGGTATCGCAAAGCGGCGGAGCATAACAATACGACAGCCCAAACCTTCGTTGGTTCCGCCTACACCATTGGTGCAGGAGTCACAAAAGATTACGCGGAGGGGCTCAAGTGGTACCGCAAAGCCGCAGAAAGCGGCTATGCGCCGGCGCAAGCGCTGGTGGGGACCGCTCTCTTCTCTGGCAACGGCGTCGCGCCAGACCCTGTGGAAGCGGTCAAATGGTATCGTAAAGCAGCGGAACAAGACGACGAGAGTGGGCAGCATGGCCTTGGCACCGCATACGCCAGGGGCGAAGGGGTTCCCAAAGATTTCGTCGAATCGGCCAAATGGTTCCGCAAAGCTGCGGAAAAAGGCTTTGCCCCCGCGCAGTATAGCCTCGGTCTACAGTATCAAAATGGCGATGGTGTCGCAAAAGACATAACCGAGGCGCTGCGCTGGTTCCACAAATCTGCGGAACAGGGGGACCCCCACGCCAAATACAACATTGGACTCGCATACGAAAAAGGCAATGGAGTTCCGCAAAGCTATTTGGATGCCACGCAATGGTATCAGCAGGCTGCGGCCCTGGGGGAAACCTGGGCTCAATGCCGCCTTGCAGAGTTATATTCCAAAGGCGCCGGAGTTCCGAAAAACCCTTCTGAGGCAGCCTCTCTATACCGCAAGGCGGCAGACGCTGGAAACGACAACGCCCAACTGCAACTGGCAATATTATACTCAATGGGCGTAGGAATTCCTCAAGATGGGGCCGAGGCTAACAAGTGGGCGCAAAGAGCTGCGGACCAAGGAAACTCCGAAGCGGAGATCATGGTTGGTTTGCAATACGCCTTTGGCCTTAGGGGGCAAAAAGATTTGAACGAAGCGAAGAAATGGCTGAACAAATCCATGGCGCACGGCAATGCCAAAGCCTTGCTGCTCTTGAAATATTTCGAGTAGCAATAGCCCAACCCAGCCCCCTTCAAAAGAACGATTTTCTCAACCGCCTTTGCCAGACGTAAGCCAAATGCATGCGGATGCGCGCTTCCGCTCCTGTCCTTGAAGCGCGCATCCGCGACACGGAAAGCCCAGCGGACGCTCATCTCACAGTGGATGAGGCGCTACTCGTCGTACTTTTTGGCGTATGCGGCGTCGTCGTACAGCGCCTCGCCTATGGCCTTCTTGCCGTAGCCGCGGATGATCTCCTGCCCGGCGTCCGAGGCCACGAACTCGATGAACTTCGCGGCTGTGGCCGCCCCCGGCGTGGCTCCGGCGGGCTGAGCCAGGGCGTGGTAGGTGTTCACCAGATATTTGTCGCCCCGGAAGAGGATCTTGAGCTTGGGCAGGGCCTTCTTCTCCGCCGCCCAGGTGCTGGAGTCGGTCATGAAGTAGCCGCCCTCGTCGTTGGCGCGCAAAAGCGTCGCGGTCATGAAGGCCTTGGTGACGACATACCACGCGCCCGCGGGCTGCACTCCCGCCTGCTTCCACACGCTCAGCTCCTTGCGGTGCGTGCCGGAGTCGTCCCCGCGCGAAAAAAACTTGGCCTGCGCGGCGGCAATGGCCCGGTACGCCTCGGCCGCTGTCTTGGTCTGGACGATCTTCGCCGGATCGGCCGCCGGGCCCACGATGTAGAATTCGTTGGAGCCGATGAGCACCCGGCCCGCTGCCCAGCCCTCGGCCACGGCCTTCTTCTCGGCCGCGGGCGCATGGACCATGATCATGTCCACGGCCTTGGACTTCAAAAGGGCGAGGGACTCGCCGCTGCCCGCCTTGACCCAGTCGAGCCGGGCGTTGTTTTGGGCGGCAAAGGCCTCGCCCAACTCGCGCAGCAGGCCCAGTTCGCCCGGGCTGCCCGTGGCCAGGCTGAACACGTTTTTGCCCTTGCCGTACGATTCCGCCACCTTGGCTCCCGGCTCCGCCTGGGCGGCGCCCACAAAGACAAGCGTCCACAACGCCAGTACGGCGAGAATTTGAACCTGTTTGCGCATGCTGTCCTCCCGGTCACGGTTTATATCAGATTAGACACAGCACTAGACGAGGGGGGCGAACGCGTCAACAGCCGCACCGGGCTTCGTTGACAGCCCAGGCCAAACGCCGTAGTTCTGCGCCAGTTTTCCCCGCTGCTTCGGCGGGCATTTTTTTCTTTGGAGGCACGACCCATGCGCGAGAAAGTTGAGGCCGCTCTGGCCAAGGTGCGGCCCATGCTGCAGGCCGATGGCGGCGATGTTGAGCTGGTTGATGTGACGGAAAACGGCATCGTCAAGGTGCGGCTGACCGGCCGCTGCC
>Ga0209800_10003256_pt1 | contig 13096 bp, 15 predicted proteins | sample Higcelweek8metaG_FD_187174 | JGI IMG/M metagenome (GOLD analysis project Ga0209800, IMG submission 187174) | Freshwater pond sediment microbial communities from the University of Edinburgh, under environmental carbon perturbations - High... | ecosystem: Environmental > Aquatic > Freshwater >... | reverse complement strand
AAATGATTAGATTTCTTTACGGCGAAGATCAATTTCGCTTGAATGAAAAGTTAAAACAATTAAAAGAAGAATTCTTTAAAAAAAACACCTCAAATGCTTCTTTGGGTGTTTTTGATTTTAAAGAAAAATTTTTATTAAATGAAATAAATACTAGCATTAAATCTCGGGGATTATTTGCAGATAAAATATTAATTGTGGTAAAAAATATTTCATTAGTAGGGGATAAAAAATTAAGAGATGATTGTTATTCCTTTTTGGATAAAAATCTTGTTGGGCTGGATAATGATAATATAGAATTAATTTTCATAGAAGAGGAAAAAATTGCTAAAAATGATAAAATTTTAAAATGGTTTTTAAAAAATATTAAGACTGAAGAGTTTAAAAATTTAAATGAAGCACAGCTAAAAAAGTGGATAGGTGAAAGATTTAATACTCTTAATGTTGAAGTGCCTAACGATTTAATAGATAAGCTTTTGGAAAACTGTGGAAACAATCTAGTTTTAATAAATAATGAAATTTTAAAGATAGCTAATTATATAGGAGAAGAAAAAGATGATATCGATAAAGAAAGCCTATTAAAACTATTAAATACGAGGGTGGAAGCGGATATATTTAAGACCATAGAATTTCTTTCAGCAGGAAATAAAAAAATGGCTATCGAAACATTGCACAAGCAATTAGATAAGGGAGATGATTCATTCTACATTCTTTCTATGTATATATATCAATTTAGAAATCTTTTAAAAATAGCCGATTTTTATTTTAAGGGTTTAGATAATAATTTTGAAATTGCTAAATTAACCAAATTGCATCCTTTTGTGGTGCAAAAAGGAATCCAGCAATTACAAGGATTTAATATTGTGCAATTAAAGAATATTTATCAAAAATTAGAAAAAATAGACACTGAAGCTAAGACAGGTAAGAAGGACATTAGAATAAATTTAGATTTGCTGGTTACTCAAATATATAAATAAAAAAATGGGAGGTTATCCCATTTTTTTATTTAGCTGAATTTTTGACAAGCTTGTTGAGTCTTGATTTATATCGAGAACCAGTATTTTTTTTGATAACTTTTTTTTGAATAGCTTTATCTAGAGCTTTGATAGATTTTTTAAGCCACTCGGATGCTGTTTTAAAATCTTTACCAGTTATAGCTTCACGAGTTTTTTTCATAGCGCTTCGGTAAGTTCCTTTAACTTTCTTGTTCTTTACTGTTTTACGATCAGTAACTCGCATGTATTTCTTGGCAGATGTTTTGATTGGCATAGTTTAAGAGTCATCGTATATGGGACGCCCATAACGATTTATGATTTAAATTTAACTTGTTTACTTAATTATTTGTATCATAGAGTGGATTTTTTGGCAAGAGAATGATAATATGGATATATTGGCATATTATAATGCGTGGCGGTAATTATAATAAATTTAAATATTAAATTATTTTTTTATTAAAATTTAAAAATCCAAATTTTCAATTTAAAATAAATGATTTAATGACAAAATTATTAAAAAATATTAAATTTGGTTCTAGTGTTTTATTTGATATTCGAACTTTGAAATTAACTGTAGGTTATTACTTTAAGAACTTTAAATCTTTAAGAACTTTATAACTTTTTATAATATATGATCGCAAAATTAACAGGGACAATAGAATATTCAAAAGATAAGTGGATTATCGTAGACGTGGCTGGGGTTGGTTATAAGGTTTATCTGACTGATTTTGCTTTAGGAAAAATAGCTGGAACAGGAGCGGGTTCTTTTTTTATTTATACTTATGTACGGGAGGATATTTTAGCACTTTATGGTTTTGTAAATTTAGAAGAAAAAGAAATGTTCGAGCTTTTGATATCAATTTCAGGAATAGGTCCAAAGGCGGCGATGGGCATATTGTCAGTAGCTGATCCAGTTTCAATCCAAACTGCAATTTTAAATAACGATGCTTCTATTTTGACAAAGGTTTCTGGGGTGGGCAAAAAAACAGCCGAGAGAGTTATAATGGAATTGCAAAATAAAGTAGCCAATATTTCTATGGAGGAGCGAGCAGTAGCCGTTGCAGATGGTGAAGCTATAGAAGCCTTAATGTCAATGGGTTATTCAGCCTTTCAGGCTAGGGAGGCGCTTAAGATAGTGCCGGTTAATATAGAGAGTATAGAAGAAAAAATAAGATTTGCTTTAAAGCAGATAGGAAAATAATTTTATGGAAAATAAAAATAGGGATAAGTTTATTCAGGAAAATTCTCCTTGTGGAGGTTTTTTGCAATCTAATCAATGGATTAGATTTCAAAATAATTTTGGAATTAAAGATCATAATATATCAGATAGAAACTTTTGGTCTAATATTTTAGAATACAATCTTCCATTGGTGGGTAAGTATTTTTATATTCCACGGGGACCAGTGAGAGATAAAAATATAGATGATAAGGGATTAGAAAATGCACTAAGTGATTTGATAGAGTTGGCCAAAATACACAAGTCAGCTTGGATTAGAATTGATAATTTTGATGAAAAAATAAAAGAAGCCTTAAGCAAAAAAAATAAGAAAATAGTAAAAGCTCCGCATGATATGCAACCTAAACAAATTTTAGTTATTGATATATCTTGTGATGAGGTTGATATCTTAGCTCAAATGAAGCCCAAAACTCGTTATAATATAAAATTAGCAGAGAAGAAGGGGGTAAAGATAAAAACTTTTAATGATGTAGTGCATAGTAAAAAGGAGATGAGTGACTTTTTGAATTTAATTGATAAAACTGGTGAGAGAAAAGGAATAAACTTTCATCCTAAAGAATATTATCGAAAAATGATAGAAGGCATTGATAGCAATAATTTAAAATTGTATCTGGCTTTTTATAATAAAAAAATTATTGCAGGAGCGATTTTAGTTGTTTATGATAAAATGGCAACTTATTTGCATGGAGCATCGGACAATAAAAATAAGAATGTAATGGCGCCCTTTTTATTGCAATGGCAAATGATTAAAGATGCTAAAAAATTAGGAGCAGAAAAATATGATCTTGGAGGAGTAAGTATGGGTGAGGATGATAAGGAAAGAATAGAAAAGTGGGCAGGCGTAACAAGATTTAAACAAGGTTTTGCTAAAAATTCTCAGCCAGTTGAATTTTCTGGTAGCTATGATATTATAATAAACCCAATGAAATATTGGGTGTACAGATTTATCCAAAAGGTTAAGGCAGTTCTTTAAATAAAAAAGGAGGTGGTCAGAATGATTAAAAATCGAGAAGGGATGCCATGGCACAAAATCTCGGTATTTAAATTTGCCAGAGAGAACAATTTAGAAAAGACTTTTTTAGCTCTGCAATGCGTTAAGGATTGGTTTTTTTCCATAAAACGCAAGGATGGGCGCTGGGAATTTATGCACTCTTATCGAGTGGGACAGATTTTAATTTTTCACGGAGTATTGGACGACGATATTCTAGCTGCCATAATTCTTCATGATGTTCTGGAAAATATAAGCCCCAAATTGGAAGAAATTATTAGATGTCTTTTTGGGGAAAGAGTGGCTTTAATTGTCTGGGTTTTGAGCCGGAGGCCCGATGAGGATAATAAATTTTATTTTGCTCGCATTTGGGAGGATTTTGATTTTATTATCTGTAAATTAGGCGATAGATTACATAATCTGCGCAATATGAAGAAAAATTTAGGTAAAACTGAATTTTTTACTCCTGAAAGGTTGCAAGAGCAAATAGATGAAACCTGGGAATATGTAGTGCCACTGGCAGTAAAGGCCGCAAGGATATCTTGTAAATATCGACAAGTAGTTGTTGAAATTCATGAAGAGATTTTGCGCTCATTAGCTGATGCCGAGTGGGCGATTACTAACTGTTAGGGGCCTAGTTTTGGATTAATTAAAACTAGGCTCAAATTTTTTTAAAAATAATATTAGTTAATGTTTCTGAAAAAATATTTTTTTTCTAAAACTAGCTCGTTTTTATTAATCTATATAAACTAATTTAAATATATGTTAAAGATAACAATTTTAGCACTGGGAAAAATTAAAAATAATGATTTTAAAAATTCTTTTAATGAATATTTAAAGAGAGTCTCACCCTATGCTAACGTGATAGTTGAGGAATTAAATCCTGAATCATTTTTTGATAATTCTGATAAAGAGAAAATTAAGCAAAAAGAAGGGGTTAGAATAAAAAATTATTTAGATAGATTTCCAACAAGTAAAATTTTTATCTTGGATGAAAGAGGCAAGGAAGCAGATTCATTGGCTTTTTCAAAGTTATTATTTGAAAATGAATTAGAAAATATAATTTTTGTAGTAGGTGGAACATTGGGATTTAGTAAAGAAATTTTAGCCCATAAAAACACCTTTAAAGTAAGTTTATCTAAATTAACTTTTCCGCATGAATTAGCACGAGTAATATTGGCAGAGCAAATTTATCGAGCAATTGCCATAAGCAAAAATAAAAGCTATCATTATTAATATAGCAAGAAGCTGGTAGGCGGTAGTTAGCAGCTTGTAGTTAAGAATTAATAGCTATTAATTGTTAATTAATAATTTTAAATAAAAAAATATGAGATTTATCATTAATTGGATACTGATAACATTAGCAATCTTTGTAAGTGCTGAGCTTTTGCCAGGGATAGAAGTAGATAGTTTTTTTACGGCTTTTTTGGTGGCTGTGGTTTGGGGAGCGGTTAATATTTTTCTTAAACCAATTCTAGTTATTTTGACTTTGCCTATAAATATTTTTACTTTAGGAATTTTTACTTTAGTAATTAATGCTGGATTAGTTTTATTAACAGAAAAGATTGTGGGTAGTGGATTTGTGGTGGATGGTTTTTGGTGGGCTTTGGTGTTTAGTTTTGTAGTGTCAATTATTCAATCGGTCTTGCATCAAATTGGAAAAAAATAATTTTTTTGACTTTTTACTTAAAATGGTGTATAATGCAAATAAGATTTGAAATAAATCTTAGATAAATTTAGGGTGGATTCTTCTTTCGGAGGATTCATTTTTATTTTTACAAAAAAATATGGAAAAAATAATATATACTCAAAAACAATTATCATCTTATAAAAACTTTAAAAAAAATGTTTTGGGTCGAGGTAATGTAGCCAATATTTTGGATAATAAAAAAGAACAAATAGAATTTAGAAAAGCTTTGATGGAAAAAAGAAGCGGAGGCATCACTAATAGAGAAATGAGAGAAATAATAGGATCCTTGCATCATAGTGCAAATGATCACATTGATAAGTCAGAAACAAGGAAATTGGCCAGCGAATATATTGGAGGCTCTCGCTTTATGTTAAATTCAAGAAAGGGAGTTGGAGAAAATTTAAAAAGAACCAAAACTAATCGGAGGGAGACTTTTAATAGGGGGACTCAGTTAAATAATTCTTCGGGGAATTTCGCTAGCTCTAAGCCAACATCATTTGGCTCCAGTGGGATTAAGTTGGTTCGTTAAAATTATTAATTTAAAAAATAAGGATAAAGAGCTATGGATAGGGAAGAAAATTGGAAGTTTGACTTTTGTTTAAAAATAGTGTATAATCATATTAAGAAGGTAATAAAATACCTGCAGATAGGGTGAATTCTCATGGGTGAGGATTCATTTTTAATTTTATAGCCACAAGGTCGGTTGGTTATATTGAATTTAAACACCTACAATAAAGAATCTACCCTATAAAAAATAAAAAATAAAAACAAAAATATGAAAAGAATAAAAGAAGCATTGTCTAAGGACATTTTTGAATCTGATCAAAATGAGGAAGGAAGATTTTCTATCCTTTTATCGCTAGTGCCTCTTTTGGTGCTAACATTTTTCATGAATATCGGAATTATATAATATCGAAAGCTATATTTTAGCTTAGATAAGTTTATTGAAGCCAACTGTTTTCTGACAGTTGGTTTTAAATTGATTTTTTTTGTGGTATAATTTAACTGCTAACTAACTGAATAAATATACTTTCGTAAATGAGCTGGTTAAAGAATGATTTAGATATAAAGAAACAAGCAAATAATCTGGGTGTAAATTTTTGGCAAGCCCCTAGTTTTTTATTTTTGCTTTTAGGCTTTACGGTGGCTTTTATTATGACAGCTGTTTTTATTGTATCGAGAGAATCAATTACTATGCAACAACTAATAATAGCTGAATTTCTTGTAGTAGCGGTTATATTATCAATAGGAAATATATTGATAGTTAATATGGAAAATTTAGCCAAAGTTAACAAGAGTAAGTCAGAGTTTATTTCTGTTATTTCGCATCAATTAAAAACCCCAATAACGGGCATTAGCTGGGATATTGAATTGTTAATTTCAAAATATGGGGAAGGCCTATCGCAGAAGCAGCGGGAAATATTGGAAAATATGGAGGTGTCAAATAAAGTAACTTCGAAGATGGTGGGTGATTTATTGGATGTGGCCAGAATTGATCAAAATAATTTATTTACAGGAAAAGAGGAATTAGACATTGTTAAAATAATAGAAAAAGTTTTGGCTAAAAATGAGGTTTTGGGTAGAAATAATAAAATTAAGGTAAAATTTTTGGTGGATGATAATATGCCCAAGATAATAGGTGATAATAAAAAAACAGAAGTTGTCTTGGACAATCTAATATCAAATGCTATAAAATATAATCGAGATGGTGGAAGTGTTTTTGTTAATGTAAGGAAGGATGGTAAAAAGGCCGTTATTTCAATCAAAGATACGGGTATAGGCATACCAAAAGGAGATCAGGATATGATTTTTCATAAATTTTTTAGAAGTGAAAATGCCGCTACCAAAGAGGTGGATGGAACTGGTCTGGGTCTATATATTGCAAAAAATGTAATTGAAAAAAGTGGAGGAAAGGTTTGGTTTCATTCTGTTGAAGGCGAGGGGAGTGTTTTCTCTGTTTCCCTGCCATTAGCTTAAGATATTTAATTTTTTTATTATTTGTTTGACATATTTTTCTTTAAAAAAGTTAAATATTGTTGAACTAAAGATTTGTTAAAATTATGGAAAATAAGAAAGTATTGATAATAGAAGATGATTCTACATTAAGAAATGTTTTAGTGGAGTTCATCCAAGCAGAGGGGGCGACGGTTTTTGCAGCTTCTGATGGTGAGGAGGGAGTAAAGTTAGCTAGCGAAAATAACCCAGACCTAATATTATTGGATATAATTTTGCCGAAAAAAGATGGTTATGAAGTTATAGCAGAAGTAAAGGGTAATGAAAAAACTAAGGACATACCAATTATTTTATTAACTAATCTTGGAGGACTAAGTGATATTGAAAAAGCTTTAGAATTAGGAGCAACAACCTATTTGGTGAAGGGTGATTATCAGGTTAAGGAAATAGTAGAAAAAATTAAAGATGTTTTGGGTTCTTAAGTTAAGCAAAAAAATAAAACAAAAATGAGAATAGAAAACAAGCAATTAAGAGATTTTCTTTTGGATGGAAGCGTTTTGGACGAGGGTGATATAGCAAGCGCATTTAGTGAAGCAGAAAAAAATAACAAATTGATGGGAGATTTGTTGTTGGAGAGAAATTTGGTTTCAAAGGAAGATTTAAATAAACTTTATGCTTATATATTAGGCACACCCTTTGTTGACCTTAGCAAAGAGACAGTCTCTCCTGATATTTTAAAAATAATCCCAGAGCCAATTGCTAAGAAATATAAAATAGTAGCTTTCGATAAATCAAGCAGTGATTTAAAGGTGGCTATGCTTAATCCTGGAGATTTGCAGACTATTGAGTTTATAAAGAAAAAAACTGGGTTGTCAGTTACGCCATGCTTAACTACTGAAGAGGGTATTGCAGCAATTCTAAAGCAATATGAAAAAAGTTTAAAAGCTGAATTTGGGGATATGATTGGCATGGAAGATGGTGGTGGAATTACCAAGGGTGCGGTTGTAGAAAAGAGCGACAAAAATAGTGAAAAAAAATTATCCAAAGAGGCTGAAGATTTGCCTGTTATAAATGTGGTGGATGCTTTGATTAAGCATGCTGTGTTGGATTCAGCTAGTGATATTCATATTGAACCAGATGAAAAAGAGGTTCGAGTGAGATATCGAATAGATGGTATTTTACATGATGCCATGACTTTACCTAAAAAAATAATGTCTGGAATAATTGCTAGAATAAAGGTTTTAGCTAATCTAAAATTAGATGAACATCGTTTACCGCAAGATGGTCGTTTTAAAATAATTAATGATGATTATAGAATATCTTTTCGAGTTAATATTCTGCCAATATTTGATGGAGAAAAAATAGTGATGCGTTTGTTAGACGAGACCTCTAAAGGTTTAACACTTGAAAAAATGGGCTTGCAGGGTGAAGCTCTGGAGGTTGTACATAGAGAAGTTAAAAAACCAAATGGAATGATTTTAGTGACTGGGCCAACAGGTAGTGGTAAAACAACAACTCTATATACAGTTATGGATATTTTGAATACTCCAACGGTTAATATAAGTACAGTAGAAGATCCAGTTGAATATCGGATGCCAAGAGTTAATCAAACTCAAATAAATTCTAAAATAGGATTAACTTTTGCAGCTAGTCTGCGAGCGCTTCTTCGTCAGGATCCAGATATTATTATGGTCGGAGAAATTCGTGATGAAGAAACTATGCAAATAGCTATGCACGCAGCTATGACTGGTCATTTAGTTTTGTCTACTCTCCATACAAATAGTGCCGCTGGAACATTGCCTCGTCTTCTCGATATGGGCGCAGAACCATTTTTGGTAGCTTCTACAGCAAATGTAGTTATAGCACAGAGATTGGTAAGAAAGCTTTGTAGTGATTGTAAAATTGAATATGCTTTGGATAAAAAAGAAATAGAGGTAATGAAAAAAAGCTTTGATGTAGAGAAAATAATAAAGACAATGGCAAATAGTGAGCAATTAAAGGAGCAAGTTGATATTAAAAAGGGTTGGGAATCAATTAAATTTTATAAACCAGGCGGATGCAAGAGGTGTAATAATGAAGGATATAAGGGTAGAGTTGGAATTTACGAGGTTTTGGAAATAAATGAAGAAATAGAGAAGTTGATTACGCAAGCGTCCTCAGCTGAAACTATTGAAAAAAAGGCTATAGAAATGGGGATGCTGACTATGGTAGAAGATGGTTTTGTGAAGGCTGGGCAAGGCGTGACTTCAATAGAAGAAATAATGAGAGTTACTAAAGAATAGTATTTTTATAAAAAAAATAAAAAATGGATAGTGCTTATAATTTAGAAAGAGAAATAAATAGGAAATATAGCTCAAAATCAAGCCAAGAAAAATTGGAAAGTTTTTTATATTCTCGTGGACGCAAACAAAATAAGTTTTTTACAAATGATTCATGCCTTTATTTTGATTGCAATGACGAGGAAACCGTTAAAACAATAAAATTTAGAACTAATAACAAACTTTTTGATAGTTTAAACAACAGAGCACTTAATGATTATAAAAAATTTGCAAATAATACGGGAATTCTTTTTACTAAATATCAGGATATAGTAAATAAGTTAAATGCTTATCAAGAAGACTTCTCTGAAAAAAAGCAAACATTTTTAAATAGTATATCGGTAATTCGCCTCTGGAATACATCAATTCTGGTGGCAGTGATTATCGGAATGATTTCGATGTCTTTTATTTATCGTTATTTGGGTCAAGGAGTTGACGCTAAAGATGTTGCAAATAATAAGGCGGTAGCAGGGGTTATGACTGAGAAAAAAGAAGATAAAAAGATGACCAAGGAGGAAGAGGAAAAATATGTTTCTGAGCTAGCAAAATATTTAGAGTTAGAAGCAGATAAGGATTTTAATATAAAAGTTAGAGAATTAGTAAAAGGATATCCAATAGAAAGCTTCTTGCCTTATTTATTAGATAAAGATCATGAAGTAGTGGCTTTCTATATCGCTATAGCTAAAAAAGAGAGTAATTGGGGCAAAAGAGTGCCTGTTCTGAACGGGGAAGATTGTTATAATTATGTTGGATATCGGGGTGGAGGAGATAGGTTGGGTAGTGGGGGACATTCTTGTTTTGTTAATAGAAAAGAAGCTGTGGATGTGGTATCAAAAAGAATAGAGGCGTTAATAAAAGATTATGGAAGAGATACTGCTGAGGAGATGGTGGTTTGGAAGTGTGGTAATAGTTGTGCTGCTACAGGTGGTCAAGCAGCGGCCAATAAATGGATTTCTGATGTAAAAGGTATTTTAAAAGAATTAAACAATTAAAATAATTTTATTTGGAAGAAATATTGTAGGTCATTACTTTTATTGTTAATATAAAATTACGATTATAAAAACTTATAAAATGTCAGAAAATAAAAACAAAAAATCAATAGCCATTATTCCTGATGAAAGAATCATTGGAAAGATTTATTATATCAGGGGCGAAAAAGTAATCTTTGACCGAGATTTAGCGTTGCTTTATGGAGTAGAAGCAAGAGCACTTAATCAGGCGGTCAAGAGGAATATAAAAAGATTTCCAGAGGATTTTATGTTTAAACTTAACCAAGAAGAGATGTTGAATTGGAAGTCACAAATTGTGACTTCCAAAAATGATAAAATGGGATTAAGAAAGCCTCTATCTGTTTTTACTGAACAGGGCGTGGCTATGCTTTCTAGTGTACTTAATAGCGATAGGGCTATTCAAGTTAATATTCAAATAATGCGAACTTTCACAAGGATGAGAAAGCTTTTGTCTACGCATAAAGAGTTGCGAAGCAAAATAGAAAAAATGGAAAAGAGTAATGAATCTAATTTTAAAATAATATTTAAAATTATTAACAGATTAATGATGACCGATTCTAAAGATAAAGAATTGAAAATAGTAGGATTTAAAGAAATTAGAAAGTAGTTTTTTTCTCTAAGGCTCAACCTTGGAGGCATTTAAGGTTGAGCCTTGGGAGAAATCTAAATAAATTTATTGTTAAATATCAATTTTTTTGGTAATATAAAATTACGATTATAAAAACTTATAAAATAAAAAACTATATGCAAAGTGCTAAAAAAGTAGGGGGGGTCCTAAAAGATAAATTAAATTTTAAATTTAAAAAAACTTTTACGCTGGGATTTTTCGTCTTAGCTTTTTTTATTTTTGGATTGGGTTTTGGGAAAGATGCGAGTGCGGCGACGTATTATGTCGATTCTTCCATTGTTGATACGAACATAGGAAGTGCAACGCCGGATTGTCTCACTTATAATCCCTCCACATTCTCCTGTGGCTCAGGATCAGAATCTATATATGTAACATTGGCTGATCTTAACACAAAAACATTTAGCGCTGGTGATTCCATCCTATTACGAAAGGCGCAAACTTGGGTGGGAGCATGGACGGTCTTAGGGTCTGGCACGGCGGAGAATGCAATAGTTGTGTCCACCTTTGGTTCGGGTGCTAATCCTATTATTGATGCTGATAATGCCAACACTAGAGCTGTAGGTTTTGGCGGAAATGATTATATTATTTTTGATGGGTTAGATATGAGAAATGGAACATCCTTTAATTTTGGAGTGTCTGGTATAACAGACGGTATTCATATTATTGATTGTTCTTTTTCTGGTGGGGTAACGTCTGTCTATTTTCAAGCTGGAGATTCTATTTTAATTGATGAGAACTTATTTAGTCAGCCTACATCTAATGTTATTAGATTTACGAATAACGGTACCAACTATGTAAACAATTCAACTATTTCTAATAATAGTTTCATCGGGCAGTCTGGATATACTTTTGCCACAGGAATATCGATTACCTACTCAACAAATGTGACATTTTCAGAAAATACTATAACAGATTGGTCAATGGGTGCGGGGGGTAAGGTGCTGTACTTAATAAATGTCACAGGAGCCAGTATATCCAATAATATTATTGGGACTTTTGGACACGGCAATGGTGGTCATGGAATATACGTAGATACAAGTACAGAAATAAATATTCTTAATAATACATGTGAATATGCCAATAGTGCATATTCCGGAATTTACTACATTAATTCAACTGGAACGATAACTTCTAATACATCAAGTAATAATGGTAAAAATGGCTTCGTTATGGATTCTTCTGCAGTGACTTTTAATGGTAACAATATAGCAGATTCAAATGGGTATGCGGGATATATATTTCAAGGTAGTTCAAATATAACATCGCATAATTCTGTTGCAAGTAACAGTCTTGGGTTTAGCGGATTTACTATAACAGATAGTACGGTTGCAGAATTAAATGAAGATATATCTCATGATAACTTTGAAGATGGTTTTAATTCGGCAGGAACAGCACATGTCATAGGTAAGAAATTGTTATCCTATCATAACGGACGCAATAATTTATCATCAACGTCAGCAGGAGATGGTTACACGTCTCATTATGATAGTATTTTTGATTTATCTTACAGTATAGGATATGGGAATAATAAGTCTGGTTTTGCTGCTACTCAAACTTCTTCTGGTTTATTATATAATAATATCTTTTATGATAATTTTGAATCTACATTGGGATCAAATTGGGATGAAACTGGCGACATTGGAATTGGGGTTGATGCTAGTGGGGTATGGGTTATAAAAAACAACATTACGATGGGACATCCCATAGAAATGATGATCGACGCCTCCGCAGTATCGAATGGAGTTGACGTATCTTCTGATTATAATGTTTTTCATGATTCTTTAGGAGGCACTGCTTTTGATTATAATGGAGGTTTTTATAATTTCTTAAATTATAAAACAGCTTCATCAAGTTTAGATTTGAACTCTAAAAATGAAAATCCTCTTTTTATGAATTCAGCATCAAATAATTTTAACCTTCAATCAGCTTCCCCAGCCATCGACTCTGGCACCTCCGTCAATCTCACTTCTGACTACGCTGGTAACCCAATCTACGGCACTCCTGACATCGGAGCTTACGAATATCAACCACCTCATACAATTGGAACAGATAAAATAGATATCGCAGCTGGAGCCAGAATCTATGGAGATGGAAAGTTTAGAGATCTAAGTACAACTAATTCAGAATTAGCTGATTTAACGATTACTCCTCAATCAGAATCTTTTGAAACTTATGACAGTGATGAAGTAAGACCAGAATGGTTAAATATCACAGACATCACTTGGGATAATAATAAAGAATGGACTGAGTCATCTGTTGATTCTTCGTTAACTAATACTC
>Ga0209800_10003255_pt1 | contig 13105 bp, 12 predicted proteins | sample Higcelweek8metaG_FD_187174 | JGI IMG/M metagenome (GOLD analysis project Ga0209800, IMG submission 187174) | Freshwater pond sediment microbial communities from the University of Edinburgh, under environmental carbon perturbations - High... | ecosystem: Environmental > Aquatic > Freshwater >... | reverse complement strand
TACGTCAGCTTCACGGTGCTCGCCGCGCTGTTGCGCACCCTGGCCATCGTGCTGCTGGGCCGCCTGACCCTGCCGCCTCTGCCCGAGGGCTGCGTGTCCTGCCTGCTCGCCGAGGACGCCAGGTGGAACTGGCGCGCCGCCCTCGACAAGACCATGAAGCGCTTCAAACGCCGCCTGCCGCGCATGATCTTCTACACCATCCCCATCTACGTGGTCTTCTTCTTCCTCAAGCGCTGGGGCGTGTTCGACCAGCTTGAGGCTTACATGGCCGAGCACATCTCCTTCCTGTCCTGGCTGCCGCCCCAGGCCATGGGCATCATCGCCTTCCACATGGCCGCCGAAACCACGGCGGGCTATGCCGCCGCCGGAGCGCTGGTCGCCACGGGCGGACTGACGCTGAAACAGCTGGTGCTGGCGCTTCTGGTGGGCAACATCCTGTCCTCGCCCGTGCGCGCCGTGCGCCATCAGTTCCCGTATTACGCGGGCATCTTCAAGCCCGGCCTCGCGCTCAACCTCATCATCAGCAACCAGGTCCTGCGCGCGTCCAGCATCGCCCTCGTCACCCTGGGCTACGCCCTCTGGGGCTAGCGCGAGGAGATGAATCAAGGGGCTCCCGCCCCTGAGCCCCAATCGAGGGGCCTGAGGCCCTCTGGACTCCGCATGAAACGAGAAGGCTCTTCCGGAAAAATCGCCGGAAGAGTTTTTTCATTTTGGCATGCAAGGTGAACGGTGGTCGTTTTCATCGAAGTCTTGTGGAGGTTAGCTTAGCGATTTGTTTGATAATATGAATTTGAGGTGAAAAATTTTGGGAGGCAGGGGGCGGCCATCTGCCCGTGCCTCCACCTCAATGAAATGGCCAGGAAAAGCGTCTGCTTTTCCTGGCCATTTCATTGCCATGAGGGGGGCCGGGGGGAATCATTCCCCCCGGAAAACTCTTTGTCTTTCCGCTTATTCGCCGAGGCCCATCTCCCGCAGGAAGGCGGTGTCCTCGGTCCAGTCCTCGCGCACCTTGACCCACAGCTCCAGCAGCACTTGGCGCTCCAGCAGCACTTCCAGCTCTAGGCGCGCCGCCGTGCCGATCTTTTTCAGCATCTGGCCGCCCTTGCCGATGACCATGCCCTTGTGGGTGCTGCGCGCCACGTGGATGCAGGCGTTGATGCGCGCCGCGCCCGTTTCCGGCTCTTCCCATTGCTCGATTTCAACGATGGTGTTGTAGGGCAGCTCCTGCTCCAGCTCGAGGAAGAGCTTTTCGCGGATGATTTCCGCGGCCATGAAGCGCAGGGACGCGGTGGAGAGCTGGTCCTCCGGGTACTGGGCCGCGCCTTCGGGCAATGTCTTGGTGAGGGCCTCCAGCAGTTCGGGCACGCCTTCGCCGGTGGCGGCGGAGACGGGAAAGACTTCCGCCTGGGGGAAGGCCTGGCCGATGCGCAGCAGAAGCGGCAGCATCTTTTCCTTGGGCTTCAGCACATCCACTTTGTTGGCGGCGATAAACACCGGCTTGCCCACGCGGACCACCGGGTCCGTGAGGGGCTGGATCTCGCGGTCGAAGAGCTGCGGCTTTTTGGCATAGAGCTGGGCGTCGATGATGAGCACCACTGCATCCGCCTGGGAAAGCGCGCCCCAGGCCGCCTCGAGCAGCAGGCGGTTCATGCGCCCGGCCATGCGGTGCACGCCGGGGGTGTCGAGGAACACGATCTGGGCGTCATCCGTGGTGTGGATGCCGCTGATGGCGTTGCGCGTGGTTTGCGGCTTGGGCGAGACGATGGCGAGCTTCTGCCCCAGAAGGTGGTTCAGAAGGGTGCTTTTGCCTGCGTTTGGCGGGCCCATGAGGGCCACATGGCCGAAGCGGTGGGTAGTCATGCGGTCCTTGTCGGTTAGAGTGCTGTGCAGCCGCAGTCGGTGACGACGACCATGTATTCCCAGCGGATGCCGCCCCAGGCGGTGTCGTACAGGCCTGGCTCCACGGTGACGACCATGCCCGGCGCGAAGACGCCTTCGGCCCGGGGGGCCAGGCTTGGCCCTTCGTGGGTTTCCAGGCCGATGCCGTGGCCGAGGGAGTGCGTGAACTGGCTGGCCACGCCCGCGTCCTCGAAGACGCAGCGCGCGGCCCTGTACGCCTCGGAATATTTGACGCCGGGGCGGATGACCTGCATGGCGGCTTTCTGCGCGGCCTGCACCAGGCGCTTGGTGTCCTGGAAGCGTTCCGTCGGCTCGCGGCCCACCCAGAAGGTGCGCGTCTGGTCCGAGCAATAGGCGTCCAGGCGGCAGCCCGCGTCGATCAGCACCATGCCTTCGCGGGGGATTTTTGTTTCGCCGGGGATGGCGTGGGGCAGGGCGGCGTTCTGGTTCACGCCCACAATGGACGGGAACGAGAGCCCTTCGGCCCCGGCTTCGCGGAACAGGCGCTCTATCTGCCAGGCGGCCTCGGATTCGGTCATGCCGGGAACGAGGACATCGGTGAGCGCGCGCATGACGTGGTGGTTCAGTCCGCAGGCGGCGCGCAGCAGATTGATCTCGGCGGGCTCCTTGATGCGGCGCAGGTCTTCCACCAGGCCGGAGCAGGGGGCGAGGGCGAAATGCTCGCGCAGGGCCTCGTAATCGAAGACGTTGACCGCGCGCGGATCATAGGCCAGGGCGGCGATGCCCCGGTCTTTCAAGATTCCGGCCATGGCCGCGTGCTTGCCCGCGCCGTAAATGAGCGTGTCCTCCACGGGCCAAAGACGTTTCGCCGCGTCGGTGAAGCGCGCGTCGGTCATGAGCAGGTCGCGGCCCGCGGGCGCGATGACAAGCCAGCCCACGGACTCGTTGCACTGGGAGTCGAACAGCTCGAAGCCGGAAAGGTAATAGCGGTTGGCGGCGGAGGTCACCAAGAGCGCCGGGATGTTTGCCTCAGCCATCTTGGCGCGCAGACGTTCGCGGCGGGCGGCGAATACGGCGGGATCGGTCAGCTCCACTGGTAGGTCTTCTCCGGTTCGTTTTGCATCATGCGTTCGGCCCATTCCACGCCCTGCATGACGCTGTGGTCCATGTTGCTCACCTCGTACTTCCAGCCGCCGAAGCGCCCGCGCGAGAAAATGCCCTGGGCTTCCAGCCAGGGCTGCAGGGTGCGCAGGGCCTGGTCGCGCTCCAGGCAGGGAATGGGATAGCCGTAATCCACGGTGAGCTCGAAGCGGCTTTCCACCGCCGCATCCTTCGCCAAAAGCCCCACGGTGTCCAGTCCCTTCACGGTGCGGTCCATGAGCTGGGAGAGGTCCTCCCGCTTGTGGGGGGAAAAGCTTGTTTCGCACAGGAGCGCCGCGCGGTTTTCATCCGCGCCGGGCACGTTGGCCGGGGCGTAATTGTGGAAGTTGGTCACGCGGTAGAACGGGCAGTCGCTTTCCGGAAAATACATCCAGCAGCGGTCGTCGGCCTGGCCCTTGTGCAGGGCGCGGCCGCGCGCGCCCACGCCGGCCACGAAGACGCCGTTGTGCTTCAGCCTGCCCGCGGCCTCGCGCATCGCATCCGGGGCCGTGGTCAGCTGATTCGTAATCAGCAGGTCCAGCGGGCCCGTGCTCAAAAGATGTTTGTACGTGATGGTCCCGCCATCCGTCGTGGTGAGCGTCCTGCTCGCCGCGTCGATGGCGGCCACGCCGCAGTTGTAGCGGATGTGAGCGTCCAGGCGCGCAGCCAGGCGGCGGAACACCTCGCCCGTGCCGCCCTGGGCGGGGAAGGCGAAGGTGCGGTTGGGGCCCCAGCCCACCTCGTCCTGCTCCAGAATGATGTTCTTGAGCACGGTTTCCAGGCCGACGACGCTGACGCGCTCGCCCATCCAGGCGGTGTTCATCTGTGCGGGGTCGATGGCCCAGACCTTGTAATTGTAGGGCCAGAGGAAAACCTCGGCGATGCCCTGGCCGAAGACGCTGTGGATCCACTCGCGGAAATTCGTTGGCACACCCTCGGGCCGGTGGCCGGGCAGCAGGCCCTTCACGCAGCTCCATTTGGCCTGGGCGGGCAGGTGCCGGATGTTGTTCTGGAAGGGATAGGGCACCCAGGTGCCGCAGGCGCGCACCCAGGCCTTGCGCTGGTGATGCAGTTGGTCGGCGCCCAAGAGGTCGTCCAGCATGCGGTCGAAGTACTCGTAGTGCGAGAACACCACATGCCCGCCAATGTCCCAGGTGTAGCCCTGCGGATCTTTGAAGCTGGCGGCCAGGCCCCCGGCGTAGGCGTTTTTTTCCAGCACGACAAAGGAGCCGCAGTCCAGTTCGCGTAATCTGCGCGCCGCGCCCAGGCCCGTGGGCCCCGCGCCGATGATGGCGTAATCAACCTGCATTGCTGGATTCCTCCCGTGCTGTCCGGCTCTGCGCATCCGCTTTGCGGGCAGGGGGCGTGCTTGGCGTCACCCACCTTTCTCCCCGCCGTCACACAACCGTCACATGGCGCAGCTATATGATGCCCGTACCGGACATGAACATCAACCCTTTCGGAGGAATCCATGAAACGCTTAAGTCTCGCCCTCGCCGCCATGATGGTCCTGGGTCTCGCCGCCACTTCTTTCGCCGGCGAAATCGCCGTCAAGGGCTCCACCACGGTGCAGCCCATCATGCAGAAGGCCGTGGAAGCCTTCATGGCCCAGCATAAGGGTGTTTCCATCTCCATTTCCGCCTCCGGCTCCGGCGACGGCGCCAAGGCCCTCATCGACGGCTCCACCCCGCTGGCCATGATGAGCCGCGAGATGAAGGAGTCCGAGATCAAGCAGGCCAAGGAAAAGGGCGTGAACCCGAAGCAGATCGTCATCGCCTATGACTGCATCACCCCGGTCGTGAACAGCGCGAACCCGGTCAAGAACCTGACCATGGCCCAGCTGAAGGATATCTACACCGGCAAGGTCACCGACTGGAAGGAAGTGGGCGGCGCGGCCGGCCCCATCTCCGTCATTTCCCGCGACTCCTCTTCCGGCACCTTCGAGTACTGGGGTGAGCACGTTCTGAAGAAGGAACGCGTTTACGCCCGCGCCCAGATGCAGGCCAGCAACGGCGCCGTGGCTCAGGTTGTCTCCAAGCAGAAGGGCGCCATCGGCTACGTGGGCCTGGCCTACGCCAAGGCTCCCGGCCTGAAGGACCTCACGGTTGACGGCGTGGCCGGCAGCATCGCCACCACTCTGAACGGCACCTATCCCGTTTCCCGCGGTCTGTACCTGTACACCAACGGGCGAGCCCACCGGCGACGTGGCCAAGCTTGTCGAGTACATCATGTCCCCCGCTGGCCAGAAGATCGTCGCCTCCGTGGACTACATCCCCCTCAAGAGCCTGAAGTCCACTGCCAAGAAGGGCAAGAAGTAGGCTACTCCCCCCATCCGTAGCGCCAAGAAGACCTTCCTTTGCGCACCCGTCCCCCCGCCCCGGCCAAACAGGGCAGGGGGACGGGCCACCGCAAAAAGGCAAGAAAAGGAAGCCATGCACAGACGAACCAAAGAAGCGCTCATCAAGCAGGTGTTCCTGGGAACGGCCATCACCTCGCTGGCCGTCCTGGCCCTGATCATGGTCTTTCTCTTCATGGAGGGGATGCCCACGTTCTCCTTCGTGAGCGTGAAGGGCTTTTTGACCGGTCTGGACTGGTATCCCACGGATGAGGCCCGGCCTGATTACGGCATCCTGCCGCTCATCGGCGCCAGCGGCGCGGTGACGGCACTGTCTTCCGTCCTGGCCATCCCCTTGGGAGTCATGAGCGCGGTATATCTGGCGGAGATCGCCAACCCGCGCGTGCGCGCAGTGGTCAAGCCTGTCATCGAGATGCTGGCGAGCCTGCCCTCGGTTGTGCTTGGCTTCTTCGGCATGGTGGTGCTGGCCCCGTTCCTCCAGGACTTTTTGGGCATCCCCGTCGGGCTCAACCTGTTCAACGCCGCGCTGATGCTGGCCTTCATGAGTGTGCCCACCATCGCGAGCGTGAGCGAGGACGCCATCTACGCCGTTCCGCGCGAGCTCAAGGAAGCGAGCCTGGCCCTGGGCGCAACGCACCTGGAAACCCTTGTCCGCGTCACCATTCCGGCAGCGCTCTCCGGCATCGGCACCGCCGTCATCCTCGGCATGAGCCGGGCCATCGGCGAGACCATGGTGGTGCTCATGGTGGCGGGCGGCGCGGCCGTCCTGCCGGACTCGCTTTTCGGGCCCGTGCGGCCCATGCCCGCGAGCATCGCGGCGGAGATGGCCGAGGCGCCCTTCCGCAGCAACCACTACCATGCGCTGTTCGCCATCGCCATGGTGCTCTTTCTGGTGACGCTCGGCTTCAACGTGATCGCCGACTACATTTCCCACAAGCATCGCCAGGTCGGCTCGGCCTCCCTGTAGCATGAGGAAGAAGTCCATGAGCACTCAGGCAACTCCCGCCCTCGTCTCCGGCCAGCCCGTGGCCCCCTCGGTGTCCTTGAGCGTCGCCCAGGGACGCGACATCCGCCGCAACGGACTAGAATGGTTCGTGTTCATGCTCCTGCGCGGGGCGATTCTTCTGGTGGCCGCCGCCCTGGTGGTCATCGTGGGCTTTCTGGTCAAGAACGGCATCTCGGCCATCAGCTGGCAGTTCTTGACCGATTCCCCGAGGAATTCCATGACCGAGGGCGGCGTGTGGCCGTGCATCGTCGGCACATTGCTTCTGTCCCTGGGGGCCATGGGCGTGGCCGTGCCCCTCGGCGTGGCGAGCGCCATCTATCTGCACGAGTACGCTCGGCCCGGAACGCTCATGCGCATCATCCGCCTGGGCGTGAACAATCTGGCTGGCGTGCCTTCCGTGGTGTTCGGCCTGTTCGGGCTGGCGCTTTTCGTCACGGCCATGAAGCTTGGCGTTTCGCTGGCGGCTGGCTGGCTGACTTTGGGCGTGCTGTGCCTGCCGGTGGTCATCGGCACGGCGGAGGAGGCCCTGCGCAACGTGCCCGCCACCTACCGCGAGGCCTCCCTGGCCTTGGGCGGCACCAAGTGGCAGACCATTTGGCGGGTGGTGCTGCCAAGCGCCTTGCCGGGTATTTTGACGGGAACCATTTTGGGCGTTGGACGCGCTGCGGGCGAAACCGCGGCCATCATGTTCACGGCTGCGGTATTTTATACGCCGAAGATGCCGACAAGCATCTTTTCAGACGTCATGGCCCTGCCGTACCACATTTACGTGCTGGCCACGGCGGGCACGGATATCGAGAAGACCAGACCCATCCAGTACGGCACAGCCCTTGTGCTCATCGCCCTGGTCCTGGGCATGAACCTCGCCGCGATTCTGTTGCGCGCCTGGCTGCAAAAGCGCCACGCGCACTAGTTTTCGGAATTTACCCATGCGCAACAAAAAGGGGGCCTTCGGGCCCCCTTTTCGCTTGTGGCTCAAGCGGGCGCTATTTCTTGATTCTGCGTTCCCACAGCTTCATGTCCTTCATCTTCTTGCGGCGCTGGCGCTGCAGTTCCTTGCAGACCAGGGGCATCTTCTTGGGGTAGCCCCACTTCTCGCGGTATTCATCCGGGGTCAGGCCAAACTTCGCCAAATGGCGCTTGGTGAGCACTTTGAACGTTTTGCCGGATTCCAAACATATAATGCTCTTCTCACGGACAGCCTTCTTGGGGTCCGTGCTGGGCACAGCCGCAACATCCTCTTCCTCAGCCGTCGCCTGGCCGATGGAGCGGATGCCGTTGCACAGACTGCGGACCATGGACAGAATCTCATCCTCCGTCATGGTCCGAACAGTGGCCTGGGCCTTAACAATGTCCAGTGCTTCCTTCAGAAAATCATCCATCGCGTTCTCCTCAAAGGGGGTTGTCGTTCGTCTTGGCGCATGGTGCAGCGAATTGGCGACCTCAAAACAGCACTGCGGCATCAAAATACTGAAGGGACAGCTGGAAGTAAAGAAAGAACAGGAAAAAACATACACGAAATATTACGTAGAGTCTTATCGTGGCGTACCGAGTTCAAACACAAATGCAGCATCGGATGCAGAAACAGGGGTTGCGCTTTGTTTGGAGAAGATTATCTTTGAGAAGTAGTGACACAGGCTCCGGCACGGGCGTTCGAATGGTTCAGGACGCGTTGTGCGGGCGAAAGCAGCAAGGAGACACCGGAAATGGCAACCAATAAGTTCGACCCGGAACTCTTGTATGTGGAATGCGCCAAGTGTGGACAGCCTGTGATATGGAGCCCCGGAGACACGACGAGAATTCTCGCCTGGGCGGGCATAGACGCCCAGACTCTGGACGAGAAGTGCATGATTGTGTCTGAGGGCTGCCCGGCCTGTCAGCCGGGCCAGCAGAGCTTCAGCACACAGGTGGTCCGCTTGCGCAAGGCCCCGGAGGGCCGTTCACCAAATTCCGGCGCGCCGGTCAATTAGCCCTGGCGTTTCACACCGGCTTGGACAGGCGGCAGCGAAGCCACGCGGTTCCGGCCCGAAGACTTCGCAATGTACATGGCCTCATCGGCCTTGGCTAAAAGCTCCTCCAAAGGCTCGCGACCAGATGTGGCCGTTTCGGAACTCTGCTCCAAGGTCGCCGCGCCGATGCTCACCGTAAATCTTACGTTCGCCTCTTCTCCCGGAACCACAAGCTTCTCCGTGGCTTGACGGATGCGTTCCGCCAGTTCGCGGGCGGCTTCTGGTCCGGCGTTGGGGGCCAGCACCACGAATTCCTCTCCGCCATAGCGGGCAAAGAAGTCGCTCTTGCGCAGGGTGCTGTGCAGCACTGCCGCAAAGGCCGCCAGAACCGCATCGCCGGCGGCATGGCCATAGGTGTCGTTCACGCGTTTAAAATGGTCCAGGTCGAGCATCAGGGCGCTCACCGGCTTGCCGCTGCGCTGGGCTGCATCCAGCAGGCGCGGTCCCTCATGGAATAGGGAGCTTCTGTTGGCCGCGCCAGTCAGATTGTCGGTGAAGGAGGCCTGGCGCAGTTCCTCAAGGGCGCTGCGCACACGGTCGACCATGAGGCAATACGCCTGGTTCAGCTTGCGCACTTCTTCCGGCGCGCGCGGCTCATCGATGAACGCGCAGGCCATGTCGTAGTTGCCTGCTTCGATCTGCTTGGCGTGGTCCTCCAGCCTGCGCAGCGGTGCGCGCAAAGAACCTGCCAGGCGCAGGGCGGCGGGGCCGATGAGCAGGAACACCAATGTGGCTCCGGCCAGGGGCACGCCGAGTATCCAGGCGTGGGTGGAGAGGATCTCCATTTCCGGTTGCTCGGCCACGAGCAGCCAGCTGCCGCCGTGCACCCATTGGTAGACGCCCACGGTGCGCGCGCCGTTCTGGTCGCGGTAGACCTCTGGCGGGTCTCGCCGCGCCACGGCCTGGTCGTAGAGCTCGTCTCCGGCGTGAAAGGAAGCGCCCTGATTCAGAGGCGCGATGAGCGTCCCGTCGTTCTGCAGCAAGCGTGTGCGGCTGGGGGACTTCGCCTCGGCCGTGCGCAGCAGAACACCCAGAGTGTCAAGGCTCACGGTGCCGAAGACGAGCCCCTGGAATGCGCCGCGCGCGTCTTTGACCGGCGCGGAAACAACAATGACGCTCTCCCCTGTGATGCGGCTTTTCAAAATATCGGTTGTGTACGGTTCGCCCCTTTGCGCGGCCTTGAAATAAGGGCGGTCTGAAACGTCTAGGTGGGGCGCGCTGGTGGTGTCGGTCTGGATTTTTCCTTTCGCGTTCACGTAGGCAAGGCCGTTGAATTCCGGCGCGTTCTTCAACTGGGCTTCCAGCAGGGAGTGGCGGGCCGGGCCGTGGAGCGAAAGGATGCGCGGATCGTCCGCCAGACGCTCAATGTCGTCCACGCGCTCGCTCATCCATTCCTCGATGAATTGGCGCTCCAGGCTCAAGGTCACGTTCAGGTCGCGCGCCGCCTGCCTGTGCAGCACCCGGCTGGAATGAAACATGAAGAAGGCTGTGCCCGCGAAGATGGGCAGCAGGAGCATGGACCAGAGCAGAAGCCTGAGCCGGACCACGAGACTGTAAGGGCGTTTCTGTGCCGTCATTGCAGACAGGATAACCCCCTATTTTGGTATGACAAGGGTGAAGGCGGGCATTTGCTCGCTTTTCGCGCCGCTAGCCCCCAATGGACGACATGGACGTGGCGGAAACGCCCTGGCCAGCGCGCCGCGCGGCAAGAAGATCGGCGCCGACGGGCTTGCTGCGCAGGGCCAGCTTCAAAATGCGCTCCACAAAGGGCAGGCCGAGCTTCTTGTGGCGCAGGGCCGGGCGCAGGCGATAGGTGCGGTCGCTGAACAGGCAGGTGCGCAGCTCGCCGCCGCTGGTTATGCGCAGGCGGTTGCACGTGCCGCAGAAGTGGTTGGAAAGCGGCGTGATGAGGCCGAAGCGGCCCTTGCCGCCCTCAAGGGCGAACATTTGGGCCGGGCCCGCATCGGCGTCGTCGCGGGGGAGCGGGGAAAGCGCCGCCAAGGCGCTGGCCTCGGTCAAGATATCCGCCGCGCTCCAAACCTGCTCGGGCTTCCAGTCCGCGCCGCCCATGGGCATGTATTCGATGAAGCGCACGTCGATGGGCTGCCGCCGGGCCAAATCGAGGAATCCGGCCAGTTCATGGTCGTTGACGCCGCGCAGGGCCACGGCGTTGATCTTGACCCGGATCCCGGCCTCCAGGCAGGCGTCGATGCCCCGGCGCACTTCGTCGAAGAGATCCTGTCCGGTGACGCGGGCAAAGGTGGCGGGGGCAAGCGTGTCGAGGGAGACATTGACGCGGTCGACACCGGCCTTTGCCAGGCGCGGGGCAAAGGGCGCCAGCAGAGTGCCGTTGGTGGTCAGCCGCAGCGTCAGGTGCGGAAAGCGCTCCCGCACGTGCTCCACGAACTCCATGAAGTCTTTGCGGGCAAAGGGTTCGCCGCCGGTGAGCCGCACCTTGCGGATGCCCAGGTCCGCCGCCAGGCCGATGAGGTTCAGCAGCTCCTCATAGCGCAGCACGTCGAAGTGCGTGAGGCGCTGGCTCATGCGGCCGTCGCAATACAGGCAGCGCAGATTGCAACGATCCGTCACGGAAAGCCGCAGGTAGCTGACCGTGCGTCCCTTGTCGTCTGCGAGCTGGGGCTGGGGCATGGGCCTCCGGGCGTGTGTCGTAAGCTGTTTTACTGGCCCTTGTTCTTGGCGCGGCGGGCGGTGTCGGCCTCTTCCACGGTTGCGGCGGCCTTTTCCACGGCGGCGATGAACCCGGCGCGTTCGTCCTTCAGCCGCTGCGCAAGGGCAGGATCGGACAAGGCCAGAATCTGCGCGGCCATCCAGGCGGCGTTGCGGGCGCCGGCCTTGTCGAGGGCCAGGGTGCCCACGGGGAAGCCCGGCGGCATCTGCACGGTGGCGAAAAGCGCGTCCATGCCGGAAAGAGGCGAGGCGGCCAGCGGCACGCCCAGCACCGGCTTGGTGGTGCGCGCGGCAACGGCGCCCGCCAGGTGTGCGGCCATGCCAGCGGCGCAGATGAACACCTGGCAGCCCTGGGCCTCCAGCTCCGTCACCAGGCGCTCGGTACGCTCCGGGGTGCGGTGGGCGCTGGTGACAGTGAACAGGTATCCGATGCCCAGCTTGGCGAGAATCTCGGCGCAGGGCTTCATCAGGTCTTCATCGGACGCGCTGCCCATGAAGACGGCGACTTTGATCATGACGCTCTCCTATTTGCTGCGGGCAATGCCCTTGTCGCCGATGTCGCGGCGGAAATAACAGCCTTCGAAGCGGACCTTGGCCACGGCCTCGTACGCTTTGGCCTTGGCCTGGGCCAGGGTGGCTCCAAGAGCGGTGACGCCAAGCACGCGCCCGCCGCTGGTGACGGTTTTGCCGTCCTTGGCCGCTGTGCCCGCCTGGAACACCTTCACCTCCGGCAGGGCGTCGGCCGCCTCCAGTCCGGAGATCTCCATGCCCTTGGGGTAGCTCCCGGGATAGCCCGGAGCGGCCACGACCACGCAGAGCGCCGTTTCCGGCCGCACGCGCACCATGTCCGGGGTCAGTCTGCCCTCGGCGCAGGCGAAGAAGATTTCCAACAAATCTGCGTCCAGGCGCATCAAAAGCGGTTGGCACTCGGGATCGCCGAAGCGCACGTTGTACTCCAGCACCATGGGGCCGCTTTGCGTGAACATGAGCCCGGCGTAGAGCACGCCCTTGAAGGGGTGGCCCAGCTCGGCCAGGCGCTTCAAAATGGGCCGGATGCAGAGCTCGGCGGTTTCGGCGTATTTTTCCTGCGGCAGCACGGGGGCCGGGCTGTATGCGCCCATGCCGCCGGTGTTCGGGCCGGTGTCGCCCTCGTGGGCGGCCTTGTGGTCCTGGGCCGAGGGCAGAAGCGCGAAATGCTCGCCGTCGCAGAAGGCCAGGAACGAGGCCTCCTCGCCAGCCAGGGCGTCCTCCACGACCACACGGGCTCCGGCCGCGCCGAAGCTTTTTTTGACCATCATGTCGTCGATGGCCTCCAGGGCTTCCTCCACGGTCTTGGCCACCACCACGCCCTTGCCCGCGGCCAGGCCGTCGGCCTTGACCACCAGCGGCGCGCCGTGGCTCTTGATGTAAGATTTGGCGGCCCCGGCGTCGTCGAAGACCTCGAACGCGGCGGTGGGCACGCCCGCCTCGCGCATGATGGTCTTGGCGAAGGCCTTGCTGCCCTCCAACTGCGCGGCGAAGGCGTCCGGCCCGAAGCAGGGTATGCCCGCGCGGGCGCACGCGTCGGCGATGCCCTTGACCAGCGGAGCCTCCGGCCCGACGACGACCAGGCCGATCTTTTCGGCCTTGGCCAGGGCCATCAGGCCCTCAATGTCGTCGTCCTTCAACGGGACGTTCTGCGCGACTTCATTGGTGCCGCCGTTGCCGGGCGCGGCAACGATGCGGTCAACCTTGGGATTTTGCGACAGCTTCCAGCACAGGGCGTGTTCCCTGCCGCCGGAGCCGATGACGAGCACATTCATGCGAGCTTACTCCACTTTGCGGTTACGTTCCCCAGGGATAGTGAAAAGAGGCGGTTTTGGCAAGGCGGAGCGTCTTGAACGCGTCTGGGCAGCATTTTAAACACGGATTTGCGGTATGCGGGGCTTGCGTCCTGCGTTCAATTGGATAGGGTGGACTTGAAATTCAACTGGGGTCAGACAATCAGGAGTTGGGATTATCATGAGCACCAGCACGAAGAAGACCAGCACCATAGCGTCCAAGAAG
>Ga0209800_10003253_pt1 | contig 13111 bp, 4 predicted proteins | sample Higcelweek8metaG_FD_187174 | JGI IMG/M metagenome (GOLD analysis project Ga0209800, IMG submission 187174) | Freshwater pond sediment microbial communities from the University of Edinburgh, under environmental carbon perturbations - High... | ecosystem: Environmental > Aquatic > Freshwater >... | reverse complement strand
CTATCGATTCATCCATAGGAAAAAAGAGAAAAGCTCCTCCGAAAGAAAACCGAAAAAAGAAACGACATAATTAAAAGCGTGGTCTAACGACCATGCTTTTTTTACTGAAAATAGTGATAATTTTTAAAGTATTTACTACTATTATGTTGACACTAGCATAGTTATGTGATATAATTATAACTATGAAGGAGGTGAACAAAATGTCAATTGTAAAGCATACGGACAAACGCACTGGAGTTACCTATGTCTATGAGTCAGAATCGTACTGGGATAAGGAAAAGAAGCAGCCGCGTTCAAAAAGAACTCTTGTGGGAAAACTTGATGAAACAACAGGTGAGATCATTCCAACAGGTAAGAGTGGTCGAAAGAAAACTATACCTGAGAAAGTAGTAACTTCAGCGGAATCCACTCCAATCACATACCAGATAAACCTTTTAACAAAGAAGGATGAAATCATAAGTTCTCTAAAAGCTGAGAATGCTACACTGAAAAAAGAAAAACAGGAGATATTAAAATCTCTGGAAATGCTTTTTCAGAAATGGTCTAATTAATTATATATGAAGGTGGTGTGAAAAATGAGGGCAGACAGAGAGCAGTTCTTAAATTTAATAAGTAACTATAGTGCTGACTGTCTGCGCTCACTTGCCTTTTCACTGCATAATGAGCTAGATGAGCTAAAGCTTCGTCAGTCAGCTAATGAAAGGATATACACGGAGGCTCATATTCAATACTCTGAGCTTGAAAAGAAGTATAGAATCCTTATGGAAGAGAATGAAGCATTAAAGAAACAACTGGCAAAAGAGATAGATAGAAACACTTTAAAAGCAAGATCAACCTTTGGTCGCAAGACGGAACAGTTTCTTTCCCTTATTAATGCTGCAGATAATAAAACAGATGAAACTGATGATGATAATCAGGTCGAGTCTAATGAACAGGTAAATGAAAATAAATCCAGAGTTATTAATTTAACTGACCACAAGGAAAATTCCGATTCACGCAGAAGGAAAAGTAAAGGCGGTCAAAAGCAAAGGAGCCTTTCTGCTTCCCTTGATAAACTACCAAAGCAAATCATATATGATTTTGATACAAAAGCACTGGATAAGGAGTATGGTGAGCATAATTGGAGGATAGCTTTCTGGCATAGTCACACAACACTTGAGAGAATAGATTCTCCTTATTATACTAAAACTGTATATACTCCAGTTATATCATCAGGTCTTGAACATGCACTTACAACTGTAGCGTATGCTAATCCTCTGATTGATAAAAGTGCAACTTCTTCATCAATTATTGCAGACATCCTATACCGCAAGTTTGTACTGGGACTTCCTTTTTATCGGCAGGCTGTCGATTACCAGATGAGTGGGATAGACCTTTCAAAACAGACAATCATAAACTGGGTGAATAAACTTGTTCCAGAAATCATGGAGCCCTTAGTTGATTATCTGACCGAGTGTCTTCTGAAGTATAAATACACACAGAATGATGAAACATACATCCAGGTAAATAAGGATGGCAGAGGAGCTGGTCAAAAAAGTTTTATGTGGATACACTGCAGTAGTGAGCTCTTGGACTGCAATCCGATAATTGTCTTCTGTTATGAAGCAACACGTGGGACCGAACACCTGCGTAAATTCTTCAAGGAATTCCTAGGATATATAACCTGCGATGCATATATCTCTTATCAGGTGCTTGAAGATGAGAAAAACGGACTCATTACAGTTACTGGGTGCTTTATGCATTGTCGTAGGTACTTTGCGCTAGCCTTCTTTATAAATAATGTAGCAGGATTGTCTGATGAGCAACTGCTTGAATTGCCTGAAACAAAAGCCCTTATGCTGATTAGGGACATTTATCATCAAGAAAATCAGCTAAAAGGATTGAGTTCTGTGGATAGGACTTCTATGAGAAAGAAAATAGTCGAGCCAAAGGTAAACAGCTTTTTTGAATATGTCCATTCACTTGAAGCATCAGACCAAATTTTTACTGACAGAATGAAAAAAGCTATTACTTATGCTGTCAATCAGGAGGAGCACCTAAGGAAATTTATTACCGATGGAAACATATCTATTGATAATGGCCATGTCGAGCGAGTTATACGTAGCTACTCCGTAGGAAGGGCCAATTGGCTTTTCGCGGATACAGTCTTAGGTGCTAAAGTAAATGCTCTGATGTATTCAGTGGTTGAAACAGCAAAAGCTAATCATGTCAATGTGCGTTGTTACCTTCAGTATCTCTTAGATGAAATCCCAAAACACCTAAATCAGTCAGATAAAAGTTTTCTAAAGGATATGGTTCCGTGGTCTGAAGCCTTCCATAGATATGAATCAGAAAAAAAGCAGACTGATGAAAATCTTTTTCATAATCTTTTTCCTGAACCAGAACGACCGAGAGCCCCAAGGAAAAGGGATTCAGCAATACATAAGAATGATCAATTATCAGTTGACCATCCAGCCTGACAAATTTCATTATCCCTGGAAGCGAATGCTCAATGCTTCTGGGGTAATCGTATGTGTTCTAGTTTCGAAAGTTTCGAAAATCTGTGACTTTTACAACTTTTAAGACTCAAATTTTTAAACTCTAACATATTGTAACATGTTAGGGATTTTGTAATAAGACGCTTTTTATTTGCCGCTTACAAATATCTTTTGCAGATGGCTTGAAGCGCCTAGGAATAAAGCACCTGAAGAGCTATCCCAACTTTCCTCAATTTAATGCAAAAATTGAACGAAGATTCAAAGATTTAACTTTGTTTGAACTCAATAATCCAAATATGACCCTTGAAAAGATGATAATTTTAGAATCAAACCTACATAATTATGTAAAATCACATAAAAGCCTTGATGGTCTTACTCCATCTGATGTTTACTGGAAAGGACTAGACCCACCCTTTAACCAATCTAATTTTACAACTGAAAAAATAACAAAATGGTTTCCAAAAGTTGAAACTGATTTGGAAGTATATATTACTATATAGAATTTTATTCCAAATAGAGGCAACAGGGAATAAGTGTTGCTATCTAGTGTAATATTATTGCATTTTTGGTATATTAAACATGCCTACATGTAAAATATTCCTATGTTGTGGTACCAATTATACAACATAGGAATATTTGGTTTGTATTCACGCAAATTATGGTAGCGTTTGTGTACAGAACTTTAAAACAACGAGCACTTTTTATATGTAGTTTTGCCTCCGTGAGGAGACTTGCCTACAGGCCTAAACAAGGTTATTGCCCTAATGGTCTCCATTGCTCATTGTTTAACAAATAATCAATTTGTTCCTTTCTTTGCATACAATCCTTGATGTTTTCAGAAATCCAAGGTATCGCATTTACAAAAAGTTGTTCCTCGTCTTCAGAAATATCTAATTCGATAAAATTCTCACAATCTTCAACTTCTAAATCAGCCTTATACGAATCGCCTTTCAAAAAATGAATATGTGCTATCCCACTATCAATATGAAATGGCGCATTTAATACAGCATTCCATGTTTTTGGATCTGTACACCATAGTCTATAACCTTTTATATCCAAACTTGGATCACTGAAATTCTCTTCAATAATTTCACATGCTTCAAAAAAATATCTTTCTATTTGCTTGAAGCTTAACTCTGTGTAGATCCGTATATTGTCGCAATTCATACTGCACCATTTTATGAATGACACCCATCTTTCATTAGTAAAATTACCACTTTTGTCATAGAATCCAATATATATTATTGAAGTCATTGTCTTAATCTCCTTATTTTGTATTATTCTTGGTAGGTAGAAGATCACCTGGAGCAAAAGTTCCACCTCCTGGTGTAGTAGGGGAGTCAGGATCTAAATTGGGAACCCTAAAGAAATTTGGTTTTGTTTTTCCAGGTTTAATTATTTCTGATAACTTTTCAACATGATAATGGTTCCCATCAAAGTGGCCATCTCCCTGATGTTTAGGATGATATTCTATCTTGTATGTTTTTCCTCCAGATTCAACCACATAAATTATTTTTCCATCTGGTTGAACTGTCTTAGTCATTCCAGGATAATCTTCTGGGAACAATTGATTAGGATCTTCCGGAAAACGCGGTTGATTAATATTAGTTTCATTCGTGTTAGGCTTTCCATTATATTTACCTTTGAAAGTTGTATTTAATTTGATCTTCTTTTTATTAGGTTTTTTAGTTTCTTGGTCTTTATTAATGTTATTCTTTACTTTATTTTTTACTTTATTTTTATTATTTGTACTCTTCTGGCTTTTGGATTTATTTTGAGCTGAATTCATCTTAGCTGATAAACCTGCTCCTGCCATAGCACTCATAGCCAAGCCTTGCAATTCTACTATTTCAAAATTAGGTAGATTCACCACTGGGTCATAATTTGCATATCCTTTGGAAGCGATATTGTATAAATATGTATAATAATAGTTATCTTTTACAAATTCGTATCCATCAATTTTGAACCCAAGCTCTGTATACTTATCCACTATTTCATTATATTTTTGTTTTAGCAGGATTAAATGCTTACTAACAGTTTCGGAGTACCCTTTAGATAATTTTTGTTTGCATGCTTCAATTTCCTTACCTGTTGTCTGGAGGTTTAACTGTCCATTTACAATAATTTCCCAATATACCCTTCTAGCCCCAAAACATAATTCATCCCCAAGTTCATAATTACTAACGGACTTATCACCAACAGCCACTTTCTCAATAAGCATGCCTGTATTGATTTTATCATTAATCTCTGCCAGTTCTTCTGGATCATATGTTGAATCTCCAACAGTTACTTCGTAATGACCAGTCGGATCATCGTACATTATAGGTTCGTTATGGCAGTAAGTGTAGAGGTTGAGTGACAACGGATCGTTGATGTCACCCGTATATGTATCCTCCTGCAAGAACCTAGCCGTTAATGGATCATACATACGTGCATTTAAATAATATAGCCCTGTCTCTTTATCAAACTGGTAACCTGAATATGTTATATTATTAGCCACGTTGCCAGTTTGTTCTAAGATATTACCAAATGAATCATAGTAGTATGTTGCGTCAATATTTCCAGTTGACACATTAATCAATGCAGTTACATCCCCATGACCATTGTACATGTAGAGATATGCATCTTCGTTTATCTTTCGCATTACAAGATTTGTGCCATAAATGTTTCTTGATACTGCACCATTCTCATCAACTTCTAATACTATCTTGTCATATTCATAAAGATACCTAGTCGTTACTCCGCCAACTGTTTTAGAGACTCTAAGTCCTTCACCGTTATATCCATTTATTAAGGTTTGCCCTGATGTATTTGTTGATATAAGTTGGTTCAATAAGTCATATGTATTCGTGGAGACTGTCTGGCCATCACTTATAACAGCTAGCTGATTACCATTATTATCATACTGATACGTTGTTGTTTTTGTTAAAGCACCGTTTGTCTTTTGCGTTACTGTAGTCAATCGGTTTAGTACGTCATATGAATATGTATTAACAGTAGTAACTCCGCCTACGACGGTCGTCTCTGTTGCTCTATTTCCAGCTGCATCAAATGTATAGGAAGTTATTTTTCCATTTGGTTCAGTTGTTGACTGCAACCTGTTGAGTGTATCATATGTATAGCTTGTGATACCCCTTTTATCAGTTTTCTTTATTTGATTGTGAGCTGAATCATATTCGTAAGTATACTTTTCAAGCTCTGTACCATCTGACTTATAGTTTGTTAGTGACTTTAACTGATTGTCTTTGTAGTAAGTATATTCTTGTCTTGAACCATCACTATAGATGGTGCTTAGCCTATTTCCATTATCAAAATAATTGTAGGTTGCTTTTGCATTATCATTTGCTGCTCCATCAATTACTCTGCTTAACCGTCCTACTTTATCGTAAACCTTTGTTGTCTTATTTCCTTTAGGATCGGTCGTCATTTCAGCAATTAAACCATCTGTAGTAATTATATCATAATTATAAACACATGTCCCAACATTTACTTTCTTTTCAATTACTCTGTTGAGTTGATCATACTTTCTTTCGATATTTCCATTATTATCAATAACCTTCAACTTGTTACCATTATTATCATAAGTGTATCCAATAGAAATCGAATCATAACCATTCCTAGACGTTGTCTGTTCAATAAGTCTACCATGAATGTCATAAATATAGCTTGTATCCGAACCATTTCTGTCAGTTTTAGACTTCACGCTACCATCTGGATAATAGCTAAACAACTCAACTTTGTCTGCACTATCAGTTTTCTTTGAAACCTTATTTATAACATTGTATATGTAGCTTGTTAGATTTCCTTTTGCATCTTTTTGAGTCAACATATTTCCATTCAAATCATAAGTAAAATATGTGTTTTCATTTTTTGAATTAGTTACCTTTTCAAGTCTGTTGAACTCATCATAGCTATAAGTTATTGGATTTACTTTTCCATCTGTTTTTGAGTATATGTTCCCTGCATTGTCATACTTCTGACTAACAATATGATTTTCAGGATCTGTTGTCTTTAATAACCTTCCATTTTTGTCGTACTCAAATGATGTAATGTTATTAAGTGAATCATACGACTTTGTTTGTGCATTATTGTGATTATACTCAATTCTCTGAACAAATTTATTGTTTTGATCTTTCTTTCCAACCAATCTGTTCATACAATCGTAGATATTAGTTATCGTACTACTATAGGAAGCAGTAGCATTTTCGATCATTTCTGTCTCGGTTAAAAGATTTCCATTAAGATCATATTCATAGATCGTTGAATGATCAGTCATGTTATTACTAATATCTTTAACAGTTATTTTTGTTTTTTCCAGCCTGTTAAGCTCATCATATTCATTTACTATTTCTGTGCCATTTCCATCAATTTCAGAAACCTTATTCCCATTAGCATCATATTTTACTGAAGTAGTAATACTACTTGTACCATCAGATTTCTGAGTAGTTTGAGATATCTGCCTTCCAATGCTATCATATGTATACAGCTCAACGCGGTCCATATTATCAAATTGTTTTTTCAGATTTCCCATTTTATCATATTGATAATTAACAATTAATGATCCAACAGTTGTATCTTCAGGGTAAATGATTTGTTTAACCTTATTGAAGCTATTGTAAACATACTCTGTTGTATTTCCCTCACCATCTGTCTGAGTTAATAGATTTCCTAACAAATCATATGTATTGCTTTGTATAGTCCGTGTTGGTGAATAAATTTCTGATTGTGCATTGTTTCTTTTCACTTTAACGAATAAGGTATTTCCTGCATCATCATATTCATATGATGTCTTTGAATAGTATCTACCACTTCCATATCCATTAGCAGTTTCTACCGATAACGTTTTCCCAATTGTGTTATAATCATACTTTTTGCTATAAGTTAAACCTTGAAGCTTTGTTTCAGGATCTAAAACCTGAGTTACCAAATTTGCTAAATTATAAGCACTCTCTGTTCCATAACTATTTTCATACCCTAAAGCATCCTGTTCCTTGATTATATTCCCGTTTGCATCATATGTGTATGCATTACTAACAACACTCAAAGTTACTGATGTCCACTTTGATGTAACTGGATCAAACTGCATTTCTTCACCGATTAAGCCTTTTGTTTTTATTCTATCCATATTGTCATATGAATACACCGTTCTTTTCATGTAATCCAACTCTTTATCAGCTGAATAATTTTGTGGTGATACTTCAGCAATTTTTCTTCCTGCTCTGTCATAATAATACGCTGTTACAGCATTTTGCCCATTGACACTCGTAATCACTTTTTCAAGTAATCCTCTTGTCGAGTATACATATGTAGTTAGATTACCATTAGGATCTTTTACTTCTGTTAAATCCTTAGATGAAATTTCATCGATTTTATATGTTGTAGCCTTTTTGATTACTGTACTATTACCTTGGTTATCTGTAACCATCTGGCTGACTTCAATCTGCCTGTTCAAATCATCATATTTATAACTTATTTCAGAGCCCTGATTGTTATTAACTTTGATTAAATTGCCATCAAAGTCATACTCGTATTCTGTGGTGAGCGTTCTTATTGTATCATCATTGAAATTGTACCCGTCTAGATCTCCACATCTCACAAAAGATATTTGTTGAGTAGGTTTTCCCATGTAATTGTTAACATATTCAGTTATCTGTGTACTATGATCATTTAAACTCACTGTCTGCTTATCTAAGTTTCGATCTAGATCATATTCGTAGTCAGTTCGTTCTCCGCTACTTTCAATTACAGTTTTCAATTCACCATCAAGATAATAATCATAATATGTCTTATAATAGTTTGTTGGGTAATCACCCATTATGACTTTCTCTTTTCCAATCTGTTCTACTATCTTTTGACCACTTTTATCATATATTGTTTCAGAATATACGTACTTTATGTTCCCGCTTGAATCCTTTTCAAATGATACTCTTTTCGCTTCAACATATACATAATCAGGTGAATATTCATCAACCTTCCTAAATTCATAGCCATTCCTGAAAAAAGAAGTACTATTGTTTGCATCAGTAGTTGTCTTTAACGTGCCATTTCCATAATACTCACTTTTTAAAATTGTATTATCAGGATTTTGTTGTTCTTTGAGTCTTCCTGCATAATCATAAATAAGTCTGGTTGTAGTCTTTTGTGTTTCATCAATGTATCTTATCTTAGTTGTTTGTGACTTCATTAAAGCACCACTCGAAAGATTTTTGTCCAAAAGAACACTATAAGAATACTCTTCAAGTACTACTATTGGTGATACAGAAGTTTCCTGAAAGCTTACTTTAACAAGCCTGTTTATTTTGTCATATTCATAAATGTATGTTGACTTATTCGGCTTAATTTCAGATATGAGATTTCCATTATTATCATATTTGTATGTGGTTTTGTTATTCATTGGGTCTGTTACTATTTTTGTATTATTGTCATCGTCGTATTCATAACTATAATACCTTTTATCTGTATTATATGCATCATAGTTATCAACGCCCATAGCATCAACACTTTCATTATAAAGCCTTGGTGATACCTCTTTTAATACCCTTCCCTTGTAGTCATAAACAACCCTTGAAATCCCTTTTGAATTTCCACTACTATCAACTGTTTTTGTCCAATTATTCAAACCATTCTGATTATAATTAAAATAAGTGATATTTCCCTCTGGAGTTTTCATTGATTCCTTAAGCCTTAAATCATTATAGGTATACTCAGTTGTTTCCCCAGTCTCTGGATTACTCACACTCTTGACGGTTCCATCCTGATAGTAGGTATAAATAATTTTTGCTCCATTAGGACTTGTTACACTCTTAAGCAACCAATTTTCTTTATATTCATTTTCTCCTATACCATAGTATTCATAACTCTCAATAGCAAAATCATATACATTATCATTATTTAATTCTACTGAAGTTCCAGGTGCAACTTTTTTGAGGTATTTTGCCTTTTTTATAAGTTTCATATCCTTACTGCTATCATATTTATATACAGTGCAATTACCCTCTTCGTCAGTTTCGCTCTTTAAAAATCCATCTGATTCATAAGTAAAGAATTTTATTGTGCCATCTGGATTTGTAATTTTAATAACATTACCCTTCTCATCAAATTGCTGTCTTATTACATTTCCATTTCTATCTTTTTTTGATTCAATTTCATCAGTGTTTTTATCATCAGGATTATATGAAATTTGTGTATATCCGCCTTCTGCATCTAGAACTGTTGTTGGGAAATACGAGCCATCATGCCATTGAGTAGTAATTTTTGCACCTTCTGTGATTACTGTCTTTCCCTCTGAATATTCGAAAGTTTTTTTACTCTTATTTTCATCAGTAATCGATTGTATCCATCCTTCTCTAGTACCATCAGGTACATATGTCATCGACTCTATAATTTTCCCTTCATTATCATTGATACATTTCAGATAACCTTTTTCATCATAAGAGTATGATGTAGTAAAGCCCATTGGATCCACTACTGTCTTAAGGCGTTTGGTTTCTGGATAATACTCATAATGAACTGATCTATTCGCACTAACATCTGTAATACACTCGATCATTCCATTAACATAACTAAATTCAAATCTTCTTTGAGTTACATCCATAACGCTCATTATTTTGCCGTTCGAATCCACATCGATAGTAACGCCATTTCCGTATTTATCCTTTATAGATGTAAGATATCCATTCGAATTATATACATATGTAATTTTCTCCTTTGTTATAAGCACATATGTACCATCCGAGTTTTTAACAAGTATATTTCTTGAGTTATCTGAAATAAAGAACATACCATCTACCGAATTGTAAATCTCAATACTTCCATTTGGAAAAAGAATCTGTTTTGTAATCATGTTCGGATCTTTTGGTGATTGATTGATTTTGCCATCTGGTCCTTGATATGTCATATCAACGTCTTTTATATAAGACTCATAAGAAAATACCCATCCTTTACCAAAGTAGTTGCCAAATCCTTTGTGTCCATAAGGCAGGTTTAATGTTGAGTTATAGACACGACTAATATCGATATCTATTCCAGGCGCCGTAAGTCCCATATCAACCATACTATGAGAGTAGTTTCCAGTAGCTGGATTCAATTTCTTGTCACCGTTTGCTTTAAAAATCATATATTGTCTTATTGGGTCATTAGTGCACAATATTTTAGGTATAAAACAGTATCCTTCATCAATTTTGGGCAAATATAGATAATTAAACATTGAATTCTTATCATTATTGATAAATTCTATATACTGCTTTTTTTCACCATTAAGTAATACTTTATGATCGACTGTAGCTAAGAAACTTTTTGGTTGTCCAGAATAAAGCTGTTTAAAATTACCCTTTAATTCCATGATTCCTGCTGTTAAGTTTTCAGAACTGTTAACAGTTGACTGAATATAGAAATCGCCATTTACAAGTACATGGTCTTTATCGTTCTTCATCAAAAGAGTACCTGTGCTGTTTCTATAATCATATTCACCATTCACATAGATCTCAGTTTGTATACGATAGTTGTTATTAACCTCAAGCTTTCCGTTATTTACATTTAGTGTTCCTCCAGAATGTACAAGATTATGTCCAACTACAACTTGACCATTATTAATATCAATTGTTCCGTTTGATAAATATATATCCCTTCTTGCATCCATTTTTCCTGAGCTTACATTAAAAGTTCCCCCTGATTGAAGTAAATCTGTAAATGAAAGAATATTTCCGTTAAGGTTTAATTCTGAAGTACCATCAATGTATATATCACCGCCAATCGAGATACTTTGAGTCAATACCCATCCCATTCCAACTCCAAGACTACCGTTCCATTCACCTGCAATTCTTGCAGTACCATTCATTTTTATCCTATAATCATCAAATACTCTTGAGTTTGGATTTCCAATAAGCTCTCCTGTTACATAAATATTAGTAAGTAATACAACACCTTCATATGAGGTATTAGCTATTTGTAAAAAATTAAATACGGAAGTAGTTGGATTCTCAAAGCTTACATTTTGAGGAATACCTCCACTGAGCACTACTTTATGACTACCAGTTGATAAAAAGTTCTGAGAATTTGAATTCCATCCATTATTTAATTGTTTGAAATCAGATTTAACTTCTAATATACCTCCAACCATAGTATTTGATCCCTGCCCAGTGGTTTGAGTAATAAACGCGCCACTTACAAGCACATAATCCCCTGAACAGATCATCTTAAGCGTTCCAGAACTTGAAGCATAAGATATTACTCCACTCAAATCAACCAACTCAGTCTGCAAACGATAATCCTTAGCAACTTCAAGTCTTCCGTTATGAATATACATTGTTCCTGAAGGCTGAACGCAGTTGCCAGATATTTTCAACTGACCTGCATTTATATCAATTGTTGCGTTGTTCATTAATGACATATTACCATTAACAATTAAGTTTCTGCCATTTAAGTTAAGGGTTTCACCTTTAAATGCAACATTGCCATTTAAAACAAGATCTTCTGATAATGGTAATGCTATAATAATTGGTAAAACTCCACTTATCTTCGAACACCTTGTTATTGTATTAACTTTTATTGTAGAAGTGAAAGATACGCCTTCACCCTGGTTATTCATATCAAGTAAATTTATTACTGATGTTGTATCTTCAAATGCAACATTTTGTTGGTTTGAACCCGATAAAACCAGTTTAAATGTTCCACTAGTATTGAAATTATATTTTCCATCTCCATAATATTCACTGGATACTTGTGTAAAATTACCATGTGATTCAAAAGTTCCCGCTGTTAGATTTGCACTACTATCTAAAGAACTATCTATTAGAAAATCTCCTATGACTTTCACATAATCAGCCACATTGGTCAAAACCAACTTTCCAGAACAACTTCCGCCAGCACTAGATTGAATCTTATAATTTCCTCCTACTAACAACTGTCCCCCGCATACCTGAATAGTTCCACCTGACTGATTTATATTGCATGATACATCAAGTATTCCACCTTTTAAATCAACTGTTCCTGTACTAACTGTCATATCTTTTGTAACATTTAATTTTTTACCATTTAAATCAAGTGTTCCACCTTTTAATTCTAGACTTCCATCTATTGTCACATCTTCCTGTAAAGGATATGTAACAATAACTGGCAAAGTATTTTTTATATTGATACAGTTTTTTAGATAATTTATTGTTACTGTTGATGCAAAGAATATACCTTCTCCTGTGTTGTTTGTTTCTAGTATGTTAAAACGTGAGAAACCGTAGTCTTCAAAGCTTATGGTCTGGAGGGTCGACCCTGTTAGTAATACTTTTAAGGTTCCACCTGTATTGAAATTATTGTAATCACTTTCATATAAATAACTACTTTTTTGAGTAAAATCACCTTTTAATTCAAATGTTCCTGATGTCAAATTTGTTGAATGATCTCCTCTACTGTCTGTTACAAAGTTCCCATTTATCAATACATAGTCTATTGTATTGGTCATGACCAACTTACCAGAACAACTACCTCCACTATCAGACTGAATCTTATAGTCTCCACTAACAACCAACTGTCCACCATTTACTTGAACTGTTCCACTTGTTTGGTTTAGATTTCCTAACACTTCCAGTCTGCCAGCCTTTATGTCCACCACTCCAGAAGTTAATGTCATATTTTTCTTAACG
>Ga0209800_10003252_pt1 | contig 13111 bp, 11 predicted proteins | sample Higcelweek8metaG_FD_187174 | JGI IMG/M metagenome (GOLD analysis project Ga0209800, IMG submission 187174) | Freshwater pond sediment microbial communities from the University of Edinburgh, under environmental carbon perturbations - High... | ecosystem: Environmental > Aquatic > Freshwater >... | reverse complement strand
TTTGATTCAGAGCTTTTTTTTTGCCCAAATTTTTGAACATAAAAAAACAGAACCGGAGTTCTGCTTAAATTATTTCTTAAATTCAGAATATATTTCTACTTCTGACCGAATTCCATCAAATATGCTTTGATGAATTCTTCAATTTTTCCATCTAAAACAGCTTGTGCGTTTCCAGTTTCGTAACCAGTACGCAAATCTTTAACTAATTTGTAAGGATGTAACACATAGTTTCTGATTTGTGATCCCCATTCAATTTTTTGTTTCTGACCTTCGATTTTGTCTCTTTCTTCTTGCTGCTTGCGTAACTCAAGTTCATATAACTGTGACTTTAGCAAACGCAGTGCATTTTCTCGATTCTTTAACTGCGACCTAGTTTCGCTATTTTCAATAACAATCCCACTTGGTAAATGCTTTAACCGAACTGCTGTTTCTACTTTATTTACATTTTGGCCACCAGCACCACTACTTCGGTATGTATCCCATTCAATCTCGGACGGATTGATTTCAATTTTAATTGTATCATCTACTAATGGATAAACAAAGACAGATGCAAATGATGTGTGTCTTTTGTGCTGAGAATCAAATGGTGATAGTCTTACTAACCGATGAACACCATTCTCTCCTTTCAAATAACCATAAGAAAATTCTCCACTAAAACTCATTGTTACAGACTTTATCCCAACAGAATCTCCGTCTTGTCTGTCGATTATTTGAATGGAATAATTGTTTTCTTCTGCATATCGCATGTACATTCTGTACAACATTTCTGCCCAATCATTGCTTTCTGTACCTCCTGCACCAGAATTTATTGTTATGACTGCATCAAATGAATCTTCTTCATTGCCGAGCATGTTTTTCAATTCAAGTGATTCTATGGCTGAAATACAGAGCTCAAATTCTTTATCTACTTCTTCTTCAGTAACGTCTCCATTTTTAAAAAAGTCAAAAAGCACCTCGAGATCTTCTAATTTGGAATTTACGGCGTCGTACTCTATAACCCACTTTTTTTCTGTGCTGATTTTTTTTAAGCTTAATTCTGCTTTTTCTGGATCATTCCAGAATCCTGACTCTTCAGTTTTTTTTGTTTCAGTCTCAATAAAAATTCTTCTGGAATCAATGTCAAAGAAACCTCCTCAGGGCATCAGTCCTTTTTATCGCGTCTTTTAATTTGTCTGCTGTTAGCATAATACATTTTTATGGTGCAAATTTAAGAAACTAATCTTAAAAACTTGGAATTATTCCCTGTTTTCTAAGATTTTACTTATGTAGTCATACTCAAAACCACGACTAACACAGAATCTTGTAACTGAATGCTTTAGCTTGTATGGGTCAGTTTCTTTAATTTGCTCAGTCTTATTTTTTATAAGGATTCTTAGATTATTTAAATATTCGTCTTTGTCGATTTCATTTAAAATTCTGCTCACAACATCATCAGGTAAATTCTTTTGTCTTAAAGCAAAGCTAATTTTAATTCTTCCCCATTTATCAAAACGGATTTTGTCGTTAACATAAGCTCTTACATATCTCTCAATGTCTATGAATCCATCTTTCTGTAGTTCTGCTATAATTTTAGCAATTTCATCATTGCTGTCATTATACTTGCTAAGAAGCATTCGAACATCTTCCGGACATTTTTCGGACCGACTGCAATAGTTTCTAGCTTTTTGCAATAATTCGCTATAATTCTTGTCGCGCATGCTATTCCTGAATTTCGAATTCAATAAAATATCCATTATGCTTACGAATATTTATAACTCTGCCGTCCGAAAAAATCAGATATTGCCCTTTAATTCCCAATAATAAGCCTTCGATAGAGTTGGTCTTATCAAGATTTATAACTGATAGCTTTTCGGCATTATGAATATATGGATATTTAAAAATTGTAATACTATTGTTGGTTGTTAAGTACTTTTTTAATTCCACAGGCAAATATTCAGAAAGCCGTTTTTTTTCTGCTGTAAGATCAACATCGTGGATTTCGGCTTGGAGCATTTTTGACCAATTTGTCTTGTCAGACACATGCTTTTTCATTTCGGTTTCAATCACGCCGGCCAGATTTCTGTATGGCGTCTTAGCAAATCGTATTGCTGCAATAGCCCCTTGATCTATCCATCTGGTTGGAATCTGAGTGTGACGGGTTACTCCGACTTTAAGGTCTCCTGTATATGCTAAATAAACAAAATGGTCAATCAAAGAGTTTTCCTTTGACCATTCCATATCCCTGCTTATTCCTAAATGTGACATGTCCTTGTCTGGAAATAAAACTCCTGAATCGCACTGTGGAAGTGAAGTAAAGCACGAATAACAATATCCCTGATGAAAACTAGTTTTGGTTTGTGCCGAGCAGTGAATGCAATTGATTTTATTCTTGAATTCAATTTTAATATTCTTCCCAATTATCGTATTCATCGAAATCTCGGAATCTCCAATCTGCATAAAATACTTAATCGGAGTTTCTGCAACTGCTCTCATTTTTTGAATATTACCGGAGTATTTCATATCAAATTGATGAAGATTATTATTCTTTAGTACAGAGATTTCTAATTATAAAAACACTTCTCTTATTGTCGGTCAAAATAAATACTTTTACTATTCGCACTTAGGCTTATTGCTAATATTATTCTGAATTTTTCTTCAAAGATTTTCATTTCTCTTAATGCCATACCTGCTGAAAACATAACTCGGTTATCAACTCTTGAATCTGCTGCCAGACTTACTGCAGAACCGATTGCTATTCCAAGGTCTAGTGTGTTGAACGCACATGGAACTTCGGAAAATTTGTTTTTATTTTCACAGTCTGTCATTCCACATATTCCACAACTTTTAAGACCCAAAGGACTTATTTCTGTACCTATAAATAAAACTGCTGCAGAATTTCTAATATTATTAGCATCCCGAAGAAAGAATTGTTGACCGCTTTTTTGACCATAGTCTTCCATTTGTTTTGCAATCAATTCTAAATCGTTGCCAAATGCGATTACAGTTTCAATAGTATTTCTTCCTCTTCCCTTTGGCGCAGTTCTCGCTGCAATTGCCATTCGTTTTGCAATACTCAGGATTTCCTGATTTTTAAAATCTGACTCGTTTAGCATGGTCTTATAGTTTTAATGCAATAATTTTATCGGCAAGGATTTCAGCAAGTTTAATTTTTGACTCTACAGTCCAACCGGCAATATGTGGTGTGAGAATAACATTGTCGCAGGATGCAAGATATTCAAAATCTGGCTTGTCTGTCATAATGGCGGTATTCTCGAACGAAGTTTCCTCGTACTCAATAACATCCAATGCTGCACCTAGTACCTTTCCTGATTTTAGTGCTTGGGTAAGAGCATTTGTTTTAACAACTGGTCCTCTGGAAGTATTAATAAGAATGATTGGCTTTTTAAAATTACTTATAAACTGCTCATTAAAAAGATATTGAGTTTCTTCTGTCAATGGAACATGAAGACTTAAGATGTCTGTTTCATTGAAAATAGTACCCATATCTGTTTCATTGGTAAAGCCGTCTGAATATCCCGATTTGTATTTGTCGTATGATATAACTTTGCAACCAAATCCCGAAAGTTTTTTTGCAAAACTGCTTCCCATATTCCCATAACCTATTATTCCGACAGTTTTAACATTAAGTTCGTTTCCGCGATTGTTTTCCCGATTCCAAATGCCTCGTTTTACTTCGCGGTCGGCTTTATTAAGATTGTTCAAAAGAGAAAGTAGCATGCCAATTGCGTGTTCTCCTACAGCATCTCGATTGCCTTCGGGAGAATTAAGACATACAATTCCTTTAGCTTTGCAATATTCAAGATCGATGCTTTCCATTCCTGCTCCAACACGAGCAATAAATTTTAAATTTCCTGCTGAATCGATAAATTCTTTGTCAATATTTATACGACTTCTAATCACCACGCCGCAATAATCTGGCATTGCTTTTAAAATTTGCTCACGAGGCCAGTCAAATCCCGAAACGACTTCAAATCCCGATTCAATTAGGCGATCCAGAATTATTCTGTGAACAGTGTCAATTAGTAATACTTTTTTACTCATAGCAACATCATTGAGTTACAAAGATAGGTTTTTGTGGTGAAAAGAAAAAATCAAAGCTAAAATCACTCAGAATTCGGGAAATAGATTTTTTTTATTTCAACTTCTGTAATTTCGTCGAAAGGGTCTAATCCAATAATTATAAAACTAAGATTATATCCTTCATCTAACGAAACAGAGTCTGAAATCAATGAATCAATAATTTCATTTTCGCATGTGTCAAGGATTAAAGCTAATGCTTTGATTTCGGAATATTGCCTTCCCTTATGAGCATCGATTGATTTTGGAATATATTTCTGAATGCATGCTTTTGTTGCAGGCAAAGTGTCCAAACCAGACAAACTTAAATCATAATTATAAATTACTTCGCAACTGAAAAACGCCGACACTATAACGAATACTAAAATTATTGCCGGAATCTTTTTCATTATCGAATTAAGATTTTTTCAGAATATGTATTCCCGTCTTCGAAAATAAAATTAAGAATATACAAATTACCTAAAATTAAGATTTTTAAATCATAACTGTTTAAATTTGAAGGAACAAGGCTTTCAATTAGTTTTCCTGTAGTATCAAATACTCTTATTGAAAGTGCCGGCATATTAGTTTCTATTTTTACACAAGTACCATTTACACTGATTATTGGCAGTTGCGATTGCTGATTCTGGATTTCGGTTGGGAAGCAATAGTTGAGATTATCTATCATTTCAAAAAAGGAAATAGACTCGGAACTAATATAATCGCATATTATAATTGCTTGTGGAGTATAAGTAACGTTATACATATTAAAAACATCAGGGTCATGTCCTGTTGTGAAACATGGAAAGCTTACACCAGTTTCGCCAATAAATTCAATAATTTCATCGGGTGATGAGCCAAGGTCGGCAATTCCCCAAACTAAAAGATTATCTTGCCCCGATCCAAATTGTCTGTAAATAGAATCTACTCGAGGTGCTTCGATGTGACAACCCCCACAAGCAGTCGAAAAGAAGAATAGCATTACTGTCTTACCATTAGCTAGTTCATCAAATAGGTTAACGGTTATTCCTTCGGTATCCGTTACGGTAAAATCAACTGCAGGATTGTTTTTGTTCTGAGCCTTTACCGTGGGGGATGTAAGTATTAAGGCAATAATTGCAGCAAATCCTATTATTATAATTCTTGTTCTCATATTCATTACAAAGTTACAAATTTAATAAATTATAACAGCCTTATCTTATAGATTGTTGCAGTAATTTGGTGAAAATTGTTTGTTACAGATAGCCTAACATTAAAAAATTAGTACAAAGATGCTTAATTATTTTTTTTTATGGATTTTTTTATAGACTTTTGCACCGGTTTTTTAACCTGATATATTCATAAATTTTCGTTATGAGATGACTGAGAGTCGAGTAGGACGACCACCCGCAATGTTTTTCGACAAAGGAATAGCGAGCTATTTCAAGGTGGAAAAATATGAGGACGGGAGTAATGCGAAGGTTATCAGGCATCGGAATAGAATGTTTGTGAATAATTCAGGTTTAGACATGAAATCAAACAGAAACAAATTTTAGTATTAACTATAAACTATTGATTATGATTACAGAACCGATGTTTTGGCTCATCCCTATCGCTTCAGTTTTAGCTTTGGGTTTTGCTTATTATTTCTTTAAGCAGATGATGAAAGAGAGCGAAGGAACAGACACAATGAAGAAAATCGCTTTGTATGTACGTCAGGGTGCTATGGCATATCTGAAACAGCAGTACAAAATTGTCACTATTGTTTTTATTGTACTTACTTTCCTTTTCGCAGTCATGGCTTACCTATTGGAGATTCAGAACCCATGGGTACCATTCGCATTTATTACTGGTGGTTTTTTCTCGGGTTTGGCAGGTTTCTTCGGCATGAAGACAGCTACTTATGCTTCTGCCCGTGCTGCACACGCCGCACAGCGTTCACTCAACGATGGTCTTAGACTTGCTTTCCGTTCGGGAGCTGTTATGGGTCTTGTTGTTGTTGGTTTAGGTTTGTTGGATATTTCTGTTTGGTTTTTCGCCTTACAGTATATTATCGGCGCATTAGATTCTTCAACTAATCTAATAATTGCTGCAGATCCGTCAATGAAACTTATCATTATTACTACAACTACTCTAACATTCGGAATGGGAGCATCGACTCAGGCTTTATTTGCCCGCGTTGGTGGTGGTATTTTTACAAAAGCCGCTGATGTTGGAGCCGACCTCGTTGGTAAAGTTGAAGCAGGTATTCCTGAAGATGATCCTCGCAACCCTGCAACTATTGCCGACAATGTTGGTGATAATGTTGGTGACGTTGCTGGTATGGGTGCCGACCTTTATGAATCTTATTGCGGTGCAATACTTTCAACTGCTGCTCTAGGTGCTGTGGCTTTTAAAGCTGCCGGTCCTGAAGTTCAGTTTAATGGTGTAATTGCTCCAATGCTTATTGCTGCTGTTGGTATTCTACTTTCTATTTTTGGAATTTTCCTTGTTAAAGCTAAAGAAGGTGCTTCGCAAAAACAATTATTGGCAGCTCTTGGAAGAGGTGTTAATGTCAGCTCTATTCTTATCGCTTTAATTTCTTTAGGTATTCTATACTATCTTAATATCCCTAATTATCAGGGTATTTGGATTGCTATGCTAGTAGGTTTGGCTGGAGGTATTGGGATTGGTAAAGTTACCGAGTATTATACTTCTTCAGGTTTTAAACCAACACAGAAAATTGCTGAGTCTTCAAAAACAGGACATGCTACCGTAATTATTTCAGGTATTGGAACAGGAATGCTATCTGTTGCCTTCCCAGTGTTAATTGTTGGAGCTACGATTATTCTGTCTTTCCTTTTTGCTGCAAAATTTGATTTTAACGATATTGGAATGGGTCTTTACGGTATTGCTATTGCTGCTGTTGGGATGCTTTCCACATTAGGTATCACACTTGCAACTGACGCATATGGACCAATTGCAGACAACGCTGGTGGAAATGCAGAAATGAGCGGTCTCGATCCTGAGGTTCGTAAACGTACAGATGCTCTTGATACATTAGGAAACACAACTGCTGCAACCGGAAAAGGTTTTGCTATCGGTTCTGCTGCGTTAACAGCTCTTGCTTTAATGGCTTCGTACATCGAAGAAATTAAAATCGCAATGGCTCGTATCCCTGAAAAAGCAGCTGCATTTACAGAATTTGCAACTAAAAATCATTTTGACAATACAGACATTCATGCTGCTACTATTCCACAAATTATGCAGTATTTCCAGGTTGACCTTATGAACCCACGTGTTTTAGTAGGTGCTTTCCTTGGCTCAATGGCTGCATTCTTGTTCTCAGGTTTGACAATGATGGCTGTAGGTCGTGCTGCTCAAAGTATGGTTGAAGAAGTTCGTCGTCAGTTCCGCGAAATAAAAGGAATTCTTACTGGCGAGGCAGAACCAGATTATGCACGTTGCGTTGCTATTTCAACTAAAGGAGCTCAGAAAGAAATGATGTTGCCTTCATTGCTTGCAATTTTAATCCCAATCGCTACCGGCCTTCTATTTGGTGTTTCTGGTGTAATGGGGTTATTGTTGGGTGGTGTTTCTACTGGATTTATTTTGGCTGTATTTATGGCTAACTCAGGTGGAGCTTGGGATAATGCAAAGAAATTTATCGAAGAAGGTAACTTTGGCGGTAAAGGTTCTGATTGCCACAAAGCTGCAATTACTGGCGACACTGTAGGTGATCCTTTTAAAGATACTTCAGGACCAAGTCTAAACATTCTTATCAAACTTATGAGTATGGTAGCTATCGTTATGGCTGGTTTAACTGCTGCTTTCTCTTTGTTATAATCAGATAAACTATAATTCAAAAAAGACCGAGGTGAGAGCTCCGGTCTTTTTTTATTTTGATGGATGTCAAATTCTAAAATTAGTATTTAGAGGATAGTGACTATTGTCTATTTCTTAATAACTTTTCTAATAATTGTGCCATCTGTAGTTATTATTTTAATAATATAAACACCTGCAGGTTGAGTGTAGATTTCAATAACATTGTCAAATGTTTTATATACTTGCTTACCATCAGTATTAAAGACTTCAATATATTCGAATTTGTCAATATCAACAATGAATTTGCCATTTGTAGGATTGGGAAATACTTTTACATTATTACTTTCTGCCTTGTTTTCTAGCTCATATACAATTTGCCCGTCTGACTCTGTCTTTATTATACGTGTTTTATATACGCCATAATAATTTGTGTAACCACAGGCAACAAACATGTTTTCCGATGTGCATTTTACTGATTCAAACGAGTTGCATTCCGAATAATCGTTCCCAAAATATATTTTGTGCCACTCAACATTCCCCAAAGAATCGATTTTTGCCATTAAATTACAATCGTAAATATCATTGGAGTATCTGTATTGCCCAGCTATGATAAACCCGTTATCAGTAGTGATGTCTATTGAACGAATAAACCACTTTTCGCTAAGACTCTTTGTCCAAAGTGTATCACCATCTAAATTTAATTTTATCAACTGATGTGTTCCAGCTATTATTAATGATGAATCGCTTGTTAGAGCAACAGATTCCTGGATAAATCCTGTTTGATAATCCTTTCGCCATATTGTTCTTCCGTCTGGAGTTAGTTTTGCTAAAAACAGATAATAGTTATATGACAAATCATTATGATGGCCAACTAAATAATAGCTGGAATCAACCTCGATTAAATCTCTAATTACTCCATAATCCTGACAAGCGAAACTTCGTTTCCAGATCAGATTTCCTGCAGTGTCTGCTTTTATGACATATAAAGAACTGTCGCCATAACTTTGTGTAAACCCTCCAGCTACAAAGCAGGAATCGCTACTTTGAATTACTGCAAGGAAGTCATCTTGGGCATATTCTCCAAAACTAGCACTCCACAAGAAATTCCCTAAACTGTCGATTTTTGTCAATAAAGCGTCCATCGATGTATTGCTGCTTCCGATTATGTATCCTTTGTCAAATGTTTGTTTTATCGAATTTCCTCCGTATGGCGAAAACCACAAAACTTGCCCTTGTTGGTTTAATTTAAGCGAAAAACCTTGTTCGGAAGGATTATTAGCGCTTGTGGCGACATAGCATGAATCATCAGTTATTACAATGTCTCTACCCATACTAGGTATTGAAACATAAACAAAATCCCAACTTTGACTGAAACCGATTTGATAAGAAAAAGGAATTATTATCAAAACCAAATAAAGAATTCTGAAAAAAACTATATGATGTTTCATAAATAAAAACTATTGTGAATGTTAATACTTAATTTAAATAATGAAATATTTACAAAAGTATAAAATATTGGTATATATGCACATAATATAGTACAATTTTAATTCTAAGAAACACTTATTATTTCGTAAACATTTGAAGATTTTGGAGTTGTTTGAGGTGATTGTAAAACTTGCTTCCGATAATGATCTTGGAATAAAACTACAGGATATTAAGCTGCTTGTGAACGTATAGAGTAAATCTCGAAATATTTTAAATAAAATGTGTTGCTAAAATAAAAATTTCAGAATATAAGTACGGTTCGTCAAGCTCCGCGCATCGCTCTTGACATTTCTTTAGTTTTTTTTTAATTAAAAATTAATTCCATTTAAGTACTCTAGGCACTCTAGGCACTCCAAGTACTCTAGTCACTTCTCCTAACCCGCATTTTTAAACTTCACTGCCGAGGTTTTATCTAATTTTGATTCTGCATATGCTTTGTCAACTTTAAATTCCTTTTTGTTTCCAGAAGGCATGTCGAACATTGCTTCCAGCATAATCGATTCGCAAATAGAACGCAAACCTCGTGCTCCCAGTTTAAAGGAAATAGCTTGATCAACAATAAACTCTAAAGCGTCATCAGTAAATTCGAGTTTTATTTTGTCCATTTTAAACAATTTCTCGTATTGACGGATAATGGAGTTTTTAGGCTCTGTTAAAATTCTTTTTAAGGCGTCTCTATCGAGTGGATTAAGATGTGTAAGTACAGGCAGACGACCAACAATTTCTGGAATTAGACCGAATTTGCGGATATCATCTGGAATGATGTATTGCAGAAGATTGTCTTTGTCAATTTCTTCTACTTTCTTTTGTTTGCCATAACCAACAACCTGAGTATTCATGCGTTTTGCAATTACTCTATCAATTCCATCAAATGCACCTCCGCAAACAAATAGAATATTTTTTGTGTCAACTGCAATCATTTTTTGTTCTGGATGTTTTCGTCCGCCCTGAGGTGGAACATTTACAACAGACCCTTCGAGAAGTTTAAGTAATCCCTGCTGAACACCTTCGCCCGAGACATCTCTAGTAATACTTGGATTGTCACCTTTACGAGCAATTTTGTCAATTTCATCAATGAAAACAATGCCACGTTCAGCAGATTTTACATCATAATCAGCTGCCTGAAGTAATCTTACGAGTAAACTCTCAATATCTTCGCCTACATAACCGGCTTCGGTAAGAACTGTTGCGTCAACAATAGCAAACGGAACATGAAGCATTTTTGCGATTGTACGAGCAAGTAATGTTTTTCCGGTTCCGGTTTCACCAACCATAATAATATTCGATTTTTCAATATCAATATCATCATCGGTTAATGGCTGAGATAACCTTTTATAGTGATTGTAAACAGCAACGGATAATACCTTTTTTGCATGTTCCTGACCAATTACGTACTGGTCAATAAATTCTTTTATTTGTTTTGGCTTGAGTAGTTTAATATCTCCAACAGAAAATGACCCAGAAGACTTTTTTTCTTCCATCAATATCTGATGTCCTCTTTCGATGCATTGGTCACAAATATGACCTGATACTCCCGAAAAAAGCATTCCAACCTCATTTTCTTTTCTACCGCAAAGTGAACATTTGTCCATGTTGTATTTTTTTAGTGCCTTGAATGCCTAGAGTACTTGGAGTGCACTAAAGTGCCTAAAGTGAGCTAAAGTGCCTAGAGTACTTGAGATTATTGTTAGTATTTTATTTTTTAATTTTTTAAGTATCTAAAGTGTATAATCGATTATTATATTTCAATTAATTCCATTTAAGTACTTTAGTGCACTTTAGGCACTCCAAGTACTCTAGGCACTTCTTACAAGTACTTCTTAAACTTTCACCAAAATCTCATCAATCATTCCGTATTCTTTTGCTTCTTCTGCAGTCATCCAGTAATCTCTGTCAGAATCTTTCTCAACTTTTTTGAATGGTTTGCCAGAATGATGTGCAATGATTTCGTAAAGCTCGTTACGTAATTTAATAATTTCTCTTGTTGTGATTTCAATATCAGAAACTTGACCATCAGTTCCGCCCATTGGTTGATGAATCATTACACGGCTGTGTTTTAGTGCAGATCTCTTACCTGTAGTACCAGCACACAACAAAACTGCTCCCATCGAGGCTGCAATTCCTGTACAAATAGTTGCAACATCAGATCCAATATACTGCATTGTATCGTAAATTCCTAAACCAGCATAAACTGAGCCCCCAGGAGTGTTAAAGTAAATCTGTATATCTTTATTTGGATCAGTACTTTCCAAAAATAATAGCTGTGCCTGAATAATATTTGCAACATAATCATCAATAGGCAAACCCAACCAGATAATTCTGTCCATCATCAAACGTGAAAAAACATCCATTGTAGCAATGTTCAATGATCTTTCTTCGATGATTGTCGGAGAAATATAATTGTTATAAATGCTTGTGTATTGATCGAATACCAACCCGTTAATGCCACGGTGTTTGGTTGCATATTTTCTAAAATCGTTATTGTTCATGATTAATATTTTTAAATTATTATCCTCAACAAAAATACAAATTTTATTTAAAAAAAATCACAAATCACAAATTACAAGCTCCAAAAAACAAAAAACAAGTTCCAATGGGTGCTGAGTTCACTTTAAATTTGTAATTTGGAACTTGTGATTTGTAATTTAGAGCTTGTGCAATTTTATTTTTCATTTCCAACTTTATTTTCTAATTTTGAACAAACAAAAAATCTTCAACTATTATGGCACAAAAATTATTTGATTTGATTGAACCTGGTGTAATTACGGGTGATGACTTGCAAAAAGTGTTTATGCACGCCAAAGAAAACAATTATGCAATTCCAGCAATTAACGTTGTTAGCACGAATTCTGTAAATGCTGTTTTGGAAGCAGCAAAAGCGGTTAATTCTCCGGTAATGATTCAACTCTCAAATGGTGGGGCTGCTTTTTATGCTGGTAAAGGTTTGTCGAATGAAAACGAACAAGCTGCAATTGTTGGAGCTATTTGCGCTGCGCAACACGTTCACCAACTTGCTGAGGTTTATGGTGTGGCTGTAATTTTACATACTGACCATGCTGCAAAAAAACTATTGCCTTGGATTGACGGACTGCTTGACGCTGGTGAAGAATTTTATGAAGATTTCGGAATGCCTTTATTCAGTTCTCACATGCTTGATCTTTCCGAAGAAAGTTTGATCGAAAATATTGATATCTGCAAAAAGTATCTGCTAAGAATGAGCAAAATCGGTATGACTCTCGAAATCGAACTCGGTGTCACGGGTGGCGAAGAAGATGGTGTAGATAATTCGGATGTGGACAATGCGAAACTTTACACTCAGCCACAAGACGTTGCATATGCTTACCAAGAATTGTCAAAAATCTCGGACAAGTTTACTATTGCTGCATCTTTTGGTAATGTTCACGGCGTTTACAAACCAGGAAATGTGAATTTGCAACCAGTAATTTTGAAAAACTCTCAGGATTATATTCAGAAAAACTTTAAAACAGCAGCAAATCCTGTAAATTTTGTTTTCCATGGTGGTTCAGGTTCAAGTCATGAAGAAATTCGTGAAGCCATTAGTTATGGTGTTGTAAAAATGAACATAGACACTGATACGCAATGGGCTTATTGGGATGGAATTCGCAACTATTATGTAAAAAACGAAGGCTACTTGCAGGGACAAATTGGAAATCCCGAAGGCGTAGATAAACCAAATAAGAAAAAGTATGACCCTCGTGTTTGGTTACGTGAAGGCGAAAAAACTATGTTGGAAAGAGTGAAAATTGCTTTCTCCGATTTGAAT
>Ga0209800_10003247_pt1 | contig 13128 bp, 11 predicted proteins | sample Higcelweek8metaG_FD_187174 | JGI IMG/M metagenome (GOLD analysis project Ga0209800, IMG submission 187174) | Freshwater pond sediment microbial communities from the University of Edinburgh, under environmental carbon perturbations - High... | ecosystem: Environmental > Aquatic > Freshwater >... | reverse complement strand
TTCAAGTCTTTCAGGCCATAGGCGTACTGATTCCCTTCTGGAGAACTGCCTCCTTCGAGCATCTTTTTCAACAGATAAGGGGATAACATGGCGTCAATGGCGTTGTTGGCCTTTACCAGCAGTCGTGAACGGACCAGCTCCAATCCGCCCATCAGTAGCAGGGCTGCAGCCAGCATGATAGTGATCATCCAGAGGGTCTCTTCGCTGCGGCTGCCCAGCACCCGGTCATAAACCTGCAGCATGTACAGCGAAGGGGTTAAGAGCAGCAGGTTGATCACAAAACTGAAACAACCGGCAGCTACAAAAAACAGGGCAAACTTGCGGATAAAAGCGCGCATGGAGGGAAACCGTTAAAACCTTTCAGAGAATATCGGACAATCAAACCTTATCAATATAGGAAGTGAGCTGGATGAAGTCAACCTGCCAGAGTTGACTTTCTGGCAAAATAAATATATCATAATAATTTTTTATACTTATGTTTTTTTGTGTTGTTGGTGTGTAAAGATTGGTAAGAAAAAACAGGTGTGTTGTTTTCTCTTGCGCTGCGTGACTCGCTACTTCTCATTCGGTACTAAAGCTGTATGTCAAATACTCCGTTATTATGCGCCGTTGTTGTCACCTACCATCCTGAGCCGGAATTACTGAAACAGCTGCTGGAAACCGTTTTGCCACAGGTAGCCGCGTTGGTTGTTGTGGATAATGGCTCTGATGAACAGCATCTCTCGCTCATACGGAGCTGGAGTTTGAGCGGCTTACCCAAAGTTTTTTCCCTGATTGAAACAGGAAAAAATCTGGGAATAGCGGCTGGGCAGAACAGAGGAATTGCTTGGGCACGGAAGCAGGGGAGCAGCCATATACTACTGCTTGATCAGGACAGCATCCCGGCGACAGACATGGTTAAGGCCCTGCAGGAAGCACTGGTTGATCTGTCAAACCGCAGGATACCGGTTGCTGCAGTTGGGCCAAGGCTGGTTGATCGACGCACCAAGAGAAGTTCTCCTTTTGTTGTCTTTAACTGGTTCGGGGTAACCAGAAATAGTTGTGCACGTGATCCAGGGGCCTTGAGACAGACAGATTTTCTGGTTTCATCCGGGATGTTGGTGCCGATCTCGGTGTTTGACGATGTTGGTCTTCCAGAAGAAGGACTGTTTATTGATAATGTTGATATGGAATGGTGTTTTCGCGCCCGTTCAATGGGGTTTCTTCTGTATGGAGTCTGTTCTGCCGTGATGTTGCATAGTGTAGGCGACCAGATTTTTAGAATCGGCCCAAGGGTCTTGCATCGCCATAGTCCGATACGGCAGTATTATATTATGCGTAACCGTCTGTTGCTGTATCAGCGGAGCTATACACCGTTTGGCTGGATTGTACAGGATGCGGCGCGCGCACTGTTCAAGCTGCTGGTATTTGCGTTGGTATTTGCGCCACGTTGGCAGAATATCTGTATGATGTGTCGTGGAATACGGGATGCATATACAGGCAAGGTGGGGGAATATCGTGCCTGATACCTGTACCGCCTCTGTTGTGCTGTTCAAGACGCCGCCTCAAATAGTACTGGATTTACTGCAAAGTTTTCCACCATCCATATTTACTACGATTATTGACAACTCACCGACTCCAGCTTTGCAAACACTGGTGAATGGTATGCCGATGCTTGCCTATCACCACGCTGGTCAGAATATGGGATATGGAAGAGGGCATAACCTCGGATTGTCATTATCTCCCCCCTCTGATTTTCACCTGATTGTTAATCCTGATATTATTATTGGTCCGGGGACCGTCGAACAGATGCTTGCCTTTATGGAAGAACATCCGGATATAGGGTTGCTGGCCCCCAAGTTTTTGCACGAAGATGGAACAATCCAGCATCTGAACAGGCGTTACCCGACCGTTCTGGATCTTGTTCTCCGCCATCTCCCGGGGGGCTTGATGACACAGCGGATGCTGCAGCGTGTGCGGTATCATGAAATGCAAGATACCGGTTATGAAACGGTCTGCGACGTGGAGAGTATGAGCGGAGCGTTTATGCTGTGTAGAAGAACCGTGCTGGAGCGTATCGGAGGGTTTGATCCCAGGTACTTCCTGTATTTTGAGGATTTTGATCTCAGTTGCTCTATTCAGGCACTGGGTATGCGAACCGTCTGTTACCCGGACGTGTCAGTTGTTCACTGCTGGACACGGGCTTCAAGTAAAGAAAAACGGATGATTTTAGTGCATATACAAAGTATGGTATATTTTTTTAACAAATGGGGTTGGAGATGGTTCTGAGCCGCCTTTATATCGGAGGCCGAGAGGAAGTTTTACTATATGCAGGATTTTTCTAGTACTCCCCAGGAATTAGCAGCCAGTCTGTATCGTAATCGGGCGCTCATCCTGACTCTGGTGCAGCGGGAAGTACTGGGGCGCTATCGTGGCTCAATCATGGGGATGCTTTGGTCGTTTTTTAATCCGGTTCTTATGCTGGCAGTGTACACCTTTGTTTTCAGCGTTGTTTTTCAGGCCCGTTGGGGAGTGGGAGTTGGTGACTCAAAGGCAGCGTTTGCCCTGATCATGTTCGCCGGTATGCTGGTATTCAACCTGTTTGCCGAATGCATTAGCCGTGCTCCTACGCTCATCCTGAACAATGCGAGCTATGTCAAAAAAGTGGTCTTCCCACTAGAAATACTACCTTGGGTCAGCTTTGGTGCCGCTTGTTTTCACGCTATTATCAGCCTGGGTGTTTGGGTGCTGTTTTTTTTGTTTGTTTTTGGGCTACCTAAACCAACGATGTTGCTGTTCCCGCTTGTGTTACTCCCGTTGGTCCTTTTAACCATGGGATTTTCCTGGTTGTTGGCATCTTTGGGGGTGTATCTACGGGATGTAGCCCAGATTGTGGGTATTGTTGTTACTATCTGTATGTTTCTTACCCCAATATTCTATCCCCTTACCGCCATCCCGGAAGCATATCGTGGAGCGCTGTATCTTAATCCGCTTACCCTGATTATCGAGCAGACCCGCGATCTGCTGATTTTCGGTAAAGGGATGGCCTGGAAGCAGTACGCGGTGTTGACGTTGTCTTCAGCGATTATCGCCTGGCTTGGTTTTGCCTGGTTTCAGAAAACCCGGAAAGGTTTTGCCGATGTCCTCTGATGCCGCTATCAGTATCAGTAACCTGAGTAAATGCTATCAGATCTATCAAAATCCTCGGGATCGCCTGCTGCAGATGATAATGCGAGGCCGCCGACAATATTATCAGGAGTTTTGGGCGCTGCGTGATGTTTCATTTGATTTGGCCAGAGGTGAAACCATTGGCATTATTGGACGTAACGGGGCCGGCAAGTCAACGCTATTACAACTGATTTGTGGCACTCTTAACCCCTCTGCCGGTGAAATAGCAGTCCATGGCCGGGTTGCTGCCTTGCTTGAGCTGGGAGCAGGTTTTAATCCTGAATTTACCGGTCGTGAAAATGTGTATCTCAATGCATCGTTATTGGGGCTGACCCAGGATGAAATTGATGCCCGTTATGATGAGGTTGTGGCGTTTTCCGGTATCGGAGATTTCATACACCAGCCGGTCAAGACCTATTCAAGCGGCATGTATGTCCGTCTGGCCTTCTCGGTCGCTACCTGTGTTGATCCGGATATTCTTGTGGTGGACGAGGCGCTGTCGGTGGGTGATGGAGAATTTGCCCGTAAGTCGTTCGACCGGATCATGGAACTGAAAAAGACAGGAACCACCATCCTGTTTTGTTCCCATGCGATGTATATGATTGAAGCGTTTTGTGATCGGGCCATCTGGCTTGAACAGGGACAGGTGCGCCTTCTGGATGCAGCTCCACGGGTGACAGCCGCCTATCAGGCAACGCTGGATGCAGCGCTTGGCAGTGGTATTCTGACTGAGCGACCTGCCACGCTGTCCCAAAAGAATGGTCGTATTCTTAAGGCATACGGTGCCGTTGATGGTAACATTGGTACCTCGCTACGTCTGAAATCCCTGAAGAGTACGCTTGAAGTAACCGTAGAATTTTTGGTCGATCCGTCTTTGCCGACGCCGAGCGTGGCGTTGGGTATTGCCAATGCAGCCGGAATAACCGTTGCAAGCGCCAGTTCGGCCAATGATGGCGCAATGATGAATGTCGATGAAAACGGCAGGGGGCAGGCTACTGTGGTTTTTCCAAAGATCCCGTTACTCAAGGGTGAATATTCTATTACTACCTTTGTAGCGTGTGAAAAAGCCATGCATGTCTATGATATGATTGAACGCTGCATAATGTTGCAGGTGACGCAAGAGGGGCTGGCCCAGGGGGTGGTGGAACTGCCCCATGAATGGCGTTCGGAGCCTGTATGAGTCGACAGCTGGCTTTTGTTACCTGTGCAAATAATCCTGAGCTGTTGTCGCGCTGCCTATTGACCTCGCCTTGTCTGGTAGCATCCACGTATCAGCAAACGATCTATTTACATGCTGCTTCAGCTGCTGAGGCCTTTAACAGAGAAATAGCCAGGCAGCGCCAAGCAATGTGGCTGGTGTGGGTACATCAGGATGTTGTTCTGCCAGAGGGGTGGGACCACCGCTTCATAGCAGCTGTTGCCGAGGCCGAGCTTGCTTTTCCAAAGCTGGCCGTGGTTGGGGCATATGGTGTTGTCGGGGCAGGCCAGTATGCACAACGGGCCGGTCATCTGCTTGATCGGGGAACATTGCTTAGAGAGTCGGCCGAGCTACCCTGCCGGGTAGACAGTATTGATGAACTGCTGTTTGCTGTTCGGACAGACAGCGGTTTACAGCTTGATCCGGCTCTGGGGTTTGATTTTTATGGCACGGATCTGGTGTTGACTGCCAAGGGCCAAGGATTTGATGTGGCGGTTGTGGATGCCTATTGCGAACATTGGTCAACCACCCCTAAGGGAGTCAACATTTCGTCGACACTGCAGTCAAGAGTGACAGCCAGCGGCAACATATTCGAGCAGAAATGGGCAGATCACTTGCCGTTGGATACCCCCTGTTTTACCATTGTCAAACGAGGTGATGTAGAGAACCAGTGCCGGATTTTTGCCGGAGAATCACTATGAGCCAAGCCAGTGGGGCTGGAAGGTTCGGTGCAGTAATAAAATTTCTGCATCATGTTGATTATGCCTGGGGGCTCCCCTTGGCGGCCCGTCTGCCTCTGCGTATTGCCTACACCCTGTCGGCAGTAAGGGAATGTATAAACGCCCGACTCGGTCGAGACTGGCGTTCAATGGCTTTGGGCACCCGGCATGTGGCACGTCAGGCGGCGGCAGGCTACCGGATGTTGCGCCCTGGGGCCGATGAAGCAGAGCTGCAGGAGCTGGTACGAGAACGCTTTCGGATGGAAAGCCGTGAAGAGTTCGAGGGTTGGATGATTGTGGCTGATCGGGTGTCAGAATTGCATCGTACCATTGGGCCTGAAGCGTTTGTGGGGGCTTGCCTGCACCGTAAGCGAGGATTACTGCTGCTGACTCCGCATTTTGACAGTTTCATGCTGGGTATTGCTTTTCTTGGTCAAGCAGGGGTAACCATCAATGTCATGACCTCGGCAGTCACCAATGACCCTCTGGTAAGCCCGGCTGTGCAGCAGCATTTTTTTAGAAAATACCGGGGTATGGAGCGGATGATGAACGGCGGCCGCATGCTGGACAGGGAACTGGGCCTACGGCCTTTCTACCAGATGCTTGAGCGGGGTGAATGTCTTGTTGTGCTGGCCGACGCCCCGGCAGTTGTCGGTGGGGTCACCACGACACCGTATTTTCTGGGTAGTCGCCGCTTGATGGCTGGCGGCGCATACAGGATGGCCAAGAAGACCGGTAGCGACATAGGTGCCTTTGTTTGCCGGTATGAACGCCCTGGGTGCTATCTGGTTAAAGGTAGTCCTGTTGTATCTGCTTGTAATCCCGATGCGCTGGATAGTGCCTACCGTTTTTTGGCTGACGAGATTGAAGCAACGCCGGGGAAATGGTGGGCATCGGACTTGCTGCCGCTGATGCCTCCGGTTGATGGACAGTTGCGGAACGAAGGCCTTGCCCTTTGATTGCGGTGAGAGGAAGTCATGCCTGGAGGAGCATCGCCCCGGTTTTTGGGGTGAGCATGCTCGTTGTGCTGGCACTTTATGGTGGTGTGCTCAAGGGTTGGTGGTGTTGTGACGATCCTCAGATTCTCAAACATGCAGTAACCTACTCCCCGTGGGAATACTTCTCAAAGCCGGAAGCCTGGCGTGCTTTGATCCCCTATAGTCTAACCCCCTGGCTCAGCCTCACCTATGACCTTGATCATACCATTTGGGGCCTCAACCCATTGGGATATTATGCCCATAATCTAGTGGTGATAGCGTTATGCGCCTGCCTGATCCACCAGATTTCCCGGCAGTGGGTGGACATGTGGCATGCTGTTGGCGGCGCGTTGCTTTTTCTGGTGGGCTCACCGATTATGGTTGCTTCGCAACAGCTTATGGTGCGTCATTATATTGAGGGGCTTTTCTTTTATCTTGTTGCCCTGTGGTTACTCATACGTGAGCTTCAGCAGGGAACTGGCCGCTCAGGCTGGCTTGCGGGGCTTGCTTTTGCCATTGCCGCAACGGCCAAAGAGTTGTATTTGCCTTTGGGGTTTGTCCCCTTGCTCCTGCCGATGGGCAGTTTCAAAAAACGTCTGCAGGTGGCATGGCCCCTACTGCTGGTCATGCTGCTGTATGTTCCTTGGCGCTGGTACATGCTTGGTGATGTAGTGGGTGGTTACACACCTGCCGGATCGTTGGGCCGTAGTGATCTGACGGCTGCTCTTGGGCAGTTTGCCAATATTCCCGGCCTGTTGCTGGTAGCTCCGTGGTTCGGGCTGTCAGCCGTTGGCCTGACAACGATCTTCCTCTTGCTTAAAAATAAAAAAAACGGGTGGGTGCTGCTGGTAGTTCTGCCGGTGCTGCTGCTGGTACCGCTTATCCCTCTGGCCCGTATGCCGGGCATAGGGGCAGGTTCAGAACGTTACTTCATTGTTTTGTGGGCAGTAGTCTCCATCGGGGCATCTGTCGTGCTTGGCCGCGTAGCAGGGGGATTTGTCGCCCGTCTGTGTACTTTGGCCGTGCTGGTGGTTCTGGTGGTTTCTGCCTGGATCAACACCCGCCAGGTTCGCACTCGTATTCTCCCGGAACTGCAGGAGCAGCAGGTGCAGGGGAGGGCTCTTGTCACGGCAGGCAGCCGCGATGTCATCTATCTTACGTCGGCGGTGGCGACCTGGTATGTTTCAGGCATTATGGATCTGCGTAAAGATTTTGGTCAGACAGCTCCCCCCCCCCTGCTGGTGGCCGATGAACTGGACCTGGATCGGGTCTCTTTAATGGACCATCGTGTTATGCGTTATGATCATGTCAGCCGGACTATGATTGACATCACGCCTTCTGTACCGCAGATCACGGCGGAATGGCGGAAGAAGATCCGCCCGGCTTCTCTGACGGTGGCCATGGAGTTTGATACCGGAACAAAAACGATGCAGTGGCAGCTTGGCCCCTATGGCAAGGGGAGTTACACGCTATTGCCGGAAGGCGGGAGACATCCGGTTCCAGCTCAGGGGGCACTCCGCATGGACAAGCCGCCTGACAACGTCTTCCGTTTTCGTTATGATGCCCCGGAAGGATGGATCGCTTACACACCACCATTGCATTTTGTCCCTGCTGGCAGTCGAAGTTATCGGGTTGTCTGGCATGGCACCGGCATCCCTGGGGAAAGAAGGTAACGACGTTGTCGGCGGATATGCATACAGCCGACCGCCGAACCCTGGTTTACAGGATGGTGCAGCTATCGCTTTTGCTGCTTGTCAGCCTCTATCCGGTGCTACCCAGCTGGTTTGATCAGCGTTTGCCGACCACCCATGAAGGATACCGCTACCTGCTGCTTTCAGATTGGTTCACCGATGCCATCGCTGCAGGTGTCTGGTATCCTCGCTGGATACCGGAGATGAATGGCGGGTTTGGCTATCCGGAATTTGTTTTCTATCAGCCGGGCTACTTTTTTATCAATGCCTTGGTATCCATAGGCGTGGCGCCTCTGCTGCTGCGTCAGGTATGCACGTTGAGTCTTGTCGCCCTGGTTGGTGGATCTGGTGTGTATTGCCTGGCACGCAGATATGTAGCACCAGCCCCTTCTCTGCTGCTGGTTGCCTGTTTTCAGCTGGCACCCTATGTTCATACCAATCTCTATATGCGTGGTGACCTGAGTGAATGGATGGTGCAGGAGCTTGTACCCTGGCCGATCTTCTTTCTCTTGCAGCTTTGTCGGCCAGAAGCAAATGAAACAGTCCGGCACCGGTTTCTGGGGTGGTTGGGATTGGCTGTTTCCACTGCTGTAATCTGTTACAGCCACCCTGTAGGTCTTATGTTTTTGCCGCCAATTCTGCTGGTTATGGGGGGCATTTGTCTGGTGTCGGATGCACGGGGTCACCTTGGCCGCCTTGTCGTGGGGGGTGAGCTGATTGGTGCCATAATTCTGGGGCTGGTCATGAGCTCGCCCTACTGGTTCACAGTTTTGACTATGAAGCCTCACGTTAATGTGGCTGCCGCGCTTGATGGATTTGTTGCCTGGAAAAATACTGTACCCTTGTCGCACCTGTTGTTTGGAAGCCTTATTTCCGGAAAAGGCTATTGGGAGTTTCTGGGGGCACCCTTTGTGGTTGCCGCCTTGGCCGGTTGCTGGTTTGGACGGAAAGAACCGTTTATTCTTGGTGCCGGACTGGCCTACATAGTCATGGTCTTTGCGATGACCCCCCTTGGACAGCTCATCTGGAGAATCTATCCATTTTCTCTGCTGCAGTTTCCATGGAGACTGGCGGTGTTTGCGCCAGTATTGCAGGTTATTTGTCTTGTTGGTTGGTGTAATCTTTCTGGTGCTTGGCGGATTGGAAAATTATGGCTGCTTGGCGGATTTTTCCTACTTGCCTGTTGGTCGCTGAGCAACCACTTCGGGTTTCGTTCTGCAGAAACTCAAGGCTCTGCTTTACGGATTAATCACGAATCACTTGCCTGCCTGCGCAGTTTCGCACAAACTGGCAGCCCCGGTCGTTATGTGAGTACCATTGATGCTGGTGAATGGATGCCGCTGACCGCCAAAGGCATTGCCTCAGTACCTGCCAGGGGAGAAATCCGGCCAGAATGTGATGTGACACGTCAGGCCATGGCCGGGATAGCTGCAAAAGCAGGTGTGTCGGATATGTTTAGTCTGGCGCCTGTGCCCCGGCCTTTGCTGGAGGTTCAACAGCAGGACTGGCAGGTCCGACAGAACGAGGTTCATACTGCTTTCAAGCTGGACTATCATCTGAGCGGTGGTATTCAAACATTGCTGACCATCAATCAGGTGTATTTACCAGGGTGGACAGTTGTAGCCAACGGCACTACCATTTCCCGCTCAACCTTGGAGCAGAATCTGTCACCTGACGGTAGGATGCAGCTGGATTTGCCGCCTGGAGAGTGGCGTATTCAGGCCTGGTATGGTGGCCCTCCAGGTTGGAGGTTGCGAAATGTGTTGATAGCTACTTTGTGTGGCATTGCTGCCATTTACTGGTTATACCGATGGCATGCGACCGGACGATCCTATGAACAACACTAAACAAATACTATCTCTCAACCACTGCACACTTTCCATTGTCTGCCCTATGTACAATGAGGAAGAATCCCTGGCAGTGTTTTTTAAACGCTTACTACCGGTTCTTGTGTCTGCGGGGGAGCCGTTTGAGATTGTCTGTGTCAATGATGGCAGCCGTGATGCCACGCTTGAACGGCTGTTTACCGCCCGGAAACTGGAACCGCGTATCCGGATACTGAATCTCTCCCGTAATTTTGGCAAAGAGGCTGCCCTTACCTGTGGTATTGACCACGCGATTGGGGATGCGGTTATTCCAATTGATGCCGATTTACAGGACCCTCCGGAACTGATTATTGAGATGCTTCAACTGTGGCGTCAGGGGTTTGATGTGGTGTTGGCCCAGCGTACTGACCGCTCAGCGGATCATTTCCTGAAGCGCAAGACTGCAGAGTGGTTTTATCGGTTGCATAATGCCATTTCAGACTCGGTAATCCCATCGAATGTAGGTGATTTCAGGCTGATGGACCGTAAGGTAGTGGAGGCGTTGAAGGCTCTTCCGGAGCGTCGGCGTTTTATGAAGGGGCTTTTTGCCTGGGTTGGTTTTCGTCAGGCTGTAATCCCCTATAGCCGCGAAGCCCGTCAGGCCGGGGCCAGCAAATTTTCAGGCTGGCATCTGTGGAACTTTGCTCTGGAGGGAATTACCTCGTTCTCTACGGCTCCGTTGCGGATCTGGACCTATCTGGGGCTTTTTATTGCCTTGCTGGCCTTTACCTATGGCAGTTTTATCGTTGGCCGGGTTCTTTTGCTGGGGCGTGATATGCCCGGCTATGCCTCGCTTATTACGGTGGTCCTGTTTCTCGGTGGAATACAGTTGATCGGGCTTGGTGTCCTTGGTGAATATCTGGGGCGCATTTATCTTGAGACCAAGGGACGCCCCGTTTACATTGTACGGGATCATTTCGATCATGAGGCCTGAACTTTATCAGGAAATGGCAGAACTCCAGGCGGAGCACTGGTGGTTCGTGGCCCGCAGACAGATTCTGGCGACGATGATCCGTGGTCTGGTCCCTTCCGTCGGAGCCGAAATTCTTGAGATCGGTTGCGGCACCGGTGGCAACCTTGCCATGCTGGCGACATTTGGACAGGTACAGGCCATGGAATATGATGAGCACGCCCGCAGAAGCGCCGCCGCCATTTCGGGTCTTGCTATCGCTTCCGGTGGACTGCCAGAGCCGGTCCCTTTTGAAGACGGTCTGTTTGATCTGGTCTGTCTGCTGGATGTCCTTGAACATGTTGAAGATGATGGTGCAGCTTTGGTACGGGTTAAGCGACTTTTGAAGCCGACGGGGCATCTGTTGGTCACGGTGCCGGCTTATGCCTGGCTTTGGTCGGCCCATGACAGCGCCCATCACCACCAGCGGCGCTACACAGCTGCTATGTTACGGCACCGTGCCTATGCGGCAGGCTTGACTGTCTGCCGCATAGGCTATTTCAATACCCTGTTGTTCCCCCTGATAGCAGGGCTGCGCATGGTCAGGAAGCTGACCGGCAACACCGGGGACGATTCTGATGCCGCTCTGCCGTCACCTGCTATCAATGCCCTGTTAACCGGAGTATTCGGTTTTGAACGCCATCTGGTGCGTCATCAATTGTTTCCATTCGGAACTTCGGTGCTGGCGGTCCTGTCTGCTACTCAAGAGAAATACATGGTGTGATGAACAATGATCGGGTCATAATCGAACGTGATGGCCTGTGGCTTAATCTGATGCTTGGTGGTGCACATGGCATTATTTGATATTATTTTACATACCAACAATGGGTTTGAAGGCTCTGCAGAATTTGCTCTTGGCATGCAGGAATTGCGGCGACGTCTACCCTCGGTACGCCGTTGGTATGTTGTTAACGACGGGGATGCCACCAAGCCGACTGATTTTGCTGCCTGGAGCGATGCCTCATTTTTGTTGGTTATTCTCAATCCTGCCCTGCTTGTTTCAGACAATCTGCAGGATGAACTTTTAGCGGTTGGTGCTTCGGACAGCACCGTTTTGTGTGTCCTGCCCAGCGATGTCCGTGGATTTACCCCCGGTGTATTTCTTGATTATGCCAGCCGTCCGGGATTTGACCGTTTTGTCTCTCGCTTGTCCATCGGTCAACGTTCGGTCCCTTATGATGGCAGGGAGCCCTGGCTCTATCTCGTTGCCCGGAAGGCGCTCGACCGTCCTGACCTTGCTGGCGTCTCCTGGGAGGAGTTGCCGACGTTATTAAGGGAACAGACGGTTATTGCCGGTCATGCCTATCTCCATTCCTACGCAAACTATTATTTCAGCAACAGAGCTGAAATTCTGCCGTTACTGCCTGTTGGCATCGGTACGTTGCTGGATATAGGCGGTGGTGAGGGAAATTTTGGCAGACTTTTTATGGATGAACGGGGGGGGCAGGCCACCCTGCTGGAGCCAAATCCGGAGATGGCCGCTGCGGCCCGATTGAAAGGGCTGGAGGTGCTGGTGGGTGACTTTCAGCAGGTAACCTTGCCCCAACGCTACGACTGTGTGACATTTCTGGATGTTCTTGAGCATATTGCCGATCCGTTTGAGGCGCTGCTGAAGGCTCGACAGGCTCTGAAGCCGGGGGGGTGCATAGTGCTTTCCGTACCAAATGTGGGGCACTGGTCGGTGGTTTGGGATCTTTTGGAAGGCTCGTTTGACTACCAGCCGGTAGGTATTCTTTGCAATACTCATCTTCGATTCTTTAGCCGTCACGGGTTGGAAAAATTGCTGGCAGATACGGGTTTCTGCGTAGAGCGCTGGGAGAATGTGGCGTCTCCGTTACCGGAAACCTTTTCATTGTTTCTGGAAAGCCGTGCAGTTACGGGGATTACGCTTGATCTTGAGAGTCTTGCCACGGCCCATTTTCACGTCCTTGCCCGCTGTCCCGGAGAAATTACGCAGTAATGGTAACGGCCATCATCGTTAACTATCATAGCCACCAGTTGACCATCCGTGCTGCCGCAACTGTTCTTGCAGATCAGCCGGATGCCCAGATCGTTGTCGTTGATAACAGCGAAAGTGAGGCTGAAGCTCAGGCGTTACATGCGGCACTGCCAGCCGGTGTGGAATGTCTCGTCTCTCCTGAAAACATCGGGTTTGGCAGGGCCTGCAATCTGGGATACAGTCATGCCCGCTACGAATGGATTTTGTTGCTGAATCCCGATGCTCTGGTGCTGGACGGTTGCATTGCAGAGCTGGTTGGATTTTTGCAGAAGACACCCCGTGCCGGGGCTGTTGCCCCTCTGGTCTATTGGGATGTTGACCAAACGTGGCTGGCCCCACCGATTTTAATGCATACCCCTTTTACAGAGGCAGGTATGGCAATTCTGTTGCGTTGGCCCTGGCTGGGGAACAAGATCAGCCATATTTTTCGGCGCTGGGCATTGGGCTGTGTCAAATCAGAACAGCCAGTCCAGCGGGCGATGCTTTCCGGCGGCCATCTGTTGCTGCGTCGTTCGGCCCTGGAAGCAGCCGGTGGGTTATTTGATCCTGCTTTTTTCATGTATTTTGAGGATACTGATCTTTG
>Ga0209800_10003246_pt1 | contig 13130 bp, 9 predicted proteins | sample Higcelweek8metaG_FD_187174 | JGI IMG/M metagenome (GOLD analysis project Ga0209800, IMG submission 187174) | Freshwater pond sediment microbial communities from the University of Edinburgh, under environmental carbon perturbations - High... | ecosystem: Environmental > Aquatic > Freshwater >... | reverse complement strand
CTTGATTTCGACGGGATCATTGTCGCGACTGATTCGCCCGAAATCAAGCGGTGCGTTGAGTCATTCAATTTCACGAAGGTGGAGATCTACGACAGGGATCCTGAAAATGCGGCAGATACCTCAAGTACAGAGAGCGTAATGCTCGAGTATCTGTCAAAACATGCATATGATGACGGCGATCTTTTCATGCTGGTACAGGCTACCTCGCCGCTTACCGTGACTGGCGATTTCGAAGGCGCCCTGTCGATGTATGATAAAACAGGAGCCGATTCACTTCTTACGGGAGTGCGTACGAAAAATTTTTTCTGGAGCGAAGAGGGAATTCCCGTCAACTATGACTATATGCACCGTCCGCGCCGGCAGGATTTCAAGGGGATGATACGCGAAAACGGCGCATTCTACATCAATACGGTCGGTAATATCCGCAGACACAAAAACCGTCTCTGCGGCAGGATCGCGGTCTATGAGATGGCAGAATACACATCTTTCGAGATAGATGAGCCTGATGACTGGATAATCTGCGAATCGCTTATGCGCCGGCATATCCTGAAAGATGATAATCAGAAGCATACAGTTAAGCTTTTTCTCACCGATGTGGACGGCGTTCTCACCGATGCGGGAATGTATTATTCAGAAAACGGAGACGAGCTGAAGAAATTCAATACTCTCGACGGCATGGGGATCGGCCTTCTGCGCAGAGCGGGCATCAAAACCGGAATTATCACCGCGGAGAATACGAAGATTGTCGAGAGAAGGGCAGAGAAGCTGAAGATCGATTTTCTCTGCCAGGGAGTCTATGACAAACTGAGCTGCGCGCTGGAGATCTGCGGTAAAGAGGGGATCTCGCTTTCGGAGGTTGCCTATATCGGCGACGATATTAATGATAAAGAACTTCTAAGCCGCGCAGGCTGGGCCGCCGCTCCGGCGAACGCGGTTGCACAGATAAAGGCAATACCCTCGATAACACTTCTGAATCGTCAGGGCGGTTGCGGCGCGGTCAGGGAATTCGCAGAGATGATTCTCGAATCGCAAAAAAAGAATTCTTGACGAATCCCCCTTTTGTAAAGGATTTGTTAGTTTTTGTAAGTGATGCCGATTCAGCTGAAATATTCTCAGAAAAGCAAAATAAAGAACACAATATTTTTTTTGTGCGGGCGGTTTTCGTAACTGTTTGAAAGCCGCGATGATGGAGGATGCGCGTAAATGGAAATAAAGGACTTTCTCGGAAATATAGGCGGACTGGGAGTCGACTGCTTCGTCGGAGTCCCGGACTCGCAGCTGAAGGCTCTGTGTGACGAGCTCTATTTTGAATATGGAATTTCCGACAAGCATCTTGTCGCGGCGAACGAGGGCGCTGCAGTCGCGTACGCCGCGGGTCACTACCTTGCCACGGGCAAACCCGCACTGGTCTACATGCAGAACAGCGGCATCGGTAACGCGGTCAATCCCATCTGTTCACTGATAAACGATAAAGTATATGCCATCCCCGTTGTCTTTGTAATCGGCTGGCGCGGTGAGCCCGGTGTCCACGACGAGCCCCAGCATGTTTTTCAGGGAGAGATAACAGAGAAGCTCCTTGAAGTTCTTGATATAAAAACTTTTACTATTGCAAAAGACACCTCCGCGGTTGATTTTGCGGCGATGATAAATGTGTGCGGGGAAATACTCGCGGGCGGCAAAAGCGTCGCCTTCGTCATAAAGAAGGAGGCGCTGAAGGGATCAGCCAAGCCTGTTTACAAAAACGATCATCCCCTCTGCCGCGAAGATATTGTCGATCTTATCACCGCGGGCGCAGGCGAAAGCGATATCTTTGTCTCGACAACGGGAAAGCTTTCGCGTGAACTCTTCGAGATTCGCGAGTCCCGCGGACAGAGTCACAAGTATGATTTTCTGACTGTCGGTTCAATGGGGCACAGCATTATGATCGCCTACGGCATTGCCCGCGAGAAGAAGAATCGCAGGGTCTACTGTCTTGACGGCGACGGCGCAGTGCTGATGCATACGGGGAGCCTTGCCGTTGCGGGGTCGAACGCACCGCAGAATCTGGTTCATGTCGTCGTGAATAACAGCGCGCACGAAACTGTGGGCGGAATACCGACAGTTGCAGATAAAATCAATCTGCCGGCAATAGCCCTCGCCTGCGGTTATTCTCGCGCGTACACCGCTTCAACTAAGGCTGAACTCGAAGAGGTTATCAAACAGATAAAGAACGTGCATGAATCGATCTTCATTGAAGTCAAGTCCAACCTTGTATCCCGGTCTGATCTGGGAAGGCCGACGACGACTCCGGTCGAAAACAAAATTGCGTTTATGAAGTTTGTTTCTGAATAAGCGCCGCGCCCCCGTAAAAAAGAGTTATGATCTCTTTTCGGCCGGTGCGGATAAGCGGCAGTTGATTTTGCCGCTGTATATGAATGGAGAATAATGTGAAAGTACTGATACTCAACTCGGGCCTGGGCAAAAGAATGGGTACACTGACGGCCGACCGGCCGAAGTGCATGGTGGAAATCACCAACGGCTTTTCGACAATCGATTTTCAGATGAAGACGATACTGAAGGCGGGCATCAACGACATCGTTATCACAACCGGCCCCTTTGCCGCAGTGCTGCAGAACCATATCGGCAGAAAATTTCCGCAGGCTGAAGTCACTTATATCAATAACCCGATATATGAGAAGACCAATTACATTTACTCAATCGCTCTTGCAGAGGAGTTTCTGCATCATGATGACATCATCATGATGCACGGCGATCTTATTTTCGAAGAGAGTGTCTTCGCCGATATTCTGCAGAGTGCCGTGAGTGCGATGGTTGTCGATAAGACGCTGCCTCTGCCTGAGAAAGATTTTAAAGCGGTGATCGACGCAGACAGAATCACGAAGGTCGGCATTGAATTTTTCGACAACGCCCTGGCCGCGCAGCCGCTCTATAAGCTTCTTAAAAAAGACTGGATCATCTGGCTTGACCGCATTCTGAAGTTCTGTGATGAGGGCAGCCGCGGCGTCTATGCCGAAAACGCGTTCAATGAAGTATCCGCGAAAATGGATCTTCGCTGGTTCGATGTGAACGGCCGAGTGTGCGGCGAGATTGACACAGAGGATGATTTAAACAGGATGCGTCCGATTGCGGAGAAGGTGATATTGAAATGAAAAAAGTATATTTAAGCATGAGTTCGGACATCATTCATAACGGGCATATCCGTATAATTTCAAGAGCGGCGGCGCTCGGCGAGCTTACTGTTGCCGTTCTTACCGACGAGGCTGTCGCGAAATACAAGCGTTATCCCCTCATCCCCTTTGACGAGCGTGTTGAGATAATCAACAACATCAAGGGTGTGGCTGCTGTCGTGGCGCAGTACAGTGTCGACTATGAAGAGAATCTTCTGAAATACAAACCCGATATCGTCGTTCACGGCGACGACTGGAAGAGCGGCTTTCAGGCACCTGTGCGCGCAAAGGTAATGGAAGTGCTCAAAAGTTACGGCGGTGAGCTGGTAGAGTTTCCCTATACCGCCGACGAAAATATCGAAGCGATAGAACTCAATGCCCGCCGTATACTCGCGATGCCCGAAAAGCGTCGTCCGCGTTTGCGCACGCTTCTCGAACACAAGGGGCTGATCAGCATCATGGAAGCCCACAACGGGCTTACCGGACTCATTGTTGAAAATACGAAGATCGAAAAAAACGGCGAGATAAAGCAGTTTGACGGCATGTGGATATCGAGTCTGTGCGACTCTACCGCGAAGGGCAAACCCGATATCGAACTTGTCGACACAACATCGAGAATCAGCACCATCGATGAGATTATGGAAGTCACCACCAAGCCGATCATCCTGGACGGCGACACGGGCGGGCTTGTCGAGCATTTTCAGTTTTTCGTGAAGACGCTCGAACGCATGGGGGTATCGGCGGTTATAATCGAAGACAAGATGGGACTCAAGAAGAATTCGCTTTTCGGAACCGAGGTCGAGCAGCAGCAGGCGCCGATCGAAGACTTCGCTGAAAAGATCCGCTCTGCAAAATCAGTGCTGACGACGAGCGACTTCATGATCATCGCCCGCATCGAGAGCCTTATTCTCGAGCGGGGAATGGATGACGCGATAAAGCGCGCTTTCGCCTTCGTCGACGCCGGTGCCGACGGCATCATGATCCATTCGAGAAGAAAGAGCCCCGACGAGATTATCGAGTTTGTCAATCTCTTCCGCAAGAAGGATCCCAGAACGCCGATCGTGATTGTGCCCACGACATTCAATGCGGTCACAGAGGCCGAATGGAAGAAGATCGGCGTCAACGTCGTCATCTATGCAAATCAGCTTATACGCAGCGCCTTTCCGGCGATGAAGCACACCGCCGAATTGATTCTGCAGAACGACCGCTGCCTCGAGGCCGACGAGAAGTGCATGTCCATAAAAGAGATTCTCACGCTGATTCCAGAAGCGCGCTGAGTTCAAGGGGGGAAGCCATGGCTGTCGGGCAGAAGATTATCTCAGGAGAAAACGGTTATCTGCAGATCCGCGATATTCTGAAAGAGCACAAGGTCAAGAAGTTCCTGCTGGTGTGTCCCGCAGAGTTTGAGCTGCTTTTCATCAAACCCTGGTTTGACACGCTGGATATCCCTTTTGTAAAGTTCACCGATTTTGTTCCCAATCCCCTCTATGAAAATGTGGTCAACGGCGTAAATCTCTTCAAGGCCGAGGGATGTGATTTCATCGTCGCCGTCGGCGGCGGAAGCGCCATCGATGTGGCGAAGTGCATCAAACTCTATGTTCCCCTCGACCCCTCGCAGAGTTATCTGAAACAGAAACCTGTCGATTCGCAGATCAGACTGATGGCAGTTCCCACCACCGCCGGAACAGGCAGTGAGTCGACAAGGTATGCCGTCATCTACGCCGACGATGTCAAACAGTCGGTGACCCATGATTCGATAGTGCCCGATTACGCGGTGCTCGAGCCGAAATTTCTTGAGACCATCCCCCCGTATATAAAGAAGGCCGCGATGCTCGACGCGCTGTGCCACGGCATAGAGTCGATGTGGTCTGTTAATTCTACCGAAGAAAGTCTCGAGTATTCAAAAAAGACCATTTCGATGATTCTTGCCGGTTACGAGGCATATCTCGCCGGTGACAGCGCGGCGGCCGAAAAGATAATGCTCGCCGCCAACTATTCGGGCAGGGCGATCAACATCACACAGACCACCGCCGCCCATGCGATGAGCTACAAGCTGACTTCACTCTACCGCATAGCCCACGGCCACGGCGTCGCGCTGTGTCTTGTGCCGCTGTGGCGTTTCATGATAGATAATCCGCAGCGTTTATCCGACAGCCGGGGTATCGCTCATCTCAATAAGGTCTTCGCGCAGCTTAATCTGCTCTTCGGCGCTGAAGATTCGCACGATTGCGTACAACGCTTCGAGACGCTGCTGCACAAACTCGGGCTTGACACATTCGGCAATGACATTGAGATTCTCTGCTCGTCGGTCAACAGCGACAGGCTGAAGAATAATCCGGTTGATCCCGGTGCCGAGGGCATCAGGGCTATCTATCGGCAGATACTGCAGAAGAGAAACTGATTTTTAGAGAGAAACGATGATTAAGGAAATACTTTTACTTCCCCTGTACCCGCTTGAATTTCTGATGCAGCTGGTGCTTGAATTTGCGTACAAGCTGACGGGCAGCTATGGTTTCGGATTGATTGCCCTGAGCGCGGCGGTGTCGGTAGCCGTGCTTCCCCTTTATCATATCGCCGAAAAGTGGCAGGATCAGGAGCGGGCGATTCAGCTGAAGATGAAGCCGCGTATAGATGAGCTTAAGGCGGTCTTTACGGGACAGGAGCTGCACTCGTACCTGAGTGTGCTGTATCGTCAGATGGGGTATAATCCCCTTTCAGCTTTCCGCTCCACCGCGGGGCTTCTGATACAGATCCCCTTCTTTCTGGCCGCCTATCATTTTCTGGTCAACTATGAACAGCTGCGGGGCATCCCTTTCGGTATCCTTGCCAATTTAGCAAAACGCGACGGGCTTTTGATAATCGCCGGATCCAAGATCAATGTGCTGCCCTACCTGATGACACTTGTCAATATTGTCTCTTCGATGATATACAGCAAGAAACTCAGCGGGTTCAAAGAGAAGGTGCAGATCTACGGCATGGCAGTTCTGTTTCTCGTGTTATTGTACAAATCACCCTCCGGACTTCTGGTCTACTGGACGTGCAACAATATCTTCGCGCTGATCAAGAATATCTTTTACCGCATCTTCGACAAACAGTACGCGGCTGTCGAACCGAAGATCTTCGTGCTGACGGACCTTGCGCCGCTCAAAAAAATGCATAATCATCTGAGCAGATTTTTCAGTAAGGGGCCCATTCCCGCGTGGTTTTATCTGAGCGGGATCTTCTTTATGGCGGCGCTGTATCTGCTCAATTACCGTGTTCCCCCCGCAACACCCGAACTCAATTATGTCGAGACGCTGCTTTTTCTTGTGATGTTCATCTTCACCTTGGTCATGATGGTCGAGATATTTTTCGAGAATGCCGTTTCGCGCGCGGGTACTGTCTTCGTTGCTTTATATTCCTCGCTCTGGATTTTCGCGCTCTATATGGCGCAGCAGTATTACTCAAGAAACAATGTGATAGAGTTCAACCGCATCTGCATGTATGTACTTCTTCTTTCGATGATGGTTCTTTTCATGATCGGAAAGTGCGCGGCGCTGTGCAGAAACAGGGTGACTATCCATCTCAGCGAAAAACAGGCGGATGCATTATATATTGTTTCAGCCTTCAGCGCGACCCTTCTGACCTTTTTGACTATGCCCTCTGCCATTCTTGAGTCGGGATCGGTGCTCGATTTTGACCGTGATTTCCTTTATTATATCAAATACTCGCTGGGTGCATGGTCGGTGATTGCCCTTATTTTAGGCGTGCTTTTCTTTATTCTGAAAAAGCGTGCGAAAGTTTTTGCGGCAGTCACGCTCAGCACTATTCTTACTGTACAGCTGTGTAATGCCTTTATCTTCAGCGGCAAATACGGCGATATCAGTAACCTGATCTTTCAGAACGGACTGCTGATCCGCCCGATGCAGCAGTTTGCGAACATCGTGGTTAATCTTATACTCATCGCCGTTCTGATTTACCTTTTCAACCGTAAAAAGGCCGCGCAGATAATTCAGTTTTTTATTGTGGTCGCGGTCGGCTTGTCGATTATTACCGGGCATTATATACTTGCCTACAACAAGAAGCACTCTAATCTCGAGTCGATGCGCTCACTTACCGTCAAGCCGATGATCAAACTTTCAAAGACCGGGCGTAACGTCGTGGTTCTCATGCTTGACCGTTTTATCGGCGGGTATGTCTTCGAGGCGCTCAATCTCGCGCCGCAGCTGGTCAACGAGTATGACGGTTTCACCCATTATCCGAACAGCGTAACCAGCGCCAATTACACCATCGGAGGCATACCGGCGCTCGCGGGGGGATACGAGTACACAATCTTTAACAACAATGCGCAGCGGCCCAAAGTATCCCGCAAAACAAAGATCAACGAGGCCATGCGGATAATGCCCTATAACTTCGACCGGGCGAATTTCTCGACCACCATAATCGATCCGGCGCCCGACCTTCTTAATTTTGATGACAAAAAAAACATAGAGAACACCTCGCTTGAAAACGCGATAGAAGTCTGCCTCTATCCGTGGATGAATGAAAAAGGATATTATGAGACGATATCCGATGATATTCCGCAGAAGCTGGTGGTGTTCGGTATTTTCAGAGTCGCGCCGCCTGTTCTTCGTAAGACTATTTACGGAGGCGGCCGCTGGGTAGTCGGTACTCCCACAGAAATCGCAAATGATACGCAGCGTGAGGGGTATACGCTCTTTCATCCGCAAAAACCCGAGATGATCCGTGCGGCGCGTAACTACGCGATACTCGACTTCCTGCCAAGATTGACCGACGTAAAGGATGATTCGTCCGACAACTTTGTGCTCATGTTCAACAACGCCTCGCATGAGCCGTGGTCATATAACGACAGATTCGAGATTGATCTGACCGGCACCATCGAATATCGTAATGATTTTCTCGCGAAATACCGCAACGACCTGAACTCGTGCAAGCACGTCTACGCCGACACCGGCATTCTTATACTGGTGGCAAAGTGGTTTCAATACCTGAAGGATAACGGCGTCTATGACAACACCCGCATCATCATCGTCTCTGACCACGGCAGAGATGTCTTTGATCCCTATCTGACCCCTCCCGGAAAGAAGTTTCCGGTGCAGTCATACTACCGTGCGCACAATCACGGCCTGTTCATGATTAAAGATTTTAACCAGCGGGGGCCGATGAAGCAGGATTACACCTTTATGACCTCGTCGGATACGCCCTGGGTCGCATTCAATGGTATCGTCGACGGTGAAAACCCCTATACGGGAAACAAGATCGAACAGCCCGCAAGCAAGGTGCCCTTTGATATCGGCCGCATTCCCTGGAGAAACGACGAGCATCAGAAATTCAAATACAATATCTGGAGCCATTTCCGTCTGGTCAAACCTGACATACTGGATCCCGAAGCGTGGAAGGTTGTGAATGAATAATTTTAAGAGATATTTTTTGATAGTACTTTTACTGCTGCCGGCTCCCGCCTTCGCCTATCTCGATCCGGGTACGGGGGGGATGCTCTTTTCCGCTCTTGTCGGCATCATGACGACCCTCTTCTTTATGCTCAAGGGGCTTATGCACCGTTTAAAGTATCTGCCCGAGTACCTCAAAGGCCGCAAAGTCGGCGAGAATCAGAAATACAAAATTGCCGTCTATTCAGAGGGCGGGCAGTACTGGAATGTCTTCTACCCCATACTCGAAGAGCTTTCTAAAAAAGATCTTCAGGTGATCTACCTGACAAGCAATATGAAGGACCCCGGCCTCAAGGCAGCGTATCCCAATTATACGGCAAAATTCATCGGCGAGGGCATCCGCGCCTTCTTCTTTCTTAATGTGCTCGAGGCCGATGTGGTGCTCATGACCACCCCCGGTCTGGACGTGTTTCAGTTGAAGCGCAGCAAGGGGGTAAAGCATTACATCCACATCGTTCACGGCATGGAGGATACCTCGACATACGCCCCCTATGGCGTCGACTACTTCGATTCGGTGATGGTGAACGGCGAACATCAGATGGCGGTCATACGCGAGCTCGAAGAGGTGAGGGGACTTCCGCAGAAAAAGATCGAGATCATCGGCAGTCCCTACCTGGATGTGCTGAGCCGCAATCTGCCCCGTAAGGGAAAAGCCTCAAAAGGAAGAACCATTCTTGTCGCGCCGAGCTGGGGCGAGAAGGGATTTCTGACCAAGTTCGGCAGCGAGCTTTTGCGCGAGCTGCTCAGGATGGAAGCCGCCGTTATAGTGCGTCCCCACCCACAGAGCCTTGTCTCTGAAAAAGAGTTTCTCGAAGCCATTCAGAAAGAGTTTGCCGCATTCAAGAATATCGAGTGGGATTTTGAACCTTCCGGTCTTGCATCCATGGTCCGCGCCGATATCATGATATCTGACTTCTCGGGAATCATCTTCGACTACATCTTTCTTCTTTCGCGTCCGGTCGTGGTGGCGAATTTCGCAATCGATCCGCGCAAGTACGACATGGCTTCGCTGAAAGAGCGAAGGAGCACCCTTATGTCCTATATGCAGCAGGGCAAAATCGGCTATATCTTCGAACAGAAGGATGTCGCGTCAATCAACACCATCATCGACAATGCGCTCACCAGAAAGGAGATGCAGGGCAGTATAAAGCAAATCAGCGCACGGGTCTACTGTCATCCCGGCGAAGCCGGCAGAAGGGGTGCTGATTTTATTGAGAAGATATACAATGAAGTGACATCAAAAATATAGTAGACCTTCACCGTGATAGCGGTCGGCAAGCGAAACGGGAGAATTTATACGGCGATCATTTTCACTTGACGCGGCCTCTTCTTTTTGCCGAAATGAATACGTCCGCGATGCATGCAATTTTATTATAAAAAGGAAAATCTATTATGAAGGGAATTATCCTCGCCGGCGGTTCGGGCACTCGCCTGTACCCGCTGACAAAGACTGTATCCAAGCAGCTTCTGCCGGTCTACGACAAGCCTACTATCTATTATCCTCTTTCGACGCTGATGCTTGCGGGGATCCGCGAGATACTGATAATCTCGACCCCGCTCGATACCCCCCGCATCGAGGCTCTTCTCGGTGACGGTTCGCAGCTCGGTCTCAAATTCTCGTATGCGGTTCAGGAGACTCCCCGCGGACTTGCCGATGCCTTTATCGTAGGCGCAGATTTTATCGGCGGCGATTCTGTGTGCATGATACTGGGCGACAATGTCTTTTACGGTCACGGCCTCGTCGATCTTCTGCGCCGCGCGGCGTCACAGAAACAGGGGGCGACCGTCTTCGGCTACTACGTAGATGATCCGCACCGATACGGTGTTGTCGAGTTCGACAAGAACAAAGATGTAATCTCGATCGAAGAGAAGCCGCAGAACCCGAAATCAAACTATGCCGTTGTGGGGCTTTACTTTTATGATAATTCGATCGTCGAGATTGCGAAGAACATCAAACCCTCGGCGCGCGGCGAGATAGAGATCACCACCGTGAATAACGAATACCTGCGCAGAAAACAGCTTCGCGTCGAGCTTATGGGCCGCGGCTACGCATGGCTCGATACCGGTACCTACAACTCTCTTCTTGATTCATCGGTATTTGTAAGAACCATCGAAGAGCGCCAGGGCCTGAAAATCGCCTGTATCGAAGAGATCGCCTATCAGATGAAGTACATCAGCCGCGATCAGCTGATTTCACTCGCTAACGGTTTACTTAAGACCGGTTACGGCGAGTACCTGCACAAGATTGCCGATGCGAAGGAGTAATCAATAATGGCGTTTGAATTTACAAAGACCCCAATTGAGGGCGTTATCGTCGTGCAGCCGAAAGTTTTTCCCGATGCGAGGGGATGTTTTTTTGAATCGTACCGCAAAGAGGAGTTTATTAAGGGCGGAATAGATCTTGAATTCGTGCAGGACAATCACTCCGTATCGCAGAAAGGGGTGCTGCGCGGACTGCACTTTCAGCGCGCACCGCGCGCGCAGGGTAAACTGATCCGCGTGGGCAGGGGGGCTGTGTATGATGTCGCCGTCGATATCCGCCCGCAATCACCCACCTATAAACAGTGGTTCGGCATAGAGCTGAACGATAAAAACTGCACGATGCTCTACATCGCGCCGGGGCTTGCGCACGGTTTTGCGACACTCGAGGACGACACCGTTTTTCTCTACAAGTGCACAGACATATACTCGCCCGAGCACGATGCGGGCATTTTGTGGAACGATCCCGATGTAGGGGTCGACTGGCCGCTTGAGAAGCCGACTCTTTCAGAAAAAGACAAAGTTCGGCCGATGCTTCGGGATCTAATGTAAAGGTAAATGAATGCAAGCCCTCACCCCCAACCCCTCTCCCGGGGGGAGAGGGGAGTTCACTTCAGTAACAAGGAGAATTCAATGGTCTGGATAACAGGATACAGGGGAATGCTCGGCAGCGAAGTTGCCCGACAGCTGTCAAGTGCAGGTATTGCATTTACGGCAAGCGATCTCGAAGTTGATATAACCGATGAGCGGCAGGTGGATGCGTTTTTTTTGAAAAACAGAATTGACCGGGTCGTCAATTGCGCCGCTTACACTGCGGTTGACCGCGCCGAAGACGAAGAGGCAAAGGCTTTTGCGGTCAACGCTAAGGGGCCTGAGAACCTTGCGAAGTGCGCGGCGAAGTATGATGCGACGATTATTCATTTGTCGACCGACTACGTCTTTGCCGGTACTGACCCGGGAGCTCGTAAAGAGAGTGACCCGACCGGCCCTTCAGGTGCTTACGGAAGAACCAAACTTGCCGGTGAACTCGCGGTTACTGAAAACTGCCCAAGGTTCTTTATTGTGCGCACTGCGTGGCTTTACGGCCAGTTCGGCGCCAATTTTGTCTACACGATGCTCAAGCTTATGAGCGCGAAGGACGAAATACGGGTCGTCAACGATCAGCAGGGCTCGCCCACCTTTGCCGATGATCTGGCCGCCTTTATCAGGACGATAATCACCTCAAACAGCACCGGGTACGGCATCTACCACTTCTCAAACGAGGGTGAAATCACCTGGTTCGAATTCGCGCAGAAGATTTACGAGACGGCAAGAGCCATGGGCATACTGCAGAAAGAGTGCCGAGTAATCCCCTGTTCGTCAGCCGAATACGCGGCCAAAGCAGTACGCCCCGCCTATTCACTGCTCGACAAGACGAAGGCGAAGAAGAGTTTCTCGTTTGAGGTCCCCCACTGGCAGAGCTCGCTTGAGATATTCTTGCGGAATATTTCGTTTCCGATCAGGCTGACACGGATGTAATATTTCTTTTGATAATAACAGAATCAGACTTCTAAATCAGCAAAAGGAATTAACAAGGAGGACACGGAGTTCACGGAGGGATTGAGCGGTAAAGGGGATTGCTCTTTGAAAAGGGAATCCGGGGATATCCGGTTGAGGATTATTCCTGTAAGGCAAGACTAAAAACCTCCTTTCCTCTGTGTCCTCCGTGTTTATTTTCCTTTGATTGTATTTGAGTAATATTAATAGGAGAACAAAATGAGAAAGCTTTCAAACATCATCGTTACCGGCGGTGCCGGGTTTATCGGATCTAACTTCATACGCTATCTTTTCAACCAGAAGGATTTTTCAGGCAGAATCATAAATCTTGACAAGCTCACCTATGCGGGAAACGCCGCCAGCCTCGCCGATATCTTTGAAAAGTATAACGGCTCGCGCTACTTTTTTGAGCAGGCCGACATCTGTGACAAAGAGCGTGTCGCCGCAATCATGCAGAAATACGCTGTGGATACCATAATACATTTCGCCGCCGAGTCGCACGTAGACCGCTCGATACTCGGCCCCGAAGAGTTCGTGCGCACAAACGTGATGGGAACCTTCACCCTTCTTGACTGTGCCCGCACATATTGGAAAGATACACAGGGCGGCCACTTTCACCATGTTTCGACCGACGAGGTCTACGGCTCTCTGGGCGAGACCGGCTTCTTTTATGAGACGACCCCTTATGATCCGCGCAGCCCATATTCTGCGAGCAAGG
>Ga0209800_10003244_pt1 | contig 13142 bp, 15 predicted proteins | sample Higcelweek8metaG_FD_187174 | JGI IMG/M metagenome (GOLD analysis project Ga0209800, IMG submission 187174) | Freshwater pond sediment microbial communities from the University of Edinburgh, under environmental carbon perturbations - High... | ecosystem: Environmental > Aquatic > Freshwater >... | reverse complement strand
TGGCGATCCCCTGGCGCATCTGCCCTTCGAAGGCCCCTTGGCGCGCCTTAAGGCCCGGCTGGACAAGGGCGAAAAGCTCTTTGAGGATCTCATCCGCACCCATTTCCTGCGCAACACGCACCGCACCCTGGTGATCTTGGTGCCCGACACGGAGCTGGGCGCCAAACGCGAAGCCGCAGAGCAAGCCCGCCTCAAGGCCGTGAAGGACAGCCTCTCCGCCCCGGAGCTGGAACGCCTGGTGGCGGAGACGCACGAGCTGCACGCCTTGCAGGAGGCCCCGGACTCGCCGGAGGATTTGGCGCGCATCCCGCGCCTGACGCCTTCCGACCTGCCGCGCGAAAACGCCATCATTCCGCACAAGGCCGTTGAACTCCCGGGACTTTCGGACTCCGGCGCGAAGACCTATGTGCACGATCTGCCCACCAGCGGCGTCGTATACCTGGACCTTGCCTTTGATCTTGCCGCCGTGCCGGACGAACTCGTTCCCCTGGTGCCCATTCTGGGGCGCACGCTGCTGGAAATGGGCACCAAGCGCTCCAGCTTCGTGGACTTGTCGCGCAACATCGCCATGACCACTGGCGGGCTTTGGGCGCAGACCTTTGTTTCCTCCGTATGCGGCAAAGGCCCCGACGCCGCAGCCCAGCGTCTATTCCTGCGCGGCAAGGCCACGGCCGAGAAACTCCCCTCGCTGCTTGGCCTCATAACCGAGGTGCTCACCGAGGCGGACTTCAGCGACGCCGAACGCCTGGGCAAGATCATTTTGGAATCCAAGGCGCGGCGTGAGCAGCGCCTCATTCCCTCGGGCCATGCCCTGGCATCCACGCGGCTCAAGGCCCGCACCGGCGTTGCGCAGGCCATGAACGAAGCCATGGGCGGTCTGACCGGCCTCAACTATGTGCGCGATCTCGCCAAGCGCATGTAGACGGCCCCTGACGGCGTGAGCGCCGACCTTCACCGGCTGCTTTCGCTGCTGCTTTCCCGCAGGGGGTTGCTGGTGAGCCTCACCACCGACGCCAAGGCCATCAGCGAAGCCCTGCCGCGCATCGCCGAAGTCGTCGGCGGCTTGCCGGACACCCGCTTGGCGGCCGCGGCGCGCACCATCCCGGTGCTGCCCCTGCGCGAGGGCCTGTGCCTGCCCGCCCAGGTGAATTACGTCGCCGCCGGCGGCAACGCCCGCGCTCTGGGCCAAGAACCTGGCGCAGCAGCCTCGGTGGTCGCCAAATTCCTGCGGGCGGGCTATCTGTGGGAGCGCGTGCGCGTGCAAGGCGGCGCCTATGGAGCCTCCTGCGCATACAGCAGGCTCTCCGGCAATCTCGTCTTCGCCTCCTACCGCGACCCCAACGTGACGCGCACCTTGGATGCCTATGCCGGGGTGGGCCCCTACCTCACCAGCCTGAGCATCGATCCTTCGGAACTTGAAAAAAGCGTTGTCGGCAGCATCGGCGACATGGACCACTACATGCTGCCGGACGCCAAGGGATTCACCGCCCTGGCGCGTGAGATAACCGGAGAGGATGAAGCCTACCGCCAGTCCGCCCGCGAAACCGTGCTCGCAACCAGTCAAAAAGATTTTGCCGCCTTTGGAGAAGCGGTGAACGCTGTGCTGGAAAACGGCCCCATGGTTGTGGCGGGCGGACGTGACGGGCTGGAGAAGGCAAATCTAGACTTTATCTTGACCAAAGTTCTGTGAAACGATAGGCCAGAGCAGCACGTCATACCCTTGACGTGCTGCCTCCAAGGCAGATTCAAACACAAGGCAAGGCTGAAAAAGCATAAGGCTTTTCCTCTGGTCCCGGTCTTGCATAAGTAGAACCATGAGTAGAATCCGCCGCTTCACATGGCACAGCCGCATTCTGCGCGCCCTCACTCTGGGCGCGTTGGGGCTGTTTTTGCTCTGCGCCGGCGGCTGCGCCATGATGCTCCCCCTGGCCATCACCACCTCGGCCTCGCTGGCCATGCCGCAGAACAGCTCCCTGGCCATGACCGGGGTGAAGAGCGTTTATAACACCGCCTACTTCGCAAGCGACGAACGCAACACGAACACCATTGTGCGCGACAACATGCTCTCCCTCAAGGTGCAGAGCGCACTGCTCACCGCGCACGGCTCGGCGGATGTCCAGGTGCATGCCTACAATGGCGAGATTTTCGCCGTTGGCGTTGTCGAAACCCAGGCCGACCGCGATCGCGTCATCCGCGCCATGCAAAACGTCAAAGGCGTCGGCGCCATCAAGGGCTATATCCGCCTGCGTGATTCTGAAACTCCCGCCAGCAGGCTGGCCGACGACGGCTTGGAAAACCGGGCCCGAATGGCTTTGAGCCGCCATCTGCTGCACAAGAATTCGGGGGTCGAAATTCAGGCGGTAGACGGCCAGCTCTGCCTTATTGGAGTGGTTGGCACCCATGCCGAAGCTCTCGACCTCATCCAGTACGTCGAAACCGTCACGGGCAAGCCAGCGCTTTCGCTCCTGGCCATCCGCGCCGAATATGCGACCGGCCACGCGCAGACCAACCGGTTCTATTTGCTCGAACCGGGCGGAGGAAAACCTCTTGGAACGGCCATGCAGAATGATCCACAGCCTCTGCCCGCCGCTCCCATCCATCTCGCCCAAGCCGCCAAGGACAGCTTAAGCTACCGTGCGGCGGTCACGCCCGCCCCAGTCGCCATCGCCTCCGCGGCGAACAAGGCCCGCACCCACATGCAGCAGAAGCTCGCCGCCTTGGCCAAGCACGAGGCCAACCCCATTGCCCGGGCCGAATTGCTGAACCTCGCCAACCAGGTGGCCCAGGACCGCACACTCTCCATCTCCGACCGCTTGTCGGTCGCCGCCGATACCGCCACGCAACAGCAGGCCAAGGTCAAAATCCAGGCTCTGCTGGCCTTATATTAGCAAAAGTTCGCCTCGCTGCCGAATGGCCGGCGATGCCGCCTCCCTTTTCATTCCAGTCAAAAGCCCCGGTCATGCAAAGAGCACGACCGGGGCTTTTGACTGAAATGTGTCCCAGGCAAGAGGCCTCCTCATCCCAAGAACCTACTGGTACGTCTCATTCTCCGCATGGCGGTCAGCACGACGCAAAGCGGGACAATGCTATCGCCTTCTTACGCGCGGCCTATCTCTTTTGCCCCAGGCGATCTTCGATGAATACCTGCCTACGCGGCCAATCTCAGATTCCATCAATCGGAAGGCACTTTCCCAGGAGAACCTTCCCGCCTAGTTGCCCAGAAACGAAGGCAAGGAAGGCAGCCTGAAGCCGAAGCTGGCGCCCGTGGGCGTGCTGGAACCATTCTGCGGCACCTGCAGGCGCCAATAAGATGTCCCGTTTGTCGCCCTATCCGCAGGATTGCCCACCCCGGGCAAGGAGTAGCGCATGCGTGCGGGGCAGGTCATCTCCCGCAGGAGCCCGGTCGAGTAACGGTTGCAATTCTCGGTAAGGGAGCAGCGAAGGTCTTGCAGCACCGCCCGGCTCTGGGAAATCCAGGAATGGCCAAACACATCGGTTTTGACATCAGAAACATCAGTGACATGCAGGCCAGGGATACAGAGCACGTTTTTGCCCAGCCGGTCGTAATCGCCGCCTTGCACCTGCGCCGAAGCGGTCAGCGCCATGTCGCCAGTTGACGTGTACAAGACAACGCGGGCATCCAGGCTGGTGATCTTGGCGGCATACTGCTCGAGGAAAACCCCTCGGTCCATGTCTGGAGCGGCGAGAACTATGGCCCGAACCTTGCGCAGATTGGAACAGCCGCCTCGGGTGTGCGCACATTCGCCCGCAAGTTCGCCATAGGCGCGAACGAAGGCCTCGTTGCCCATGCTGTGCACAACCACGCTGATGCGGCCAATCCAGGGACTGTTGGCAAGATCGGTCAGCAGATCCTTCAAACCTTGCACGGCCCAATAGGCATTGTTGCGGTCCGAGAGGTAACTGGCGGGGCTGCCGGCGCTTGGCCAACTATACAGCAGCATGGCCCCGGTAAAACCGATGCCGACACCGATGCGCGCGCTCGTCTTCGCGGCATCCTCAAAGGAATTGTCGAAACCGTGAATGAAGAGAAGCACCTCGCGACCGGGAGTACGCGCAGCTGCACGTTCTATGTCGGAAAATGCGCGGGTATGGGTCATCAAGGTGACCCGGTCCAGAGTGACGTTGACGCGATAGAGATCCGAGCCATCAGCCTGTCCGCCGGTGGCGCCGACCAGAAGCTGCCCGTAGGACATTGTCTGGGAACGCATTCCTCCGAACCGGGCGCCATTTGGACCGACGGCGAGAGCGTTGCGGTTTGTGGCGTAATAAAAAATCGGGTGTCCCCAGTCTTGAGCCGCAAGGGGCGGCGGAGTCTGAACGGCAGGCGGCGCAACGGGCGGTGGAGTCTTGTCCGCACAAGCGGCGAGAAGAACAGTGACAAACACCAGGGCAAGAATCTGAAGGGAAGCGCGCGTGTTCATGCGCGGGGGACTACACCCGCCCGCGGCGAGGGGCAAGAGGGCCCGACGTTGTCGATCTCGTGCGGGTTGCCAGGTACCGTCAGTCTGTCGAAAATAATTCTGTCAACCTGGATGGTGCCCGCAGCCTGCCTTCAGCCTTCCTCTTCCTGCCCGCTCCGCTCTTGCGCAGCGGAAAGGTCAATGTCGAGGAGCACCGACCTGCCCTGATTTGCTTGTGATGCCGTGCTGCCTGCTCCATAGCGATCCGGCCGCAATGTTTTAAGAAGAAACATGAGCAGCTGGTCCGAATGCTTAATGGTGCTGCCGCATTCCCGGCCCTGATGAAACACGGGAACAGCGACACCCGAGAGGGCACGGCGTACGGCTTCGGATTCGAGCGCAGCCACAGCGCACATAATGTCAGCCTGGGCGGAGGCTCCTGTGCAAGAGGGGGTACACGCGAGCGCTCCATTCGGGTGCGGCTTGTCCTTGCGGCGGCGCAACCTTGTCCCCGGCACAGCATTTTGGGCCGCCAGTTTCGCTGTGACAACACTTCCCGTGGATTTCAAAACTTGACGAAAAATGAGCAATTGGAAGGGGGTCATGGAGTACTCCTGCGGCTTTTGAGCCCCAGACGTTTGAAACGGTTGGGAAATTTTCTAGACAAATATCTCAATACGCCAAATTAACAGGACATATTTGTCTTGCACTCTTTGGGCGCAGTGGTACAAGCTTGAACACATGGGAAGGATGGGCCTTCCCATAGTATCCTTAGTGTTTGCACCTCAAGGAGATGAAGTCATGAAGAAAGCTCTTATCGCCATGTCTCTGGTTCTCGCCTTCTCTGGCGTTTCTTTTGCCGCCGACGCCGCTGCCCCGACTGAGAAGCCCGCCGCTGAGGCCACTGCTGCCCCGGCCAAGAAGGCTGTCAAGAAGGCCCCCAAGAAGGCTGCCAAGAAGGCCCCCAAGAAGGACGCCGCCGCTGACGAGAAGAAGGCCGAGTAATTAGCCTTTTTTCTCCAAGATCATGCATCGAACGGTGCGGATCTTAGCCTTGCCACAAGGCTTTTCGATGGGCCCCTGGATTTTTCCCGGGGCCCTTTTTTTCGCCTGCGAGTATACCACGACAGATGTGGGGAGGATAAAAAGGCAAGGAGATTGGCCGGAGAAAAGACGTTATTACCCTGTTGACACACTGAAGCGGGGAGCGTGTTCCCCCAGCAAATACGGCATTGAGTTAAAGTCGTTGCCAGAGATAAGGCGAAAGCGTAGGATTACAATCCAAGTCATTTGAATCATCCTTGTTTAACTCTCATACAAAGGAAGGCCCGTGGCAAAGCCGAACTATCAGTACGAAAAGCGCGCCAAGGAACTGGCGAAGAAGAAGAAGAAGGAAGAGAAATTGCGCCGCAAGCAGGAGAATGCTCAGCGCGGTGTGAGTGACTCTGGCGATGTTGAAGGCGTTGAGGGCGAAGCCCCGGCCGCTGAGGGTGAAACACCGCCGCAGGCTTAGCGCCTACCTGCCTAGAACGTCAGCGAGAGGCTGATGGATCCAAACATTTGCGGGCGTTTTTGTCCGTCATATTCTTCTGTCCTGTACACATGGGTGTAGGTCAGCTTTGTTGCGCCCATGACGAGCCCTATGCCTGCGGAGAGATCTGCCACAAAATTCTTCTTCGTCACGCTGGGGCTGGTTTCCCAGGTGTTGCCATCCAGGAAGATATTGCGGGCGACGGCACGGCCCTCGGCTCCGGCAAACAGGTGCAGGCCGAAGGCTGATTCCTTGCCCAGGCGCGGGTCGTTCGCGTCCACAGGCGCAGAGACGCCCCCGCCGGGGCTGATGAGCGACGTGCCAAAATCCCAGGGCAGCTTGTAGCCCAAACGCGTTTCAAAGCCCACGTTCGCCTGGGTGAGCACATTGCCCGCAGTGACGCCGAAGCGCGGCAAAAAGTCCCAGGCCACATCGTGCCCGAAATCCGATCGCGCCGTCCGCAAAGTGCGCTGCCATGACAGCATAACTCCTGGCTCGTCGTGGATTTGGTTGTTCCATCCATTTGCCTTCTTGAACCCCATGAGCACGTGATAGTTGTTTTGCGTTTCGCCGGCGCGTGCCGATGGTCCCACGATACCGAGCGTGGTCTCGAACGTGTCGAGCTGGGTGGGGGTTTTGGCGTGCAGTGCCAACGCCATATAGGTCCAGCCCGCATAGGGGCGGTCGCTTGGCTGATAGGCCTTGGTCGAGGTGTTCTGCGGGGTGTACATGTTCTGCCCAAGAGCCAGGGCCACGTTGTACTGCTGGCCAGACTCGTTCACAAAGGGCAACAGGGCGAGATAGGGCACCACAAATTGTGGCAACCGGTCGTCCTCGGCATAGCGCTTGAGATCCCCTGAAACCCACGCAAGCTTGATGCCGTTTGTATAATGCTCGTCCGTGCCTGCGAAGAAATCGTTCTCCTCCGTAAGAATGAGCGTGGAGCTTGACGCCGGAGACTCTGCGGACCTCTCCTCGGCTCTTGCGGGCGTGCCAAAGGCAAGAAACAAGGCCGTGGCCGCAACGATGGCAAAGGCCATGGACTTGGGGTGCAGATAACGCATAGCTGGGGTGTGCCCTCGGCCAAGGATGGTGTCAACAAGACCCTATGGCGACGCCTGGCGGTTTCTTTATCTCCCGGCCCTGAATACGTATTTGCCTGTGTGCGGGCGCAACCGGCTGTCTTTCTGGCACAAGGCCTGCTAGACTAAAGTTGGTGGTGAAACTTTTGTCGAGTGGAGGCTTCCCATGCGGTTGGGCCTGCGGATCATGTTCGTTGCGTCAGCTCTGCTGGCTGCACTGGTGTTGGCCGGTTGCGGGGCTCCAGGCATCGATCGCATTGACGTCACCTGGGAAACGGACCCGCCTCCGCGTTGGGGGCTTTACCCTGGCTACCGGCAAGAAATTCCCTGTCCCAAGGGCGCAAGCTACCATGTGGACGTGTATTTCAAAGGCAAACCCTTCACGGGTGCGACCGTGGCCGATGCGGGGTATGGGCTCGCTTTTAAGCCGACCGCTGGCTCGCGCGATATTGAGGGTGAGATCGTGGACCGGGCCCACATAAACATTTACGCCACGCTGCGCGAGGAAAAGGGCGCAACCCGCCGTCTGCTAGCCCTGCGCGTGGAGCGCAAAGCCGACAAAATCTATTTCGAATTTCCGAAGTAGCAGCGAAAAACGCTGCAGTTTTCCCCCGTTGATTCTTTGGGGTGAGCAGGCGCCATCGCGTCCTGACAACTCAAATTTCGCCCCCCCTTCATTCCTCGCCATGTTGATGACGTACCCCTGAACGTATCAAATACGCGCGTCCCGTCCGCAATTTGTCACGGCTCTGCTGTTTGCATCCAGCCTGCCAACTCCCCCTGACGCACTCCATATAGAATCAACTCCTTCTATTTCTGAAATAGGTTGCCTCTTTCATCCTACTGATATAACGCTCTGGCATTCCCGCGTATTTGTCGTGGGCAGGCGTTGTATTAAGAATTATTTGGGGGTGGCTTATGGCTAATGTTTTTGCCGGACGTTCCGGCATTCTCGCGGCAGGCGGCGTCATCGGACTTTCCGCCGCATTGCTGCAGTTTGCGGGCAATCCCGCCAACATGGGCATCTGTGTGGCCTGCTTCCTGCGCGACATCGCGGGCAGCCTGGGATTGCATCAGGCCGCGGTGGTGCAATACCTGCGGCCTGAGATCCCGGCCTTCGTCCTCGGCTCCTTCGCGGCAGCGCTGTTGACAGGAGAATTCAGGGCGCGTGCGGGCTCGGCCCCTGCGACCCGTTTTTTCCTCGGCATGTGCGCCATGGCGGGCGCCCTTGTATTTTTGGGATGTCCCTGGCGGGCCTTCCTGCGTTTGGCCGGTGGTGACGGCAACGCCATCCTCGGCATCGCCGGGCTGGCCGTCGGCGTGTTTGTCGGCACGCGGTTCTTCAAGGCCGGGTTCAGCCTTGGCCGGGCTCAGGGGCTGCCAGGATCCGCAGGCATCATGATCGCTCTGGCCGCCGTGGCTCTCCTGGCTGCGCGCTTCTTCCTTTCTCCCGATCCCGTCGCGGGCACGCTGGGTTGGATCATGGCTTCGGTGAAGGGTCCCGGCGCGGCCCACGCCCCGCTGTACATCTCCCTGGCGGGAGGGCTCCTTATCGGCGTTCTGGCGCAGCGCAGCCGCTTTTGCACCATGGGCGCCCTGCGCGATCTGTTTCTGTTCAAGCAGATGCACCTGCTGAGTGGTGTGCTGGCATTCCTTGTGGTCGCCTTTTTGGCTAACCTGGCCCTGGGGCAGTTCCACCCCGGCTTTGCGGGGCAACCCGTGGCTCATACCGATGGACTGTGGAACTTCCTGGGCATGGCGGTTTCTGGCCTCGCCTTTGCCCTGGCAGGCGGTTGCCCGGGACGTCAGCTCATCCTGGCAGGCGAGGGCGACGGCGACTCCGCCGTCTTCGTGCTTGGCATGCTGGTTGCCGGCGGCTTGGCGCACACCATGGGCTGGGCCAGTTCGCCCGCAGGGCTTGGCCCCAACGGCATGGCCGCCACCTTTGTCGCTCTGGGCTTTTGCCTGCTCGTGGGCGTTGTCAATCTCAAGAAGGCGTAGGGAGGCGATAATGTCAGAGACAACAAAAATCGTCGATGCGCGCGGACTCTCCTGCCCGCAGCCGGTGCTCATCGCCTCCGATGAGATGGACGCCCTCGCGTCTGGCCGCATTGAAGTGCTCACCGATTGCGGCGCAAGCCCTGAAAACGTTGGCCGCGCAGCCAAGGCAAAAGGGTGGCGGCTGGTTTCCTCCTCAGAGGACAAAGGGACTGTGCGCCTGGTGATGGAAAAGCCGTGAAGCTTCCGTTCCGCTGGGGGGCCAAGGCCCCCCGGCCCAAGCAAAACGCCGCCGCAAGCCAGGGGCATGACAAAGGCGTCATGGCCTTTGCCCACACGGCGGAGGTCATCCGGGCTGAGGCTTCGCTGAAGGCGGCGGGACTTGCCGTGCGCGTCATGGGGCCGCCACCGGACATGCGCACCGGCTGCGACATGGTGGTGGAGTTCGAACTTGTGCGCGAACCCCAGGCCCGGCGCGCCCTTACTCTGGCGAACCTTGCGCCTATGGCCATTGCGCCCGTGCAGGCGGGGATGCTCGAACCCGTTTCCTTGTTTCAGGCCAAGGACTTTGGCCAATGGCTCATGGTGCGCGCCGCGAACATGAAACTCACTGTGGACAAGACCTCACGGATCATCGTGAACATTTCCGGCGGCGGTTGCCCGGATGTGCCCGCTTTGGCGGAACTGCTCGTGGGGCAAACGCTTTCCGCCGCGCCCTCTCCGCTGTCGCGAGGGCAAACGCTTTGCGCCTACGCTTTGGAGCTGGCCTTTTGCGAAGCCAAACGGCTGTTGGCGGAGCAGCCATGACGTGGGCATTGTCCGCGCCCTGGCTTGTGGTGGGCACGGTGCCCGACGAGTCCATAGCCCTTCTGCATGGCCCGTGCGTGCTGGACCGCGCCGGGCTTGCTGTGGGAGATACTGCCCTGCCGGTCCGCCGCGGCACCCCCGCATTGCTGGCTGCGGCCTGCGCCGCCTGCGCGGTCCTCGACCTTGAGACGCCCCAAACCCTTCTGGCGGGGGACGCCGGGAGCGGCCACGGGAGCCGCAAGGCCTATGACCGCCTGCGCGCCGTTCTGCCCGCCCTGGCCCCGCGAGGCCTTACCTTTCACTATTTGTTTCCGGATCTCGCCGGGCATGACCAGGTGCTCATAGCCATTCAGGCCTTGCCGGTGCGCCCGCTCCTCGTCGCGGATGCGGGATTCATGTACGCGGCGAAAATGAGCGGCCAGGCCCTCGAATACGACCTCTTCACGCCGGATGCGGGCGAGCTGGCCTTCCTGGCCGACGAGTTGGCCCCGCACCCCTTTTACACGCGTGGGTTTCTTCTTGGACCAGAGGCCGCCCCAGCAGAGCTTATTCAGCGAGCCTGGGATTCTGGCGGCGCTGCCAAGCACCTGCTCGTGAAGGGGCAAAGCGACCGCATCGTCCATGAGGGCAAAGTGCTGGCGGAAATTGACGGTCCGCAAACACCGGCCATGGAGGCGATCGGCGGCACCGGCGATACCCTGACCGGTATGGTCACGGCTTTGCTGATGAGCGGGCGCAATGTTCCGCGCGCCTGCGCCATTGGCGCGTTAGCCAACCGCCTGCTTGGCCAGTTGGCGCACCCCACGCCAGCAACCCCGGTGGCCGGGCTGCTGGAGCACGTGGGCGAGGCGTTACGTTTGGCTCTGGAGACGGAGGCCGCGCTTCCTTCGAAGCGATGATTCACTTCTGGTCCCTTGGCTTGAAAGAGGCGGGAAAGGAAGTGAGAGGGGTGTCGGCCAACGTCCTGCATGCCTAAGTTGCGCGTGGTGTTCCACCGTTGCTCCCTCCCCTAGCGCCTGCGCACGCCAAGGGCGATGCCCGTCAGGGTCGCGGCCACGCCGATGAGTTCGGCTGCCCCTGTGGGCTTGGCGAAGAAGCTCAAATCCCAAACATAGGCCAGAACAGGCTGCAGCAGCAAAATGAGCCCGGCAAGGGACATGCGCGTCTCGCGCAGGCCACGGCTGATGAGCACCCAGCCCATGAGCTGGGAGCTGATGCCATAGCCAGCCATGAGCAGCAGAGGCATGCCCAGGGGCAGGCTCAGGCTCTCTCCCCGCGCCAGCAGCACGACCAGAAGCAGCAAGGCGGTCATAAGCGTGTTCACTGTGGTGACCGCGAGCTGGCTGCCTTCGCCGCAAATCATCATGCTGCGGCCAAGGGCGAGGATGAACCCGCCGTAGAAAAAGCCCGTCAGCAGCCCAAAAATCACGCCAATTTGGTATTCTGGCCCAGCGGATGCCCAAGCCGGGGCCACGATGGCGAAGAGCCCGGCTATGGCCAGGCAGAGCCCCAGGAGAAAGCGCACACCTGGTTTTTCCTTCAAAAACACAATTCCCCACAAGGCCAGGATAAACACCTGAAAATTGCCGAACAATGTGGAGAGCCCGGGGCCTATGTAGTGAATGGACATATGCCAGACCACGAGGTCCGCAGCGAAAAACACCGCGCACACGGCGGACCAGAGATACCCGCCTTTGGGCATGGCCGAAATGCGGGAGCGCGGTTCGCGACTGATGAACGTGGCGAGAAGCAGCCCCAGGCCGCCAAAGAGCATGCGGTAAAAGGCCGCGGCATCGCCCCCCACGCCATAAGGCCCGGCCAGCTTCACGAATACGGGCGAGAAGCTGATGATGAACGCGCCGAGGAGCAGATGCAGCATCAGGCGCTCCTGGGACGGACGAACCGCGCCCAGCCAGGGGCCAGCGGCAGGCGCTCTGCCAGGCTGATGCCCCGTGCTGTGACGTGCGCGCGCCAGACCCAGGCCTCCACTCCGGCTTTCAGGGCCACGGCCAATCCCTCGGCATAGGCGGGATCGACAACCTCCGCCGGGGCGAAGCAGTGTCCGTCCGGCCTTTGGACCAGGAAGAACAGCGCGGCGCGGCACCCTTGGCGCACCAAGCGCGTCAGCTCCGCAAGATGCTTGCGGCCGCGTTCGCTTGCGGCATCGGGGAATTGGGCCTGATCGTCTTCCACAAGCGTCACGTTCTTGCACTCCACATAAAGGGGTTGCCGGGTGTCCGTACCAGAGCCCTCACCATCCGCCCCGTCAAAGCGGGCGTCCAGGCGGCTTTCACCTATCTTGAATTCCGGCGTCATGCGCGTATAGGCGCGGGCCTCCGGCAGCAAGCCCGCACGCCAGGCCGCGGCCAAGAGCCTGTTGGGCGTCAAGGTGTTCACTCCCACCCAGGCGGGATCCTGGCCTCGGTGTCCCCCCGGAAGGGCCAGGGCTTCCAGCGTCCACTTCAGAGCGCGGTCCGGGTTGACCGCTGGCGAGAGCAGCGCGGGCGCACCGGGCTTAAGCAGCCCCAGCATGGAACCGGTATTGTTGGTGTGGGCGCGCACCTCGTCCCCGGTAACCGGATCCACGGTCACGGCGGTGAAACGTTTTTCGCGGCGCAGCAGACGGGTGATTTGGCAACCTGCGGGAAACGGCAAAAGGAGATGAGAGGCTTCAGACATGCCGTGGGCCGTTGCCGTCGTCCTCAGGTTCCTTGCCAACCAGACGCAAGCCTTCGCCCGGGTACACGCGGCGCTCCGCAACCGGCGTGGGACGCGGCACGGCGGGCCACACGCCGGGCATGGGCTCCGCGCCTTCGGCTGCGCAGGCCGTGGGCTCGGTGTCGGCCATCACCGGCTGCTTGCGCAGGTCCACGCCAGGAACCGGGACGCTGAACTCCACAGCAATGTTGTTGGGGTCGAAAGAGTACAACGAATGGATAAAGCCGTGGTCGACGACCTCCGACACCCAGAATCCGGCTGCTTCCAGCCGGTCGCGCAGGTTCCATAGGTCTTCCTCGCACTCCAGCCCGAAGGAGATGTGATCGAAGGTGAAGGGGCCGCGCACCGGCGCGCCATGGTCCTTATCCGGTCCTGGCTCCACGCCCGGCCATTCGAAGAAGGCGATCATGTCCTGCTTGGTGAGCTCGAAAAAGTAGTGCCGGTAGCCGGGATGCCCAAGCCCAGCCACCAGACGCAGGCCCAAGAGGTCGCGCCAGTACCGGATGGTGGCGTCCATGTCGCCCGTGGCCAAGGCCAGATGGTTGATGCCGGTGAAGCGCATGAGGGCTCTCCTTCTTTCGCCTT
>Ga0209800_10003243_pt1 | contig 13146 bp, 11 predicted proteins | sample Higcelweek8metaG_FD_187174 | JGI IMG/M metagenome (GOLD analysis project Ga0209800, IMG submission 187174) | Freshwater pond sediment microbial communities from the University of Edinburgh, under environmental carbon perturbations - High... | ecosystem: Environmental > Aquatic > Freshwater >... | reverse complement strand
AGAGAAGATAAAAATTCAACAAAGAAACTGGATAGGGAAAAGTGAAGGGAGTGAAATAGAATTTTCTATAAAAAATTTAAAAGATAAAATAAAAGTATTTACAACTCGTCCCGATACTATTTTCGGTGCGACTTATGTTGTGTTAGCACCTGAACATGAACTTGTAAATAAATTAAAACCACAGATTACAAACTGGGTAGAAGTAGAAAAGTATATCAAAGATACTAGGAAGAAGAATGACATGGATAGAACAGCTGAAGGTAAAGAGAAGACTGGAGTAGAATTAAAAGGTATAAAAGCTATAAAACCAGCTAATAATGAAGAAATTCCAGTTTATATCGCCGATTACGTTCTTGCTACTTACGGTACTGGTTCTGTGATGGCTGTACCTGCTCACGATGAACGTGATTTTGATTTTGCAAAGAAATATAATTTAGAAATTAAGGAAGTTGTTTCTGGCGGTAATATAAGTGAGAAAGCATTTACTGATTATGGGGTCCTTATTAACTCTGGAGAATTTAATGGTAGAAATTCAGAAGAAGTTAAGAAAGAAATTACGAAATTTGTCGGAGGAGAAATTGTTACTAAATACAAACTTCGTGATTGGGTTTTCTCAAGACAAAGATACTGGGGTGAACCAATTCCAATAATTCATTGTGAGAAATGTGGATATGTTCCAGTTTCAGAAAAGGAGCTTCCCGTGGTATTACCAAATGTGAAATCATATCAGCCGACAGATAACGGAGAAAGTCCTTTAGCTACTATTTCAAAATGGGTAAATGTAAAATGCCCCAAGTGTAAAGGTAAGGCTAAAAGAGAGACGGATACGATGCCAAACTGGGCAGGAAGTTCTTGGTATTTCCTTCGCTATACTGACCCAACAAATAAGAAAGAACTTGCAAGTAAAAAGGCTTTGAATTACTGGATGAAGAACGGAGTGGATTGGTATAATGGCGGAATGGAGCATACGACTCTTCACTTACTTTACTCTCGTTTCTGGCATAAATTCCTTTATGATTTGAAAATTGTGCCTACTTCTGAGCCTTATATGAAGCGTACGAGTCACGGGATGATTCTTGCAGAAGGAGGGGATAAGATGTCTAAGTCTAGAGGTAATGTAATAAACCCAGATGAGATAGTGAAGAATTATGGAGCGGATACTTTGCGAGTATATGAAATGTTCATGGGGCCATTTGATCAAGCTGTGACTTGGAGTTCTGAGAGTATCATTGGTCCAAGAAGATTTTTGGAAAAAGTTTGGAAGATTGGGGTGCGAATTTCTTCTCCTGATGTTGCTTCGCCGGGTCAGAAAAATTTATCGCGCTTTACCTCAGAGGGACCCTACGCGACGAAAAATTTCTCAGACCCAGCTTCGCAAACACTTCTTCATAAAACTATTAAAAAAATAACTGAAGATATAGAATCGATGAGTTTCAATACAGCGATTTCTTCGATGATGGTTCTTGTAAATGAAATGGAGAAAACAGAAAATATACCTGTGAAAGATTTCAAAATGTTCCTTCAGATTCTTGCACCGTTTACTCCACATATAACAGAAGAAATTTGGTCTGTTCTAGGAGAGAAGAAATCAATTCACAAGAGTCCTTGGCCGAAGTATGACAAGAAGAAAATAATAGAAGATAAGGTGAAGATGGCGGTGCAAGTAAATGGAAAAGTTCGTTCTGAGATAGAGATAGAAAAAGATTTAGAGGAAGAAGAAGTAAAGAAAATAGCCTTATCTGATTCAAATGTGAAGATTTGGATAGACGGTAGGGAAATAAGAAAATTTATTTATGTGAAGGGTAGAATTGTGAATATCGTTGTCTAGTATTCATTTATTATATTGTGTATAATATAATTAGTATTATTAAATTTATTAATTAATTAAACCGCCTATGCTTAAAGTTATGGCGAGTTGAAGAAAACAATGGAATCAAATAAAATTAGTGTTTTAAGTAAATTATCGTTTGTGTCGCTTCTGTTCTCTATATTCGTGTCTTTGTTCTTCTTTATACCTTATGTTCCTGTAACACTAGAGGCAAGTAAAGGATTCCTCCTTTCTATAGGGGCGACTCTTTCTTTGTTCTTCTGGCTTATAGATAGACTTAAAGATGGAAGATTTGTAATACCTAAAGATCGGCTCATTCTATTTGCTGCCATCATTCCATTAATGTTTTTAATTTCTTCATTTTTCTCATCATCCTTGTATGTATCCCTATTTGGTAATGGATTTGAAATAGGAACTTTTGGCTCTATGCTCGTTCTTTTTATAATCTTTTTCTTATCATTGATGCATTTCCAGACAGAGAAGAGATTGTGGTATTTCATAGGCTCGATCTTTATAGGAGGAGCTATTCTGGCTGTATTTGAAATATTAAATATCTTTGGAATATTTGATAGATTTCTTCCTGGAATGTTGAGAGGTATTTCTTCTGGTAATTTAGTAGGTAGTTGGAATAATTTCGCTATCTTCTTTGGGTTAATGGTTCTTCTCTCTTTATTTACTATTGATTTCTTGAAAACAAAAAAGAGTATTAAAATATTCCAATATTGTTTACTTGTTGTTAGTATTTTACTTCTCGCAATCATAAACGTTCCATTAGTATGGTTATTGGTTGGGTTATTTGGAGTTATAGTTTTTGTATATAGTATTTCTATTCAACACGCAGGAGCAAGAGTTATAGAAGGAGAAAATAAAAGCATAAAGTTTCCATACATCTCACTATCTGTTGTTCTAATCAGCTTAGCTTTCCTTATCGGAAGTAATTTGATTGGTGGTACTATCTCTAAATATGTAAATATACCTAATAACGATATTCGTCCTTCTGTAGTTACTACTTCACAGATAGCATGGAAGTCTATCAAGCATAATCCAGCATTTGGAACAGGTCCAAATACATTTGGGATTGATTGGTCTTTGTGGCAACCAAAGGAGATAGCTCAGACTGTCTATTGGAATACTAGTTTTGATAGTGGTTTTAGTCTTCTTACGACGTTTGCTGTTACCACTGGAATTCTTGGATTTATTTCTATTCTTTTATTCATGGTAGTTTTCCTTATAAGAGGAATTCAGTCTCTACGAGTAGCTCTTCAGAATCCATTGTCAAACTATTTCATTATAACGACCTTTATAATCTCTCTTTATTCTTGGCTTGTTATAGCTCTTTATAATCCAAATGTAATAATGCTTATGCTCGCATTTACATCAAGTGGAGTTCTGATAGGTATCTTAGTGTACAAGCAAGTTATGCCAGTGAGAACATTTTCATTCTTAAATGACCCTAGGAATAGTTTCTTCTCAATCTTAGGTTTAATGGTTCTTATGATTTCTTCTCTCGCTATAACTTATATTTATATAGAGAAATTTACATCTATTATTTATTTCTCAAAGAGTATAAATAATGGTGATACGATGGAACTATTAAATAAATCAGAGAACATGCTAGGCCGTGCAATTTCGCTAGATCAGAATGATGTATATTATCGTAATTTATCACAAGTTTATATTGCTAAAATAAATCTTTTATCAAATGATAAAACAATTTCAGAAGAAGTTGTTAAGTCTAATTTACAACAGCTTATTAATCTTGCTCAAGAGAGCGCAAGTCTTGCTGTAAAGCAAAATCCAAAACAATCATTGAATTATATAAATTTAGGTGATATATATAGTTCATTGGTTCCTCTTCAAGTTGAGAATAGTTACGACAGCGCAGTCTTAGCTTATACGAAGGCATTTGAATTATCTCCAAATAATCCATCCATACTTCTATCTCGTGCTTCTCTTGAGTTTATAAATAAGAACAATACAGAGGCTAGGAATTATATAAAGCAAGCTCTCGCATTGAAAACTAATTATACAGATGCGATATTCTTATTAGCTCAAATAGAAACAAGTGAAGGTAACCTATCAGAAGCCATAAAACAAGCTGAATATGCTGGTCAAGTGTCTCCAACTGATCCAACTGTTTTCTTCAGATTAGGATTACTTCGTTATAATAATTCTGATTATTCTGGTGCAGTTAGTGCATTTGAACAAGCTGTAATATTAAACAATAATTACCTAAATGCTCGTTATTTTTTAGCTCTTTCTTATCAAAAAATAGGAAGAGGTAATGACGCTTTAACTCAATTTAAAATTTTAAGTAATGTTCTTCCTGAAAATGAAGAGCTTAAAAAGGCTATAAATTCAAATGGAGAACCTGCTGTTTCAGAAGTTGAATCAGATAAAGAAGATAAGGATTCTGATTCAAAATCAAAAACTTCAGATAAGGAAGATATTAAACCATTACCAGAAGAATAAAAAAATAAATGGTAAAGAAGATTTTATCATTTCTTAATAAAGAATTTCATGGAGTAAACGAAGCCGCCTTACTATTGGGCGGTTTCGCATTTCTCTCTCAGCTACTAGGCTTGGTGAGGGATAAAGCATTTGCTCATATAGTAGGAGCTGGTCCAATACTCGATGTCTATTACGCCTCATTTCGTATTCCTGATTTCTTATATATATCTGTTGCGTCACTTGCATCTATTACAGTTCTTATGCCTTTCTTGGTTGATAAAATAAATAAAGACAAGGATGATGCTAAAAGATTTCTGAATAACATATTTACAGTTTATATGATGTTTATGGTGGCTATCAGTATTATAATAGCTGTATTTATGCCTTATATATCGTCATTTATAGCTCCAGGATTTACAGAATATCAATTAGGGTTAATGACTACGACTAGTAGGATAATGCTATTATCGCCAATACTTATAGGTTTATCAAATCTTATTGGGACAATAACTCAACTATATAAGAACTTTCTTATTTTTTCGCTTTCTCCCATTTTTTATAACGTAGGAATACTATTTGGAGTTTTGTTCCTCTATAAATATTTAGGTGTTTATGGTTTAGGAATAGGTGTTATTCTTGGAGCATTAATGCATCTAATAGTGCAAATTCCTGTTGTAATTAAATATAACTTTTTTCCTAAATTCACTTCTCATATTAATTGGAAAGAGATAGGAAAGGTTGTGAAGATATCTTTACCTAGAACTCTTGCCTTGTCTTGTAATAGTTTAGCCTTCGTTGCACTTATTGCCATGGCGTCAACTATTAAAGCTGGTTCTATTTCTTTATTTACTTTTGCTTATAACTTACAGTCAGTACCAGTCGGTATTATTGGTATTTCTTATTCTGTTGCAGCTTTCCCCGTATTAGTAAAATCTTTTTCTTTAAAAGATATAGATAGTTTTATATTGCATATAACATCTGCTGCAAAACAAATTATATTTTGGTCTATGCCAGTTATTGCCTTACTCATAGTTTTACGTGCTCAGATAGTTCGTGTGATTTTAGGTTCTGGTACATTCTCTTGGACAGACACTAGACTTACCGCTGCGTCTGTAGCTCTATTTGTAGTATCTCTCGTTTCTCAAGGGCTCGTACTTCTCTTTGTTCGTGGTTATTATGCAGCAGGGAATACAAAGAAGCCATTATTTGTAAATATTTTCTCTTCTATTATGATTGTTGTGTTTGCTTATACTCTTATTTATTTATTCAAATCGTGTCCTTTCGTTTTGATAAAATTAGAAAATATTCTAAGAGTAGAAAGTGTTCCAGGAACTTTGATGTTTGCACTTCCTTTGGCTTATGCACTTGGTTCAATTCTCAATTTCTCTCTAGTTTGGTTTATGTTTAAAAAGGATTTCTTAAAAGGTAAATCTTTTGGATTAAGTAGGACTTTTATAGATAGTCTTTTGAGTGCTGTTATTATGGGATTAGTGGCTTATCAATTCTTGAATGTTTTTGATAACGTATTCTCTATGAACACTCTTTGGGGTGTGTTATTACAAGGACTTTTCTCTGGTATTATCGGTATACTTGTTGGTGGATCTGTGTTGCTTTTATTAAAGAATAAAGAATTAAAAGACATAATAGATACATTGAAGAAGAAACTCAGATACAACCGTGTTATCGCCCCAGAACAAGGGGAGTTGTAATATTGAATTTTCCTCCTCTGTTAATGGGTGTTTACCTTTCAATTTAAGCCTTTTTTTGGTAGTATAGGTTTATATGACAGATATTAAGAATATCAGGAATTTTTCAATTATAGCGCATATTGATCATGGTAAATCTACTCTTGCAGATAGAATGCTTGAAATAACGCACACGATAGAGACTCGTAAAATGAAGGACCAGGTTCTGGACTCTATGGATCTTGAGCGTGAGAGAGGAATTACGATTAAAATGCAACCCGTAAGGATGAATCACAAGCTTGATGGTGAGGATTATATCTTAAATCTTATTGATACTCCTGGGCACATAGACTTTTCCTATGAAGTTTCTCGCGCTTTGAAAGCAGTGGAGGGTTCTATTCTTCTCGTTGATGCTACTCAAGGAGTGCAAGCTCAGACTCTGACCACTCTCCAGATGGCTCGTGATCTAGGTCTAGTTATTATTCCTGTAATCTCAAAAGTAGATTCACCACTGGCTCTTGTCGATGAAGTGAAGATGGAGGTGGCATTACTTCTCGATATTGACCCAGATACCATCCTCGCTGTTTCCGGTAAGACTGGATTTGGTGTAGAGAATTTATTAGAAGAAGTTATTAAGAGAGTTCCTCATCCAAAAGAAGATCATGAAGTTATCTCTACAAATACAGGTAGAGCTCTTATCTTTGATTTCAAATATGATAATCACAGAGGAATCATTGTCTATGTTCGAGTTATAGATGGAGAATTTCGAAAAGGTGAATCTTTACTATTTGCAATTTCATCAGAGAAATTTATCTCACTAGAAGTAGGTACTTTCTCTCCACAAGAGGAAGAAAAGAGCGTTCTTAAGGTTGGAGAAATAGGCTACATAGTTACAGGGATTAAAAAGCCTGGTATAGCATCAGTCGGTGACACTATAACTTATACTAAGAAGCCCATGGATGCATTACCAGGATATATGAATCCAAAGCCTGTTGTTTGGGCCTCTGTATATCCTGAGAGTCAGGACGATTTCCCAAATCTTAAGCAAGCATTATCTAGGCTTAAATTATCTGACTCATCTTTCTCTTTTGAAGAAGAATCATCTGGTTCTTTGGGACGAGGTTTCCGTTGTGGATTTCTAGGAATGCTTCATCTTGAAATTATTACAGAGAGGCTTAATCGAGAGTTTGATTTGGAACTTATAGTCACGATGCCATCTATTACTTATAAAGTATTACTTCGTAGTGGTAAAGAGGAAGTTATTTATTCACCACATCTTTTCCCTGATGACGGTAATGTAGTAAAAGTATTTGAACCGTGGGTAAATGTAAAGATTATTACTCCGTCAATTTACATTAGTTCACTTATGCCATTCTTGTATGATCATGAGGCCATAGTGAATGAGACTGAGAACTTCGGAGACAATAGATCTTCTGTTAGTTTGAATATGCCTCTTCGTGAGCTTATGCGTAACTTCTTTGATGATATGAAGAGTCTTACTTCTGGCTATGCCTCTATATCTTATGAGATAGGGGAATACAAAGAGGCTGACGTTGTCCGCATGGATCTTATCGTTGCCGATGAAGCTATGCCAGCTTTCTGTAGGGTTGTATCCAGAAGAAGAGTGTTAGAAGAAGGTAAGGCTCAGGTGGAAAGACTGCAGAAAATTATCCCTAGACAACAATTTAATTTTAAAATACAAGCAAAAGCCTTAGGGCGAATTATTTCTTCAGAAGCAGTCTCTTCTTTTAGAAAAGACGTGCTTATGCATGGTAGTAAGGTTGTCGGAGGGGGAGACGTGAGTAGAAAGAAGAAGCTCTTAGAGAAACAGAAGAGAGGTAAGAAGAGAATGCAGGCAAATGCAAAAATAAACATCTCTCACGAGGTGTTCCTAAAGATGATGCGTAGTGGAGATAATTAGTATTAGCTAATTAGACCAGGTATATAAAGAAGAATCATACTGATGATTACTAGTACTGAAACTATTGCAAAAGCAACTCTTATCTTCTTATTGTGTTTTGTGTCGAAAATCATAGTATAATTATAGCAATTATCATGTCAGAATTCAAGAAGAAAAATCAATACCCATTTTGGCACTCACCATTAGTATTAGTTATACTTTTTTGTATTTTGGGGCTTTTCTCTTATAATATTATTAGATTAGTAGAGAAAGAAAGGGAGACTTCAAGGAATAAGATAATACAACTCAATAAGATAGAAGAATTAAGGAGAAGGGAAGCTAGTCTCAATTCTGATATAGAAAAGTTGAAAACAGAAGATGGTATAGAAGATACTATTAGAAGTAAATTTCAAGTAGTAAAGCCAGGAGAAAAAGTGGTAGCAATAGTAGATGAAGAAATAGTAATTCCAGATAAAGAAGAAGAGGAAAGTCATAGTTTTTGGCTATGGGTTAAAGGTGTGTTTAGTAAATAATTTGCAGGATTGGTTTAGTGGTAGAATGCGTCCTTCCCAAGGATGAGGCACGAGTTCGATTCTCGTATCCCGCACAAAAAAAACGATTCACTTTATTTTAAGTGAATCGCTGTTTTTACTCTGAAGATTAGGTATATCTCCCATTATTTAACTCCCTTTTTGTTCGGTTTTTTGTCATTTAAAATAGCAAGTCCTACTGCTATAAGAAAGACAACGACTGCAATTGCGATATAGAACATATATAATATATTTTCTTACATTATATACATAAACTTGACAAATTGTCAATATGTTATACTTGAGAGATGTGTTATAATTTTAGAACAAATTATTAATTAATATAAAAAATTTATGGAAAAAGTAACAATATATAGTACACCATCCTGCCATTTCTGCCATATGGCGAAAGACTTTTTTAAGGAAAAAGGAGTAGAGTTTGAAGACTTTGATGTAGCACAAGACTTAGCTAAGAGAAAGGAAATGCTTGATAAGAGCGGTCAAATGGGAGTACCTGTGATAATCATTAAAGATCAAATAATAGTAGGATTTAATCGCCCAAGGATAATTGAATTATTAGGAATTAAAGAGTAGTAAATTCTAAAAGAATAGGGTATTATAAAAGCACTAGAAATGGTGTTTTTATATATTGCCCCCGTAGTTCAATGGATAGAACAGTTCCGTCCTAAGGAATAGATGCACGTTCGATTCGTACCGGGGGCACACTTTTATTTATACTAAGAATATGCTATATTCTTAGTATGGATGAAGAAGTAAAGAAATTAATAGAAGAAAATTTAGAGTTATCTAAGGAGAATAGTAAATTACTTCGTAAGGTCCATGGTATTTTAAGATTGAATCAAATAATGCGTATCTCTTATTGGGTAATCATTATTTTGATAGCAATAGGAGCTTTTTACTTCATACAGCCATTTTTAGACGGATTATTGGGTGCTTATGGGATAGATTCATCAAGTATCGGTAATCTTTTAAAATAAAAGTGTTGATAATGCTTGGGTAGCTCAGTTGGTAGAGCGCTCCCCTGAAGAGGGAGATGTCGCCAGTTCAAATCTGGCCCCAAGCACATAATAATAAAATCCCCGTATGCAAAGCATGCGGGGATTTTATTATTATGTGTGGTTATATGACTCTGCTCGAACCTGTTTTGAAAAGAATTGAAGACAATCTCACGCTCCACTTTTATTTTTTCTCTAATATATCTACTACGCTCTACTAATGTATTAATTCTAAAATATGGATTCAAAAAAGCGGAAACAAAATTTTTGGGATATTGAATTCCGCTTTTTAAAACTTTTGTATTTGGCGAGATTTCGGATTTAGCCCGCAGGAGGGGTTTGGGGAGGAATGCGAGATACTTCTTTTTAGTATTTTAATTTATTTTTTATAACACACAGATAAATCATTTTCATCCCTATTGAATTCAACCCAAAATCTATCGTTATTCCATTTTTTCTCATCATCTAAATATTTTAAAACCATAGTAAAACGATCACCTTTTGGACTTTTTAAAACTGAGCCATCAAAAAAATATGCCTTAGACCCATCTTTCCATTCTTCAGGAATTAACTCTTGATTTTCAAAAAGAGTTTTAAAGAAATTAATATCCATACGAATAGAATTATCTTCTTTGAGTTTATATATTTGATCTTTACCCCTAACGCGTCCTTTTTCTGTTTTTTCTGATCGAAGCACAATATCATTCATGTTAACATTATCAATATTAAGAGCATTGGAATCTTCTTCATAAATAGACCAACCCTCACCCAAATACTCCTCAACATTAAAAGGTTTTGATCGATCAATACTTACTATCTTAGCTATTTTTTCTTGTTCATTATCAACCCTATCAATATTACTTGATTTTAAGTCACCTGACGTTTTTCCTATTGATTTTTCTAAGTTTTCCATATAAATATAAGTTATTTAATAATAATATACATTATAATGCATATGCACCATATTATCAAAGATTTGTTAATTATTCAATATATGCAAAAGTCTAAACTAGATATATTTTAATTTCTCTGATTTTCAACAAATTTTCTAAATTCGCCCATATCTTTTTCAGAACCTAGTTTATGAATTTGTTTATCATCAAATACTATATATTCATAATTCATCCAAACAACTGAATCATATCCTTCTTTTTTTAAATTTAACAAATCATTATTAGTAATTCTTTGTGGATTTAAAAAATCTTTATTTATCATTTTTTTAAAATCCAGGGCGAAAAAAACTTTTGTTATTTTGGGTTGATTAGAATTTAAAATAACTGAATATATTTCACGATTGTCTTTATTAACGCCCTTGCTGTATTGTTTTGCCATGGACAAATCTGAAGTAAAATATATACCAACTTTATTTTTACCTGAATCGGTACCTATATTATTTGCTTTATAATTTGTTCTATCATTAGGATTTACAAATTCATTTATAGATCCTTCACCACCATGATAAACAATATCTTTTATTTTACTATCTGGAAAAATTGTATTTAAATATTCTAAATATTTCTCTTTTGTGCCAATTTGCATAAGTTCTGGTTTTTGCTCGAATACAAAATCAACACCCATTTTTATTTTAGGTTTCTCAACTTTATTTTCTTGGTTTGTTTTTGGAAATCTTTCCATATATGTATTATACATTATTTATAAGATTATTAAAAATATCAATACCATCTTATTTTTGTATACTAACCTAATTTATATTTTTAAAATGAAATTATAACAAATTATCAATATAAAAAACTTAAACAAAAAACAGACAAACTCTAAATTTAGAATTTGTCTGTTTTATTTAATAAATTCAAATTATTTTATTCAAATTGATTTTCTCGCATATATAATCGTTCGTAAAGCAAACTTATCGAGATTTTCTTTTGATAAAATAGTAGGCTCTATTTTTTTCAAATAATCCGGTAATAGAACTCCAGACCCTGCTTCATGAACCCATGAAATTTTAGAAAAGAAATGAAGTCTACCTTCGTAATTACTAAAATGAATCAAAAATGTTCCAGGTTCATCGCAGTAACCATTAGGAAAGCTTATACAAAGAGAATTAAATGATGACCAATTTTTTAAATCATAAATTGTAACCTTAACTTTTCTATTATCATTTTTTTCACCATAGATTTCAAGCTTTTCAAAAACCTTTGGATTTTCTGCGAGTTTCTTTACTAAAAGATTAAGCTCGTAAGATTGTTTCTTTTCGATAGTCCAATTATGGTATGAATTAGGGTTTAAAATATAAATTCCTAATCCGATAGTTATAGATATACCTAACAGAAAAACCAACCTGTTATGTACCAATGGTGAATTTAATAATTTTTTCATGATCTTGAATTTAATTGTTTTTAATTTAGTATTTATTGATTTATCTTTGCCCTCTAAATAATAGAGAGTTAAGATAAATCAATAAATATTATTCAAAATCATTCTTTCAAAGAACCACTAACCTCATCTTTATATTATACTCCTTTTTAGGTTAAATGTCAAGCATTTTTGCCTTACAAAATAAGCCTTATTTGCTATACTTAACCCATGCCTGATGAAATAACCACCGACCCAATAACTCCTGAATCAGAACCTCAAATTGAGTCTATTCTTCCACCTCTGGAAGTCCCAGAACCCCAAACGGCTCAAATACCAGTATCTGAGTCGTTACCTACTCTCCGAGTGAACTAGAATCTGAACCAATACCTGAAATTATTCAAGCAGAAACAAAACTAGCGGAAACATATAATCACACCAAATATAAATTCCCCACATGTCGGACATGTGGGGAATTTATTATATTGATTTAATTTTAAGTTTTGTCTCTCTATTTTTATCAAGCTTTGGAAGTCTGATGATAAGGAGTCCGTGTTTTTCTATTGCTTCTGCTTCCTCGGGGTCAACTTCTTCTGGAAGGGAAATGGTTCTAGAGAATGCTCCCCAGTAAAGTTCTTGAACAAAATAATTCTCTTCACTTACTGATTGATTTTCCTCTCTTTTACCTTTTATACTTATCATATCACGAGTGATAGTTATGGATAAGTTTTCAGGGAGAACTCCAGCTACCATTGTTTGTACTATGATATCGCTAGGTGTTTGATATAAATCGACAGTAAGTTCTGCCTCTTGCTCCTCTTCCCATTTTGAACCTTCGTCACTATTTTCATCTGAATTTCTGAATGACTTTTTCTTTTCATCTAGTGTGATTCTTTTAACAAGGCTGGATGATTCTTCTATCTCTTCTTCTTCATCCTTCATACGTATACTACCACTTAATCTTTCTAAAAATGATCTCTTTTTTAACATATATAAATTTAATTAAATGGTTTGTGGAATTATATTTTTATTCCCCATACGCTTTAATTTTTCAAAAATAAGAATATTAATAATCGTGACGACCCATAAGAATCCAAAAACAGAAAGAAAATTTTCGCCACTTCCTTTCATTATAAAGAAATTAAAGATACTATGCAATACTATTGCAAATATAATTCCACCAAATAAATATCGTAATTTTCTTTTCTGTAAATAGAATGCAAGTCCTAGAGCGCTTCCTATCATTCCACTTGCTATGGCATGGAGTAGGGTAGACCCGAGGAACCTAAGATTACCTGTGAGCATACCCACAGCTGTTCCTTGTGTGTTTAGTGGGTCTATAAGATAAAGGAAATTCTCTACAGCTGCGAAGCCTAATGCTACAGCTATGAAGTACATAGGGTAGTCTATGGGTTTTCTTATT
>Ga0209800_10003242_pt1 | contig 13149 bp, 8 predicted proteins | sample Higcelweek8metaG_FD_187174 | JGI IMG/M metagenome (GOLD analysis project Ga0209800, IMG submission 187174) | Freshwater pond sediment microbial communities from the University of Edinburgh, under environmental carbon perturbations - High... | ecosystem: Environmental > Aquatic > Freshwater >... | reverse complement strand
CGATATTATGGATAATGCTCTTTCCTTCAGCCGATAGTGCGGCGATGAGCAAAGCGACTCCCGCCCTGATGTCGGGGGAGGTCATTGTAGTTCCCCTAAGCTTGAGTTTTTTGTTGTGGCCAATAACCGTTGCCCTATGGGGGTCGCATAAAATAATCTGTGCTCCCATGTCAATCAGTTTATCGACAAAGAAGAGACGGCTTTCAAACATCTTCTGGTGGATAAGGACAGAGCCTTTTGCTTGAGTGGCGACTACTAGAAAAACACTCAATAGGTCGGGTGTCAACCCAGGCCATATTGCATCGGCAATTACCATTATTGACCCATCGATAAACGACTCAATCTCATAATGTTTTTGGGCGGGAACCAAAATATCGTCGCCCACTCTTTTAAGATTAATTCCTAGTCTTTTGAAGGAGTCGGGTATAATCCCAAGGTTGTCGTAAGAGACGTTTTTGATGGTTATTTGTGAGCCGGTCATTGCCGCCAATCCTATAAATGAGCCAATTTCAACCATGTCGGGCAAAATTGTGTGGTCACATCCACCAAGCTCATTTACCCCATCGATATACAATAAGTTTGATCCTATCCCGTCGATCCTGGCACCCATGGAAACCAGCATCTTGCACAGTTGTTGGATGTATGGTTCACAAGCGGCGTTGTAAATTGTTGTCCTCCCTTTGGCTAAAACCGCGGCCATAATGATATTGGCTGTTCCGGTCACCGAAGCTTCGTCGAGGTGCATATATGCTCCCTTCAACTTTTTGGAGCTTACTTTATAGATCTTTTCGCTATCGTCATATTCAAATTTAGCGCCCAGTTTCTGGAATCCCGTAAAGTGGGTATCCACCCTGCGCCGCCCAATCTTATCTCCACCGGGTTTGGGGATAAATGCTTTTCCAAAACGGGCTAGAAGCGGTCCGGTTACCATTATAGAACCACGTAGACTCTTGCTTTTTGCCAGAAACTCTTCTGTTAGAAGGTAATCAATATCAATCTCCTTGGCTTCGAAGCAGACTGTTGATTTCGACAATTTGTTAATGCTGACGCCTATACCCGCTAAAAGGTCGATCAGGTTATTCACGTCGGCTATGTCCGGAATATTGTTAATTGTGACTTTAGACCCGGTAAGTAAAACAGCGCAAATTACCTCAAGCGCCTCGTTTTTGGCGCCTTGTGGCGTTATTTCGCCCTTAAGCGGTCGACTCCCGTTAACAATAAAGGTACCCATTAATGTCTAAATTGTTGTTTTTTCTTATATGGGTGTTGTTTGTTCTGTTTGCCGTGGTTTTTGTTGTTCAGGATTGGTTTCTTCTTGACAGGTTGAACCAACTCCTTGGCTTCAAGTATTTTAATGTCGCTTGGAATTTCAAGTCTTCCTTTAGAGAGATTTTTCATGTCGGCCAATATAACCTCATCGGCTACCTGGCTTCGGTTCCAAGTGATATATGACTTCTTCATTTGATTGACGATCAGGCTTATAAGGTATTCCTTGTCGTCGTTGTTCTCCATCTCAACGGCGGCGTTGATCATCATCTCAACTATCCTCCCGTAGTGGAGAAATTTAACGCCACCCTGAACGTATGGAACTTGCTTCGGTAATTCCTGGAATTTGGAGGGTTCAGGTTGGGGGTACGGCGCGTCAATATCCAAATCGAAATCAGCTATAAGGGCTAGATGGTCCCAGAGTTTATGCTTAAAGTCGCCTTCATCCTTAAAATGTGTGTTGTTCAGGTTGGCCATAACCATAATAACCGTCTTCGCGGCCCTTGTTCTCTCCTCCCTGTCCTCGATAGTTTTGACGTATTCCACCATTTTCTGGACATTTCTCCCGTACTCGGGCAATGCCATCCTCTTTCGTTGGGTATTGTAGTCGAAATTCATCTTTAATGTTTTTGCAAAGCTAATAAATTTTGTAGAAAGTTGATTATTAATAGTGAATAGCGATAGACGAAAAGATGGTTGGGTTTTGATATGGATGTTAGACAAACAACTGGCCAAGGTCTGTCTGGTTTTGATAGTAAATTCCAAATTAATCCATACATTTGGTACTTTGTAATAAAAACATGAAAGAGGGGATTTCACGGTCTGCAAACAAGAAGCTATCACTGGCTGGAGCTTTTGTTACCCTTGGAATAGTTTTCGGAAATCTCGGAACCAGTCCGCTTTTCGCTATGCGGGCCGTAATTTCGGGAGGGGCCGGGAATTTCGACCAGATGTTGATTTATGGTGCGTTATCATGCGCGTTTTGGATTTTAACCCTCTCAACAACCGTAAAGTATATTATTATCGCGCTTTATCACGATAATAACGGGGAGGGTGGGATTTTTTCCCTTTTCGCCTTGATGAACAGCAAATCGCCTTGGATAGCGGTGGCGACTATCATAGGGGCAGCGGCGCTTTTAGCCGATAGTATTTTGGCTCCAGCCATAACCGTTACTTCTTCGCTTGAGGGACTCAAACTGTTTAACCCCAATATTGATGTTGTTCCAATTGTTTTAGCTGTTTTATCGATTCTGTTTTTTGTCCAAAAATATGGAACCAACATCATTGGCAAGTCTTTTGGTCCCGTAATGACGTTATGGATACTGTTTATCAGTTATTTGGGGTTGTCTCATTTAATTAAATATCCGTATATCCTGGAGGCGATTAACCCGGTTTACGCTTATCGGTTTTTGACTGAATACCCCGGAGGTTTCGGATTGTTAAGCGCGGTATTTTTGGTTATTACAGGTGCGGAGACAATCTATTCGTTTTTAGGGAGATGCGGTAGGGGAAACATACAGTTAACATGGATCTTTGTCAAGGTCGCGCTGTTGTTGAATTACTTTGGCCAGGGGGCGTGGCTCTTGATGAACATGGATAAAGGTCCAATGGTCAACCCGTTTTTTAGTATGGTACCGCAATCGCTATTGGTTCCAGGTGTGTTATTGGCGACGGCAACAGCAGTAATCGCAAGTCAAGCAATAATTACCGGTTCATCAACAATGATCAGTGAAGCTATCTCCCTGAATTTCTGGCCAAAGATGAGAATATCCCATACAACGTTTCTTAGGGGACAAGTCTATTTACCCTTAATAAATTGGTTTATTTGGTTGGCCTCTTGTCTGGTTGTCTTTTCATTTAAAGAGTCGTTGAACATGGGCGCAGCATATGGACTATCGATCAATATCGCTGAATTGGTGACGACGCTCCTGCTTTCATATTATCTTTTGGACAAGGGGGTGAACCATAGGTTGGTCTTATTGTTGTTTACTGTTTATTTTACCATTGAAGTCGGTTTTTTGGTCGCAAACCTCAATAAGCTTAGCTCCGGTGGGTGGTTGACCATTTTATTGTCCCTATTTTATATTTTGATCATGGTGGGATGGTTCTTTGGGCGAAAAATCAAAAACCGTTATATCACGTTCGCCGATTTGGATGAGTATCTCGATTTGTTCCGCGAAATTGTAAAGGACAAGTCCATTCCAAGGTTCGCGACAAATTTGGTTTATATCATCAGGGCAAATAAAATTGACCAAGTAGAGTCGAAGGTTATCTATTCGATTTTTAACAAACAGCCAAAGAGAGCTGATACCTATTGGTTGCTCCATGTTGATAGGGTAGGAGATCCTAATAGCTTCGACTACCAAGTTAACCAAATTATCCCGGGTGTATTGATAAGGGTAGATTTCCATATTGGGTTCAAGGTAGAACCTAAAATCAACCTTTACTTTAGGGAGGTTGTTGAGGATTTGGTTAAGTCGGGCGAGATAAAATTGCGGAGCAGCTACGACTCCCTTAGAAAAAATAATTTTGATGCCGATTTTAAATTCATTCTTATAGAACGGATCATGTCGCGCGACGTCAGCTTATCCACCGGTGAAGAGACAATACTCAACCTTAACAGGATAGTAAAAAGACTAAGTGCTTCGGATGAGAGATCTTTACATCTTGATCCGACCAATACTTTAATCGAAAAGGTGCCGATAATCCTTGATCAACCCCAAGAGTCGAGGATAAAACGGGTGAACAAATAACTATTTTAGGGCTATTCAAAAATTATTCCTGCGGGGTGTAATCGGTTCTAAGTACTTGGAATTCCGTACGTCTGTTTGCTTGGTGGGCAATTTCTTTCTGCTCTTCCGAGCCCAGTGTATTGATATATTGTTCAGTAAGGGCGGTGCCCACCTTAAGGAAAGACGATTGTCCTGCCAGTTCGGCATCTACAACTTTAGGGGTTGATTCTCCATAACCCTTGGGTGTTAGCCTATCCGCGGCAATACCCTTTTCAATGAGGTATTCAACTACGCTTTGCGCCCTTTTTTGGGATAGATCGAGGTTATATTCCTCGGTGTCGCGCGAGTCGGTGTGCGACATTAATTCGATTGTTATATTTTCGTTGTCATTCAACGTCTCAACCAGTCGGTCTAACGATACCATAGATTCCGGTCTCAAGTCCCACTTGCCAAAATCATAGAAAATATTTGGAAGTTCAATAGGTTTATCTATCGGTGTCAACATAAGTGTAACCATAAAATCCCTGCTTTTCTCTTCGCCTTTTGTAGTCTCCCTCTCTTTGCCGTTAAGAAATCCGTTTTTTGAGGCGAGAAAAATATAATCCACGTTCTGCTTTAGCGCGAATTTGAATTCACCGCCCGTACTGGTCGTTGCTTGCAAGTTAGAGCCGTCGCTTGCTATCAACTGTACCGTGGAACCCTCCACCGCTGCACCTGTCTCTTCGTCTTTGACCAGTCCCGTGATATTGAACTGTAGTGGCGGGAGTTCAAACGAATAGAGTTCGTCGTTTCTCCTTCCCTTGCGGGTAGAACTAAATATTCCCTTTTCGGAACTTCCCTCGAAACAGATTCCAAAGTCGTCCGCCGAACTGTTGATAGGCGATTTCATGTTCTCAACAATCCATGTCCCATTAGGTTGTTGCAATGCCTTAAATATGTCGAGTCCCCCCATTCCGGGAAGGCCGTCAGATGAAAAATACAGGGCTCCGTCGGCTCTCACATAAGGAAATAACTCATCGCCATCCGTGTTGATGTTTGGTCCCATGTTTTTGGGAACCGACCATCCTCCGTTCTCTTTTGTTGAGTACCAAATGTCTTTGCCGCCAAAACCACCCTTTATGTCCGAAACGAAGTAAAGAGTAACTCCATCAGGTGATATCGCGGGGTGCGCGGCAACCAGTGAGTCGGCCAGCAATTCAATATTAACGGGTGTGCTCCATTGTCCATCGTTACGTTCTGATACCATGACAACACAACCCTTTTTTTCCCGTTTACCCGCCTCACATCTCGTAAAATAGAGCTCTTTAAAATCGATTGTCACAGATGGGGTACCGTCTTCAAACTCACTGTTGATAATGTCAACCGGGACAGGAGTGCTCCACTTAGATTTCTTGTCCAACCTGCTTTCAAAAATATCGGTGAAACCCTCGCCCGTAGCCCCGCTCGTTTTGTTTCCTGTTGCGTCTTCACGGGAGGAGGTGAGATATACCATTCCGTAGTCTTCGCGTGAGAAAACTGGACTAAAATCGGATCCCCTAGAATTTATATCTTTTATCTCCTCAATCTTATACTCCTCCGGGTTTCTTTGCCATTCAAGTGCCAGCTCACATGCTAAAAGTTCCTGGTCGGCCCTGGGATCGGATGGGGCTACTTGTTTATAGTTGTTCAGCTCTTCAATGGCGAGCTCATATTTGCCGTTTTTCTTCAAGGTTAACGCCAGTTGTAGAAATGCTTCCGGTCGGCCCGTCGTCTGCTTAACCGCGAGTTTATACCATGTCTCCGCGCTCCTAGGATCGTTTACCAGTCTGTAGCACTCCGCAATCATATAAATGTACTCCCCCCTGGCCGCTTTATCCGATTTATTGGTTTTGGAATAGGTGTCCTTAAACTGGTCGATAGCCTCATAATATTCACCGGCTTCATACGCTTCATATGCGCGCGCCGCCCTTCTCTTTTGGGCGAAAGTATCGGTTACCCCAAAAAAGATGATGATTAATATCAGAACCGCGGTTTTTTTCATTTCAACAAAGCTCCTACAAAATATGGTGCGTAAAATTAGTAATTTTTGGGAATTGCCATCCATACCATAAACACCAAAATAAAACGAATATTGCGCCCCAAAAATAGATTCGAATTTTTTCATACCTATTATTAATATGGCTTTGGATTGATTGTGGTGATTCAAAATGTATTTTTAAAACCGGGAAAGGAAAAGTCTTGTATTGTAAAACATAGTAAATCCGGGAAAACCATATCATATTTTCTCACTAGGATAGGATAATCGACTTTTAAAATACTAAATCCAACTATTTTCTTATGATGACCCCCAAAAAATTGAGGAGTACAACAAAAATTATGTTTTTATGCATGTGAACCAGCGGCTACTGAAGCTGTTGCCTTTTAAAAAATGGGTCTTTATTCTTTTAAAAACACAGAAAAAAAATTACTACCCCCCAAAAAATGGGGTATGTGTATTAAAAAACATGAAAATATTAAAAATATTCGAATTATACAGTAGGGTGTATTTAGTAAATCACTATAATTGCAGAAAAATTTTTCAATTATGGCAGAACTTAGATTTAGCGCATTAAAGGAAGTATTCAACAGGCAGCCTGTTGCGACGGAAGCACCTTCCAAAAAGGTTTCTGATTATTTTGGTGTGAATGTTTTCGACCTAAATAAAATGGAACATTACTTATCAAAAGAGGCTTTTAAAATAGTTAAAACGGCAATTGAAGAGGGAAAATCGTTAACAAGGGAGGAAGCCAATAATGTTGCCATAGGTTTAAAAGCTTGGGCAATGGAGATGGGCGCAACGCATTATACCCATTGGTTTCATCCATTGACCGACGGAACAGCTGAAAAACATGATGGTTTTATAGAGATGGGTGATGGAGGTAGGATTGTGGAAGAGTTTTCAGGTAAAGTGCTTGTTCAAGCTGAACCTGATGCTTCGAGTTTCCCTAATGGCGGTATAAGAAATACATTTGAGGCCAGGGGTTACACACTTTGGGATGTTTCTTCACCAGTGTTTATTGTTGGAACAACGCTTTGTATTCCCACAATATTCATTTCATATACGGGTGAAGCCCTCGATTATAAAACTCCTTTGCTCAAAGCACTTTATGAACTAGATAAAGCTGCGGTTGATGTTTGCCAGTATTTTGATAAAGATGTAACAAAGGTATACGCTACCTTAGGAGCGGAACAGGAGTATTTCCTGATAGATGAGGCTCTCTATTATGCGCGTCCCGATATAGTCCAGTGCGAAAGAACCCTGATGGGCCACCAATCCGCTAAGGACCAGCAGTTATCCGACCATTATTTTGGTTCTATACCTGAGAGGGTAATGGCTTTTATTGAGGATTTTGAATGCGAAGCTTATAAACTCGGCATTCCAGTAAAGACCCGTCATAACGAGGTAGCACCAAACCAGTTTGAGTGCGCTCCACTGTTTGAAGAGGCTAACTTGGCGGTTGACCACAACCAGTTATTGATGGATTTAATGAAACGTATCGCCAGGAAACACAAATTCAGGGTACTTTTCAACGAAAAACCTTTTGCCGGCATCAATGGCTCCGGAAAACACAACAACTGGTCGTTGGCTACCAATACCGGTGTTAACCTTCTCGCCCCAGGTAAAAATCCTAAATCAAACATGCAGTTTATAACCTTCCTTGTGAATGTTGTTAAGGCTGTCAACGATTATAACGATCTTATACGTGCTTCGGTAATGAACGAGACCAACTCTTATAGGTTGGGCGGACATGAAGCTCCTCCAGCTATTATATCGGTGTTCCTCGGCACTTACATTACCGGCATGCTCAACAATATTGTAGAAAAAGTAACCGAAGCCAAGATGACACCGGAACTGAAGACCGAGCTGAAACTTGGTATTGGCAAAATTCCAAAAGTATTGTTGGATAACACCGACAGGAACAGGACTTCTCCATTTGCCTTTACCGGAAACAGGTTTGAGTTCAGGGCTGTAGGTTCATCGGCCAACTGTAGCGCAGCGATGATAGTGCTCAACTCCGCTCTTGCTTACCAATTAAAGCAATTCAAATCGGATGTCGACGCCCTTATTAATAAAGGTAGGGGTAAAGATGAAGCTATCTTCATAACCCTCAAAAACTATATCATTGATTCAAGCAGGGTTCTTTTTGAAGGTGATGGCTATAGCAAAGAGTGGCAAAAAGAGGCCGCAAAAAGAGGTTTATCGAGCAACACCAGCGTTCCTGATTCCATCAAGTCCTATCTTACCGAAAACTCTAAAAAAGTACTTATCGGTACCGGAGTCCTTTCAGAAAAAGAGATCGAAAGCCGTGTTGAAGTAGAATACGAGAAATTCACCAAAAAGGTACAGATCGAATCAAGAATCCTTGCCGATATAGCTATGAACCACATAGTTCCAATTGGCATCAAGTATATGACTTCGTTAATCGAAAATGTTAAGGGGATAAGCGAGATTTATAAGGGCGACGAATGTGAGAAACTTTCGGGCTTGAGCAAATCGATGATTGTTGAAATTTCCGACCACATTTCTAACATCCAGAAAAAGGTGTACGATATGGTAGAGGAGAGGAAGAAAGCCAACGTTATCCAAGATTCGTACAAGAAAGCTATTGCTTACGAGAAAAACGTTAAACCGTATCTTGATGACATCCGTTACCACATCGATAAACTCGAATTGATTGTCGATAACGAGATCTGGCCCCTACCCAAGTATAGGGAGATGCTGTTCACGAGATAGTTTGGTCTGGTTTTACAATAGTGTTTTGGTCGGTTTAATCTTTTAAACCGACCTTTTTTTTGTTGAATGGGCCCACAGTTTGGCCTTTACTGGGAAAACCCATTTTTGTTGTGTCGCACCATTGTTTATAGGAATTATTGCCCATTTTTTTATTTAAAAAATGTTATATTTGTCGCCTGAATTTTCGAACCGTCACCAAAAAACAGGGAAAATCCCGATCATTTCGCGGTAATATCCCAAATAAGGGGATGGAAAGGAATTCAAGATACCTAAATTTATTATTTAATAAAGACCGTATTTTAATGTCAGCTATTCAATTTTTAAGGGAAAAGGCAGGTGCTTTAGTCGCTTTTGTTATCGGATTCTCTCTACTGCTCTTTGTAATTAGTGATTTGGCCGGAGGCCGTGGAAACCAAAGCAGAAAGGTTAAAAAATATTACGAAATTGGCGAGATTGCGGGGGAAACGGTTTCCTATCAGGATTTTGAAACTAGGGTCCAGAGTCTAGTCGAGGTATACAAACTATCGGGACTGACAGTCGATGAAACTATGTACACCACCATAAGGGAAAATATCTGGGAACAGATGGTAAGGGAGAAGATACTTGACAACCAATACGAAGATCTTGGAATAGGTGTTAGCGTGGATGAACTCGACGACTTAGTGTTGGGCGATAATCCCCATGCTATTGTACTGCAATTGTTTACCGACCAATCGACCGGACTTTTCAATAAATCCTACTTGGTTAATTTCCTGAAACAGATTGAACTCGACGAATCGGCCCGTACCTATTGGCTCTTCTTTGAAGATGAGATTGTTAACGACAGGTCGAATACCAAATATAACAACTTGGTGTCAAAGGGGCTATATGTCACCTCAAAATCGGCTGAATTCAATAATTTATTGAACGAGGCGACTGTCGATTTCAGCTTCATAATGAAGAATTACTCATCTATTGCTGATTCATCGATAACGATATCAAACAGGGAGATTGAAGATTACTATTCAAAAAATAAAGATAATTACAAACGTACCGCCAACAGGGATATTGAATATGTTTCCTTCGACATAGTTCCTTCCGAAGAAGATTCAAAGGAGACCGAGATGTGGGTAGCGGATAATATCGATGATTTTAAAGCGGCAACTGATCCCGTCCAATTTATCAACGTTACCGCAGATACCAGGTACGACGGTTTCTTTGTTAATTTAGAAAATGTTCCTTCGGTATTGAAAGAGTTCGTACAGAGTGGCGACCAATCCGAAGTTTTTGGTCCTTATGAAGATAACGGTTCGTTCAAAATCGCTAGGATCATTGAGATTGCCAACCGTCCCGATTCAGTCCAAGCACGCCATATCCTCCTGTCGTCAGGTACCTCCATAGAAGCTGTCCAAGCGATAGCCGATAGTTTGGTTGGGGTTATTAAAAGCGGTAATGAGTCGTTTGAATCAATTGCAATCAAATATTCCGAGGATTCAGGTTCAGCCCAACTGGGCGGTGATCTTGGATGGTTCGAAGAGGGAATGATGGTTACAGCTTTCAACGACGCCTGCTTCACAGGGAAGAAGGGTGACATTGTTACGGTGGAATCGGAATATGGTGTACATATAATTGAGATTTTGAACCAATCAAAGGCAGTAACCAAATATAAGATAGGGGAGGTAGACCGACAGGTTGTAGCGAGTTCCGCCACAACACAGAATATCTATTCCCAAGCGAGCTTGTTCGCGGGCAACTACAATTCCTATGATAAATTCAACAACGGTATTGCGGAGTTGGGTTTGAACAAAAGGGTAGCTACCGCGGTTACTCCCGATCAAAAGACTTTACCTGGATTGGAGAGTCCCAGGAGCTTGGTAATCTCCCTATTCAACACCGAAGAGGGCGGTATAATCCTAGATGATAGCCAACAGGCTGTCTTTGAACTGGAAGATAAATATGTAGTAGCTTTCTGCACAAAAATACAGGAAGAGGGTTTTGCCCCGGTTGAAGATGTTAACTCAGATATCCGTTTCGCTTTGATCGTGGAGAAAAAAGCTGAGATGATTGAAAAAGAGTTTGTAGTTAGCGACGCTAAGAGCAAGACTATCGATGCTTTGGCGCGAGAAACGGGTTTGACTTTAGTGGACGCTGCCCAGACTAACTTTTCATCTTATTACGTAGCTGGAGCGGGTAATGAACCGGCACTTATAGCTGCGGCTTCAGCCTCTAAAGAGGGTGTTACCTCAGGTCCGGTTAAAGGCAATAACGGCGTCTTTATGCTTGCCGTAAACAGTGTAGTTAAAACTCCGGCACAAGATATCGAACTTATCAAACAGAACCTTACTTATACCTACCAGATGAGGGGGGCCTATGAAGCTTACGAAGCTCTAAAGGATGACGCTGGGATTGTAGACCAGAGATACAAGTTCTATTAATAGGTATCGAATTAAAAATCTAAGGGTGTCGCGTTGAACGTGACACCCTTTTTTTCGCTTCTTTGTAGAATAATCGGATCAATCTCAAAAGCCGGTGGATAAACAAAAAATCAGGCATACAACTTTTCTAGCCTGTAGATAAAAAAAGGTATATCCCTTACACCCCTGAACTGGCTTCTAAAAGCCTTAACCTTGGCGTTGAAAGACTCTGCTGAAGCATTAGTACTCCTATTATCAAAATAGTTAACAATTGTGCCGTAATTATTTTGCATAGATTCTATTACACTTTTGAAGAACTTGCAATTTAATTTTTCCACGCTATCATACCATTTTGCCAACTTGGCCAACGCAATGCCTTTATCGATATGTCTTTCATTATAAATAGCTGAAAGGGCCATTGATACCACATATGCTTCTTTTAAATCTGGATACTCCCTAAAAAGTATATCTGCCCGCCTTCGTTGGCTATCAGTCCATCGTGAGCAATGTTTCATTATAACCAGACGGCTCCTGGCTAAAAGTTGTCTTCTAGTGTCTCCGTTCTCGAAAGTGTGTGGCACATATTTTCTTCCGACCTCCCTTGCTAAGGCTATTTCCGCGTTCTCAAGATCTATAGCTTCCCAGCGGTGGCTTATCCTGAGGTCACTAACGGCTTCATTCATGAGCCCCTGCACATGAAAACGGTCACTTACTATTGTGGCGTTGGGAAAGCATCTTTTGGCTATCAGCTTCATTGTTGGCGAGAGATCCAGGGTTATCTCTTCAACCTTAAGTCTCATCGAGCGGGGTATCTTATTTATTGCCCATATAACATCCTCGCTCTTGGTCCCTTTCACCATCGCGACAAGAGAGCCTCCCTTGCCATGGGCAGATTTATTGGTCAATATAGTGTATAACTCGCCCTGCGATAGGCATGTCTCATCTATGCTAAGATACTTGCCTATGTTCTTCTTGTGTATAATATAGCCGGGTGCCGTGGTACGTTCTTCCCACTGCCGATAACCAGAGATATGCTCTTTGTATTGGTGTTCAAGCTTCTTCCCGCTTACATTATAATAAGACCCTATCGCCGAACAACTGGCCGCTGTATTATCTATTCGCAGCTTTTAAAAAAGCCGCGAACTCTTGTGTCAGCTCCGTGCCTTTGTGCTTGATATCAAACTTACGCGAATATATTGATCCGGTCTCCTTATCAACCCATTTACGGCGCCGAAGGTGTAAATATACCCCCCTGCCCCTTATTGGAAAATCTTGGACAACACTCTCTTCTGTAAAACCATCTGACACAACCCGTTTGTCTTTAACCTCTTCTGGAACTGTCTTCTTCTCATCAAGGTATATATCCATCCTTTCGGCTTGTTCATTTTCGTTTATCCGGACTATATCAAACCACGCTACGATTGGCTTAGGTAAAAAACTCCCCAGTATTTCTTTCTCTTCCATGTGGCAAATTTAATTATTCCATTAAATTCTATCCACTGGGTTTTCAACTTGATCCCAAAAAAGCTCGTAGCCGCGCGCAGCGCGGCAAGGCTTTTCTTTGTTAAGCACCCCCCTCCAGGATCACGAGCGAAGCGAGTAATCCTGCCCCCTCCACCCCGCAAAGCGGGCCAGTATCGAGCACCGCGAGCATTCCCCAAGTACTCCACTTTTCAATACGGAATTTGATTTCAGAAATCAATTCCAAGTTTCATCTATACCGTATAAACCCCAACTTTTAAACAAAACCTTAAGTTATACCGTAAACATTTGTTGTCTTTTATTACTCAATTGATCGAAAAAAACTTGCTTTAAAAAATGGGCGCCCTAAAATCCAATTTTTTAATTAATCCCGAACATTAGCGGAAACCCGAAGACCACAAATACAATCCAAACCAGATATACGGGGAGGTATTTGGAAATTGATAATTCAACCTCCCGGATCGACGCTTTATTGGTGTTTACCCTGTAAAGGTCGAATGTTATCCACAATAGATTGCCGAGG
>Ga0209800_10003240_pt1 | contig 13154 bp, 13 predicted proteins | sample Higcelweek8metaG_FD_187174 | JGI IMG/M metagenome (GOLD analysis project Ga0209800, IMG submission 187174) | Freshwater pond sediment microbial communities from the University of Edinburgh, under environmental carbon perturbations - High... | ecosystem: Environmental > Aquatic > Freshwater >... | reverse complement strand
ATCACCCTGCGCCAGTGTGAAGGAACGCTGGCCGTCGACGGTCAGACGCACCTCGCCGCGCGGCTCCTCCACCGCAATGGTGAGTTCCTCGTCGCAAGGCAGCACCATGGGGCTGAAGGTATTGAGAAACGGGCACACGGGAGTGAGGCAGAAAGCCTGCATGTCCGGGTGGACCAGCGGCCCCCCGGCCGAGTTGCCATAGGCCGTGGAGCCGGTGGGAGTGCTGAGGATGAGGCCATCCGCGCGCATGGAGCCCACACGCTCCTCCGCGCGGTAGACAGCCAGGCGGATGAGCCGGGCCATTTCGCCGCGGCTGACCACGACATCGTTCACCGCAACGCCGGAGCACAAGCTCTCGTTCCCGCGCAGCACCCGGTAGCGCAGGCACATGCGGCGCGAGAGGCTGTACTCTCCCGCGAGCAGAGCCTCGAGCCGCCGGGCCCAATCCGCCGCGCCCTCGGCCAGGAAACCCACCCGGCCAAGGTTGAGCCCAAGAAGCGGAATGCCGAGGCCGAGACAGGCGCGCGCCACGCCGATGAAAGTGCCGTCGCCGCCAAGAACCAGCACCATGTCCCAGGGCTTGCCCGATGAAGGCGGACAGGAGTCGAGCCCGCCGCAAACGTTGTGCTCGCACAAGGTGGCGGCGATACGCCGCTCATCGAGCCAAGCCACAATGTCGTGTCCAAGGCTGCGGGCCAGCTCGTCGCCGGTGCGCAGCATCACCAGAAATGAACGTTTTTCCTCACTCATGCGCGGACCCTAGACAAATCCACCAAAACATTCAACACATCCCGCCAAGTACGAATTCTACGGAAAATTGGATTATTTTCGTCAATACCCCTAAAGTAATCTGGCCCGCCAACCGAAAAGGAATCAGCGAGGAGTGTGTGTGATGGATGCCCAGCCAGTGAATGTACGCCTTATGCTGCGCACTTACGGAAAGCAGCTGACGAGCGCCAAGCGGCTGGCCCGCTTTAAGCGAGCGCTCTCCCTTTCCGGCGCGCAGGACATGGTGAGCATTTCCCGGGAGGCCAGACGCAAGGAGCTGGTGGAGCGCATCTCGCAAGAGGTCATTGAAAATCTTTTGGTAAACGGGCAAGACAACCCTGTGGTCAACAGGGTGCTTGAGACTCTGGAGCAGGAACTGGGCGAACGGGTGCTTTTCGACTACCCCCTGGATGGAGGCGAAGTGCAGATTCTTCGCCAAACCCCGGAAGGCCCCCAAGAAGTCGCCCAGGACGAGAAGATGCGCATCATGCGCAGGGTCTGGGAAATCACCATGAGCAGTGTTGACGAGACGATGCTTTAGACCCTCAAAAACAGGGGGAGAGAAATGGAAATCAAGAAGTTATACGGTGACGTGAACGCATACTCCTCGCAGAGCGTGCAGGAAACCCAGCGAACGCAGCAGGACCAGTCCGCGCAGGGCACGGCCTCCGCCAAGCAGTTGGGCGACACGGTGGCCCTTTCGCCGGAGGCCAAGCTGCTCGCCACTACTGTGAGCGCGGCCAGCACTTCTTCGGACATCCGCGCCGAAAAGGTCCGCAACCTCAAGGAACAGGTTCAGGCCGGAACCTATGCGCCGGACATCCGCAAGGCGGCGGCGAACCTGTTGCGCGACGAAGTAAGCCTGACCAAGTAGCACCCGCAAGCCCCCCTTGCGCGGCGCAGCAAAAATCGAGAACATCCGCACAGCCTCAAATCACCGGCCCATACAAATAAAAGCCCCTGTCGACGCAAATCGGCAGGGGCATTTTTTTTGCTGCGGCAAACGGCTATTGCGGCTCGGGAGCTATGCTGGGAGCGGAGACCAAGCGAAAATGCGTGGGCATCTTCGAGTCCACCTGCGGAGCCTGCAGGCCGATGCGGGCCTTGGTGTTCAGAATAATCGGACCGGAAAGGTTCAGGGTGGTTTCCTCAGGCTTGTTGCGGGGAATTGTCACGGTGACAAGCACCGCGATTTGGCGGAGGTTCTCCACGCGCAGAATCTTCTTCTCGGCCTGTTCAAGCTTCACGTTGTATTCTGGGTAGAAGGGAAAAGGATCGGCCACAAGCAGCCCCAGCCCAGGGTCCGTCACGCACTGCAGAAGCAGAAACGGCGAACTGTCCCGAACAGGTATGAGCACGAACTCGCGCTTGTCGTCCAAGCCGATGAGCCCATGCGGGAAATAGAGCACGGAATCACGTGCAACTTCCCGCTCGCCCAGCTTGGTCTGGATTACGATTTTTTTTGTTCTTCCTGCCATAACGACGCCGCTGCAAGCAGATCCTGCTCGCTGGCCTGGAGGGCCAGGCTGTTCTGTTCCTTGATCTTGAGATACACCTCTTCCCGGTACACCGTCATGTCCTCGGGCAGCTCCAGACCAAGCTTAATTTGCTTGCCCTGGATGCTAAGCACCTTGAGCTTGATGTTGTCACCCAGATAAAGGCTCTCTCCGGGCCGCCTGGTGAGGATAAGCATAATTCCTCGAAAATCGCCTGTGGGTTCACTGGCCGCGCCGCACGGAAATGCGCGGCATGAAAACACGCTAGCCTAAGGGCGGGGTGAATGTCCAGCCCGATGACGGGATTCCTGCCTTGCCGATCCCCGCAGCATGCGAGAGAAAAGCCCGGAAAGCCACAGCCGCTCGGCTAGAGGTAATCCATAAGACTCATCTGCATGATCTTGGACGAGGAATTGAGCACAGCCTCGTAGGCGGTCTCCTGCTGCGTCAGCTTGGTCAGAAGCGATGTCAAATCAACGTCTTCAACAGAACTGAGCTGCGTGGTCACGCTATCCGTCAGATTGGTTAAAATGGTCTTGGTGGTGGAGAGCCGGTTTTCGCGGCCGCCAACGCTTGCAAGGGCTGTGGTGATCTGGGTCTGGGCAAGCTTCAAGCTGTCCAGGCATTGGGAGACGCCGGTCTGGTTGTTGGTTTCCAGAAAGGCCACCAGATTGCCGACCGTCTCGAACATGTTCTTGGTCTCGGTGCCGCCATTGCTTGTATACAGGCTGGAGCCGCCGCCAAACAGCGACGACGTGTTGCTGCTTGCAAGGCCGAGCTTGCTGCCGCCGTTGGCCAACACAGCGCTCGGACTTTGATACACGCCGCCAAAAATATCCTTGCCGACATCGTTGATCTGCACGGATTCGCTGGCGCTGACCTGCAGGCTCACATCCGCCGTATTCGGCGTGATGACGAACTGCTCGCCCGCATGGAGCATGTTCGTGCCGTTTGAGGTCAAGGTCAAAAGCCCACCGGTGGCGATGTCGAGGGTAGTGCTATTGGATGTCGAGTCCGCAGCCACAGTGTTGCCGGTGACCCACGATAAGCCGTTGTCGAGACTATAGGAGTACTGGATGTCGCCGCCCATTGTCGCATCGTTGTCGATGCGCACGACGGTGTTGCCGGAAAACGAACCGCGCGCCGAAGCCGAGACGAGCTTTGATCCGGTGCCCATGCTGCTGACGGTCGTGGCGGTCGCGTCCGCGTCGTCGCCCTTGTAGATCGCCGTTGGCCGTATCCACATCCATGTGCCGGCATCGTAAGAGGAATTGCTCGCCGCGCTGATGGTGATGTCGGTATCGTGGGCAAAAGAAATGGACGTGCCGCTGTCCGGCATGTTGACGGTGATCTTGCCGCTCCCGTCCACGCTGAGGGATCCGTCCAGGTAGGTCCGGCCGCCGTCGATGCTGTAGCGCACGTCGCAGTCCTTCATATGGACGAGCGAGCCGCTGGATGCGCCACTGTTCACAAATTGCACCAGCACCGTGGTGTCGCTGCTGCCGGTAATGCTGAAGCTGTTGCTGGCGGCAAGGGAAGCATTGTTCGTGGTCATCCACAGAGCCTGGGCAAAGGCGTCATCATCAGTGTCTTGGCCGGCGTAGATGCTCTTGTCCTGATACTTGGTGTTGGCCAGCGCGATAAGCTGCTCGTAAATCTCGCGCGCCTCGTAGGCGATCTGCGTGCGGTTGTCGGCCGTTACGGTGCCTGTCGACGCCTGCTCCGCAAGCCCCTTCAGCTTAGTGAGCAGTGTCGAAACCGAGGTGAGCGTGCTGTCTGATGTGGAAAGCCACCCCTGAGCAGTGCTCACGTTCTCGCTGTACTGCGTGTAAGAATTCAGCGTGGTGCGCAGATTCAGAATGGTGGCGGAGCCGGTTGGATCGTCCGAAGGCTTGTTCACGCGCTTCTGGGAGGACGACTGCTCGTTCAGCTCAGTCAACGCCGTGAGATTCTTGTTTATGTAGCTGACAGACTGCGTGTACAGCATCTTTGTGGAAACTCGAAGCATGGCCGTTCTCCTCTGCGATTAGGACTTGAGCCCAAGCAGGGTTTGGAACATCGCGTCCGCCGTGGTGATGAGTTTTGCCGCGGCGGTGTATGCGTGCTGGTACTTGATGAGATTGGTCATCTCCTCGTCCAGGTTCACGCCGGAAATGGCTTGCTGCTGGTCGTCAAGGTCCGAGGCCAGAGTCTCCGTATACGAGTACTTGTACTTGGCCTGAGCAGTATCGGCGCCGACAACGCTCACCAAGCCGCTGTAGTAGCCGCTTATGGACTGGCTGACCGTGCCGCCGCGCAGGGTGCTGATGTCGACCTTGGTGCTCAAAAGCTTCGAGATGGCCGTGGCGCTTGTGGCGTCGCCGCTGTTGGCCTCCCCTGCCCCGTCCACATGTCCGGCGCATAAGTTGTCGGCATTGGTGGTGATGGATGAGTTGATGCCGAGATCAAGGGCCGACGACCCAGTGAAAAATGTGTTCAGTCCAAGGGCGGCATAGAGCCCGGTGGTGTCCGTGCCCATGTTGAAGGAATAGCCTTCATTGGCGGTGATGGTCAGCTTGTGGTTCACAATGGTGGCCGTCATGTATGTGCCGAAGGTCTTGTTCACCGCGCTGCACACGTCTTCGAGGCTGTCGGTTGCGGGGTTGAAATTCATGCCAGAGGCATTGGAGCTGAAGTCCAGCGCCCCCCCCGTGACCTGAAGTCCGGTACTGTTGTTATAAATGTACATAAAGGCGCTGCCCGAGGTGAGCTTGCTGCCATAGGCGAGCCCGGCGCTGTTGCTGCCAAGGGCCATGTAGTCGTGCTTCACGGAATATGTTCCAGAAACATTGCTAAGCCGCGTCAGACCAGAGCCCTGGCTGTGAACGCTGTTGACCTCCCAGGCCAGGGAATTGGCGATGGCGTCCAACTTTTCCTTGTAGTTGCCAAGGTAGTCATTCTTGTAGCTGCACAGGGCGGAAAGGGTGCCGCCTGTCAACCGCGAGCTGTCCTGTGCGCCGGAGGCGTCCGTAAAGGGGGTGATGTTCTCCTTGGTGGAGGTGTTCTCGTTCCAATACAGGCCCTTCATGGGCGTGATGGTGAACTTGTCGCCCACCGAGAGGTTGGTTGTGGGCACGGCATTGGAGTCGGTGCTGGTGCCGAACCAGATGGAGAGTTCGCCCACATCCGTAGCCGTGTCTTCGGTGCGGGCACTGTAATGAGCTTCGTTGCCGTCGGCATCCTTGAGCCAGGTCTTGCCGCCGTCCACGCTGACGCGGAACTGCGCGGCGCCGGTGCCGCTGGACACGTTGCCGCCCGAAACCACCTCAAGGGTATACTCTTGCGTATCGCTGCCGCCGAAATAAATCTGGCCGTCAAAGGAAGATCCAGTAGTGAGCCCAGCGGTGGCCTGGGGGGCATCATAGGAAATATTGAAGTATTCCGAGCCGGAGACCAGGGTCTGCCCGGCCTTGGTGGTGATGCTGATGCTGCCGTCGCTGTTGGAGATGTAGTCGATGTCCATGTAGCCGGACAAGGAACGCACCAAGGCGGAGCGCGAGTCCTCAAGGCTGCTGGTATCGGCCGATGTGGAAGCGATTTGCTTGTTGAGTTCTGAAATCTGCTTCAGAACGTCGTTGACCTCTCCCACCTGCTGCTCAATGGAGGCATCGGCTTGCTGCGCCTGGGTGTTCAGGTCGGAGTACATGGACTTCAGAGTGGAAACGAGCGTCTGGCTGCTGGTCACCACGGTATTACGGCTGCTGGCGCTGTCCGCGTCCTGAGTCAAATCGGTCCAAGCCGTGAAGAAATCCTCAAGGGTATTGGAGAGCCCGTACCCAGAGGTCTCGTTGAACAAGCTCTCTGTGTTGGAAAGGTTGGTGTACAGCGACTCCCAGCGGTCGCGCATGGTCGCCTGGTCGTAATACTGGTTTTCAATGTACTGGTCGTAGGAGCGCTGAATGCCCTCGGCCCACACGCCGGTGCCGACACTGCCGCCGGAGCTGTCGATATAATACGATTCGGCAAAGTTGACGGTCTTCCGGCTGTAGCCGTCCGTGCTGACATTGGCGATATTTTCGCTGGTGACGGATATGGCGGTCTGGGCGGCTCCGAGTGCGAGCTTGCCCGTGTTCATTATGGCGGAGAGACCAGACATTTAAAGCCTCCCGTGGAACACGCTGGCTTGCGGCTGCATGCTCTTGGCAAAGCGGCCACGGCGGGAATACAAATCGGACTTGCCAGGCTCAATGGCCCGGTGCAGCTGCTTCAGCAACTTCAGGCTCTGATCATACAGCCCCATGGCGAGCTGATGATTCTTGTCCGCCTGTATTGCGCAAAGCTGCTCCACCCGGTCCAAATTCTTGAGCTGCTCGCTCAGCTTCTCCGCGTCTTCGCTGTCCAGATCCTGCACAATCTCGCGCACGCGCTTCTTTCCGGGGTAGGCGGCATGGATGATGGCCCGCAGGGACTGCCTTTCCATGGCTATCTGGCGCATAAGTTCCTGAATGGAAAATTCAAGGGCGCTGACATTCTGCGGTCTGCGGGCGCACAGGTCGGCAAATTCTTCTTCCATGAGGTCGAACAAGAGTTCAAGCGCACGAATCTGCCGGGATAAATTTGCCTGAATGCTCTGAATCATCGTGCTCTTCCTCCTCTTGCGGCCCGGCGGTTCTTTTTATTTATCTTTTAATTCAAGCAAATACAGTGCAACCCCAATTGATCCGGCTGTGTCGCATCCCCACGGCCTACCCTATGGTTGCAAGTTTGCGGCCAGCGCCGGCGCGGTTCATCCGTCCCGTCTGGCCGTAGACAATTCCCTGATCCTCAGACGCCGAAGCCCCCTCTTTTCCGTACCCCGCGGCGTTGTAGCCGGATGTCGCGCCGGTGGCCTGCGCCGCTTGCGCGGCCTCAGGCTTCACCCCATTGACCAGCTGCCGGTGGTCGTAATCCGCCTCTATGCGCTTGGCCAAACTCTCCACATCAGCCATGACATCGCCCGGCACCGAGGCCGGACGCTGCGGAACGGCGCTTGCCGAGCCGCCAAGGGAAAGGCTGCCGTTGGCGCGCGGCGATGTGATGGTCGGAGTGCTTTCAGGGCTTTTGCCCACTTCCCGCTTGGACGAGACAGAAGCACCGGAATGCACGCCCCCGCTGCCCATAGGGCGGGAGGGCGCTTTATAAACCGTACGCTCCAAGCCGCCCCCGGCGGCGGAAGCGCCGCTGGTGGTCGTCGCGTCGATGGCGCCCACGCTGGTGCTTGAGGGCATGCTGCCCGTCGCCTTGTTGGCTTCGGCTTCGGACTTGGCGGCGGCCAGGGTATCAAGGCCGGTCTTTCCGGGAATCTTGGTGGTGTTCTTGATCTTGTCCTTAAGCTGCTTGTAGAGCATGTCGCCCAGGCCAATGCCGCCGTCGCTGGCCATCTTCTCCGCAAAGTCGCGGTCGAACATGGAGCGGTACATGTCCTCCTGCGGGGAGTGCATGAGCCCGCTCTTGGGAATGGTGGCACGCATCTGCTCCCACATCTTGCTGATGAACACGGCCTCGAAGTCTGTGCAGGCCTTGCGGAGCTTTTGCTGAGCGTTCGGAGTCGGAGTCAGGTCTCCCTTCAAGCGGTCCACCTGCTGCCGCAGCGCGAGGAGCTCGCTGTCCTGGGCCTTCTTGGCGGCCAGGGATGCGTCCGAGGTGAAATCTGTCATGGCCTAGAGGACCTCCAGGTCCGCGTGCAGAGAGCCTGCGGCCTTGAGGGTGCGCAGGATGGAGATGAGATCACGCGGGGTTGCGCCAATGGAGTTGAGACCATCAACCAGTTCCTGCAGGGTTGCGCCCTCCATGAGCAGCAGACGGTTGTTCTGCTCCTTCACCTTCACGTTGGTCTGAGGCGTGGTGGTGGTCTGCCCCTGGGAGAACGGTCCAGGCTGGCTCACCTGCGGCGTCTCGGCCACGACTATCTGCAGATTGCCGTGGGCCACGGCCACCTTGGTGAGGCGCACGCTGCCGCCCAAAACCACAGTGCCGGTCTTTTCGTCCACAACCACCCTGGCGCGGGAGTCGGGCGAAACATCCAGGTTCTCCAGCGAGGCCATGAGGGGCACAAGGTTGTTCTGAAACTTTGGAGGAATGGTCATCTGAATGGTGGAGGCGTCCATGGCCTTGGCGTACGAGCCGCCCACCGCGCCATTGATGCGCTTCACCACCTGCATGGCGGTGCCGAAATCCGGAGTGCCGGAAAGATTGATGGTGAGGCCGTCCTGCTTATTGAACTGGAAGGGCACCTCGCGTTCGATGATGGCGCCGTTCGGCATGCGCGCAACGGTGGTTATGTTCTTCTGGGCCGTGGCGGCCTGGCCTTCGGCGGAATAGCCGCCAATGGTCAGGGATCCTTGGGCCACGGCGTAAACGCGGCCATCAAGCCCCCGCAGGGGAGTCAAAAGCAGCACGCCGCCCAGAAGGCTCTTGGAGTCGCCCATGGAGGAGATGGTCACATCAATGGTGGAGCCGGGCCGGGCCGAGGACGGCATCTTGGCCGTAACCATGACCGCAGCGGTATTCTTGGGCTTAAGCAAGTTGGCGGAGACGGAGACGCCCATCTTCTCCAGCATGTTCGCCAAAGAGCGGATGGTGAATTCGGAAGTGGTGCCGTCGCCGGTGCCGGAGAGGCCCACGACCAGGCCGTAGCCCACAAGTTCGTTGTTGCGCACGCCGGAGAAGCTGGCGATGTCCTTCAGGCGCACGGCGTGGGCAGGCGCCACCCCTGCCAGGATGAAGAGCATGAGGCACAAAAGCATCACAGCCAGAAGGCGCATTCTGTCGCTCTTGCGGCTGCGTGTAAGGGTTCCGTATTGCATGAGGACCTCCAATGGGCGCAAGACTTAGAACGGCCAAACGTTGTCGAGAAGTCTCGACATCCAGCCGCTGCGCTGCTTGTCCGAAAGCGCACCCTGGCCGTAAACTTCAATGCGCGCGTCGGCCAGGGCTGAAGACGGCACGGTGTTCTTGGAATCAATGTCGCGCTGGCGCACCAGTCCACGCACCACAAGAATCTGGGTCTCCGCGTTGATGCGGATTTGCCGCGCGCCTTCCACCTGCATGACCTTGCCGGGCAGCATGCGGATGACGCGGGTGGCCACCGTGGCGGTGAGTGTCGACTCCGCCTTGGTTTCACCCGTGGTCGTCAGCGAACTGTCGCTCGCGGTATTGACACCCGCCCCAAGGCCAACGCCGCCGGGAACGATCCCTGCGGCGGTCTTGTATGCTCCGCCGGGCTTCGCCGTGATGGAGTACAGATTAGCGTTGGTCTTCGTGGCCGTGGTGTTGGCCTTGTGCTTGCCCGTCGTCGTCTCAGTCACGGTGACCATGACAATGTCGCCCACCTTGTTGGCGCGGTTGTCATCAAACAGAAAGTCCGACTGCCCGGCCTCAAAGAGCGACGCGGGATTGTTCACGGGCTCTGGCTCAATGTTGTTCAGCTGCGTGAGCACAGGCTCGGGCATGGGCTTCTGCTCCGCCGCGCAGCCGCCGAGAGCGGCAAGAAGTATAATGGCCGGAATGCGCTTCTTCATGGTCAGTACCTCGATGTTTGGCCGCGTCAGATGGTCCTTTAATGAACCAGCACGGTTTCAGCGTCCTGAACAGTGGCCACGATCTTTCTACCGCTTTGCAAATTGCGGACCTGGAGCTTCTGCCCCACGCCAGCGTCGGACATCGCCTGCACCTTGACCTGGAGGCGGATGTTGTCTCCCTCGTAAACAAGGTTGACCTTGTCTCCCTTGGCGATGACCGGGATAGGCTCAATGTCCGAGAGGCGTATGACCTGGTCCACGCCGACGCTTCTGACCATGCGCCAGGGGCCGCCGGTGCCGTCCCAGGCGTTGTCGTTAAAAGCCAGATTGCGCCGCTTGAACTGCACGTAAGCCGGATTGACCTGCTCCAGGCGGTTCAAAGGCCGAACCGGCACAGGCAGCGCACGCCATACGTTCACGAAAGCCGAGGCCGCGTAGCGCCTAGTGGCTCTTTTGTCGCCGCCCTTCACCTCGAATAGCAGGTTGACGCGACCCGGCTTCAACGTGCTGGAGGCCTGGATTTCCAGTTTGTCATGGTCGTTCTGAAGAAAAATATAGTCCGGACCGTGCAGATCCTTCAGCTCGATCTCACCGCTGAAGGCCGGTCCACGCGTTGTCAAAAAGTCGACAATGCGCTGATTGAGATCCATGCCGTCGATGACCTTGCCGCCGCGCTGCACGACGATCTGCAAGGGCAGAACGCAGGCTCCGGCCAAGTCCTCCACATAGTGGCGCAGCATGGCGAGCAGCCGCTCCCGCGAGAGCGCGGTCTGATGCCCCGCCCGCTCCGGAGCGTCCCACAACGGCTTGGCTGCAAGCTCTTTCCAGACACTGGGAGAAATTTCGCCTTGCGGCACGGCGATGTCGCCCAAGAGCACCTTGGGCCCCTGGACGCAGGCCGCATTTTTAATTTGCAGCCACCAGCCCTGGCGCAATTCCGCGGCGTGAGCCGGGCCCGCCAGAATAAGCACGCAAACGGCGGTGGCCAGGATGGCGAAAAGCACCCTTGCCATGACCATGCTTCGTGCGGCGCGCTCGGTGATCATAGTCCCTGCTCCCCTCAACTTAACGCTTCACATTGATTGCGGTCTGCAGAATGGTGTCCGAAGTGGTCATGGCCTTCGAGTTCACTTCATAGGCGCGCTGGCCGATGATGAGCCCGACCATTTCGTCGACCATCTCCACATTGGAGGTTTCCAGGTACCCTTGCGCCAGGGTGCCGAAGTTGGTGTCGCCGGGAGTGCCCTGGGTGGGCGCGCCGCTGCCGTCGGTTTCGACATAGAGGTTGCGGCCCGTGGCCTTCAATCCGGCGGGGTTGACGAAGTTATAGATGGTCAAATCCGCGCCCGCGATTTCCTTGCCGCTGGTGTCCAAGGCCGAGATGCGGCCTTTCTCAGAGATCGTCAGCGTGCTCGTTTCCGTTGGCACGGTGAATTCCGGCTGCAGCGGATAACCGTTTGCGTTGACGATGCGCCCGTTGTTGTCGAGCTTGAAGTTGCCCGCGCGGGTGTAGACATCGTTGCCGTTCTGATCGAGCTTGAAGAAGCCCTGGCCTTCGATGGCGATATCGAGCGTATTGCCGGTGTTGGAAAAGCTCCCCTGTGAGAAGAACTTGTGCACAGTCACCGGGCGAACGCCCATGCCAACCTGATAGCCGGTGGGCAGACGGTTGCCACCCTCATTCAAGGTACCGGCGACGGCAAGAGTCTGGTACATCAGGTCCTCGAACTCGGCCCGGCTTTTCTTGAACGCCGTGGTATTCACGTTGGCCAGGTTGTTCGAGATGACGTCGATGCTGGTCTGCTGCGCGACCATGCCGGTGGCGGCGGTCCAAAGTGAGCGCATCATATGGCGTTATCCTCCTACGTAAAACGTGGCCTAGCTGATCTGGCCGACTTTGTTGATGACGAGGGATTCCATGCTGTCCGTGGTGGTCATCAGCTTTTGATTTATTTCAAAAGCGCGCTGAGCCTCCATCATGTTCACCATCTCGGAGACGATCTCCACGTTGGACTTTTCCAAATAGCCCTGCTGCACGCTGAGCCCCTCGACCGGGATCTCCGTGGCGCGGCTTCCCTTCCGAAGCTTGAAAAGATTCTGGCCCTCTTTCTCAAGGGACTTGGGGTCGGACACGTTGACCAGATCAAGGGTGCCTATATCCTCGCCGTCAGCGATGATGCGGCCGTTGGAGTCGATGCTGACCTTGGTGTCCTGGGGCAGGACAAGGGGGCTGTCGCCGCCGAGCACATCATAGCCCTGTTCGGTGGTGAGCCGGCCGTCGTTCGCGAGCCGGAAGCTGCCGCTGCGCGTCAGCCTGTCTCCGTCCGGTGTACGCACCTTGAAATAGCCGTCGCCAACGAGTGCGACATCCAGGGGGTTGCCCGTGGCCTGCATCGAGCCCTGGCTCTGGTCAGAGTATTGGCCGCTCAAGCGGGGGCGCGCCTGAACATAGGCGCGGGGCCAAATTTCCTCGGCGCGCAGGTTCTGACGGTCGTCCGTCAAATAATCGGTGGCCAGGCGCTGGAAGGTGTCTTGGAAGGCGTACGCGTCCTTCTTGAAGCCCGTGGTGTTCACATTCGCCAAATTATTGGTGATTGTGTTGAGGCGAACCTCATTCGACATGGCTCCGTAGAGCGCGCTGTACATACTTTCGCGCATGAAAACCTCCTGGTCTGCCACAACGGATGCAAAGAGCGCGCCAGCAAATTTTCCCCACCCGCCCACAGCGGGCGCCAGCAAGAAACCGAATGGTTCTCCATGCCCGCTAAGGCTTGTGAATATTCTGCTGGCCAAAGATTGGTTTTTCGTTGACAAGGTAGAAACGCCCGACTAGATAGGCCGTGCGGGCGGGTGTAGCTCAATGGTAGAGTACGAGCTTCCCAAGCTCGGTGTTGCGGGTTCGATCCCCGTCACCCGCTCCAAGGCCTCAAGGATTCGACCGCCTGTACCTCGCCGGTTCCCGAGATATGGTGGGCCTTTTGGTCCACTTTTTTGTTTGTACTGGAACCGCTAGCTAAAGACGGTTTGTAAATGACGCGCTCACCCCTGATCGAACGGCTTACCGGGATCATCACCCCGGCTCTTGAACCTTTGGGCGTCTCGCTCTGGGGCGTTGAATTCGCTTCAGCGGGCAGCCGCATGGTGGTGCGTGTCTATATTGATGCCGAACAAGGCGTCAGCATTGATTCCTGCACGAGAGTAAGCCGGGCGCTTGGCGCGGTGTTTGAAGCCGAGGACGCCCTGCCCGGCGCGTATGTGCTCGAGGTTTCTTCCCCCGGCTTGGAACGCCGCTTTTTCTCCGCCGCGCAAATGTCCGCATTCGTGGGACGCGTGGTGGATTTGAGGCTTTACG
>Ga0209800_10003239_pt1 | contig 13154 bp, 13 predicted proteins | sample Higcelweek8metaG_FD_187174 | JGI IMG/M metagenome (GOLD analysis project Ga0209800, IMG submission 187174) | Freshwater pond sediment microbial communities from the University of Edinburgh, under environmental carbon perturbations - High... | ecosystem: Environmental > Aquatic > Freshwater >... | reverse complement strand
AATGACACAAAAAAGATGTTCATTGTCGCTACTGCGGATGATGGCTACAAGGTTCTATTTTCATGGCAGGAGATATTCAATACCACGATAGGCGGCGGGGTGGCTGTTCTGGTCGAAAGGGATGGTCTGCCTCTGGATGAAACCCGGGAGCGTATTGATCTTATCTCTGCTCAGGACTATTATGCAGGTTCTCGATATGTAAGAGACCTGCGCCATATTGAAGTGGTACTGTTCCGATAACGGAAGGTTGAAAGATCAGAATGAATGAAATATCAGATATGGAGTTCAAAAGGCACCTGAACAGTGCTGTAAAATTTCATGGGCATCTTTGCGGCGGGCAGGTGCTGGGAGTCAGAATGGCCATGGCAGGTCTAAGAGAGCTTGGCATTGAGGATTCCAGAAGCAGCCAAGCCAGGGATCTGGTAATATTTATTGAAATTGACCGGTGTCCTGCTGATGCGATCATCTCTGTTACAGGTAGAACTCCGGGCAAGCGCAGCATCAGACTCATGGACTACGGAAAGACAGCAGCAACTTTTGTCAATACAGGAACCGGAAAAGCTGTAAGGGTAAGCGTAAGTCCTGATTCCCATCAGAAGATTGCCCAGATGACACAAAGTCGCATGCCGGAAAGAGATGAGAAATCGGCCAATATTGAAGCATTGATAGCTATCCCTGAAAACGAGCTTCTCACAATCCGGCAGGTACGAGTCCAGATCAGACCCCAGGATCTTCCAGGGGAGTCACTGAACTCAACATTCTGCTCCTGTTGTGGAGAGATGGTAAGGGATATGCGGGAGATCTATGTTGAAGGCAAGGCTCTGTGCTGGCCTTGTTCTGAAAAAAGAGCATATTATGAAGATTTATGAATAGGTTAAGGAGAAAAATATTATGATCATGCCCTCCATTGACTGGAATGATCTATGGATGCGGATCCAGAATAGCCGGAGTAATTCAACGCATGATCCTGAATTCTGGGACAAACGGGCACCAGCCTTCTCTGAGCATACATCAAAAAGCGATTACATCAGGCAGTTTATCAGCATTATGGAGCCAGATCCTGCATGGAGTGTTCTGGATATCGGGTGCGCGGCAGGCACACTTGCTGTTCCGCTGGCCTCTCTTGTTGACTCAATTACCGCTCTTGACCCATCTGAAGCGATGCTCTCCATTCTTGATGAAAGATGCAGGCAGCAGGGGATCACCAACATCAGAAGTGTCAAAGGCAGATGGGAGGATGAGTGGGATGGGCTTGATATAGGTCTGCATGATGTTGCCATAGCTTCCAGGTCACTTCTTATCAATGATCTGCGTTGGGCGCTCCTGAAACTGGAGAGCCATGCCTCAAAGCGGGTATATCTGTCAACTCTGGTGGATAACGGCCCACATGAACGCCGGATTATAGAGGCTGTGGGGCGAAAATTTGAAGAGCGTGCAGACTATATAGTTGTCTATAATCTGCTGCGCCAGATGGGACGCTATGCAAATGTCGAGTTTACCGTCAACAGGGAGGAGAAGATATTCAAAGATATTGATGATGCTGTCAACTCAATGAGATGGATGATCCATGATATGACTCAGGAGGAGGAGGCACGGCTCAGATCATATCTGGGAAAAAATCTTCTCCAGGACAGTGAAGGGTTGAGACTGCCCTATAAACGGGTGGTACGCTGGGCTGTGCTGTGGTGGGAAAAAGAGCATGATGCAACATCAGAAGTTCTATCAGATCCCAATCTTGAGTGAGGCTATCTTACTCAAAAACGACACCTTACTATCGTTTTCCAGGCATATGAGCATCTGTCTGATTCAGACAATCTTGACAAGGCTCAGTACCTGATAGGTGTCGACTTTGAGTATCTTATAGAACTCATATTTTTACCACAAACAGATGACGTCTTTAAAAGATATATTGACTGATACAACATCAATATTATACTATTCCGCCCCGTATACCAGCTATTGCTATTCAAGATAGCGTAAAAAGGGTAAAACAATAACTGAAAAAAGGAGAGTTACATGAAAAAATCAGTACTACTTTCTCTGGTCACAACGTTTATCTGTATGGTTATCGCCTCATCTGCATTTGCAGGCACAGCTAAAGAGAGTACCTCAAAGGAGATCACAGTATCAGCGGCAATAAGTCTTAAAAACAGCTTTGAGGAGATTGGCAAGATATACGAATCTCAGTATGGGACAAAGTGCATCTTTAATTTTGGTGCATCTGGCGATCTTATGAAGCAGATCGCAGGTGGTGCGCCAGTAGATATCTTTGCCTCTGCCGCAAAAAAAGATATGGACGAGGCAGATAAAAAAGGATTTACTGTTGCAGATAGTCGCGCAGATTTGGCTTCAAACAGTCTGGTTCTGGTAGTTCCTGCCCAGGCAAAGAGTACACTTAAGTCGTTTGAAGGGCTCAATTCAGCTGATATAAAAAAGATTGCAACAGGAAATCCAAAGAGTGTCCCTGCAGGACGCTATGCAGAGGAGGTTTTCAATTTCTACAAAATTTTTCCTTCAATAAAGGAGAAGTTGATATACACTGAAAACGTGAGGCAGGTACTTGATTACGTTGCACGGGGAGAAGTTGATGCTGGTGTTGTATATGCTACCGATGCAGCAGTCAGGTCAAAAGAGGTTATTGTCATTGCCACTGCCCCGGATAGTAGCCATAAACCTGTTGTCTATCCAATAGCTGTGATAAAAGGGTCAAAAAGTGAGGCAGAGGCAAAAAAGTTTATTGCTCTGGTCATGTCACAAGAGGGAAAAGCAATCTTAAAGAAGTATGGCTTTAAAGTTGAAAAATAGGAACTATTAATGGAAGAAGAGTCAGTTCTCTTTTCTGTGCGCCTCTCATTGCAGGTAGCATCAATATCAACAATTCTGATAATTATCTCAGGAATACCTGTTGCCTACATTCTTGCACGAAAGAATTTTAAAGGCAGAGAGTTTCTTGATATGTTGTGCACACTGCCTCTGGTCCTTCCTCCAACAGTGACAGGCTACTATCTTATTGTGTTGTTTGGCAGAAACGGATTGATAGGCAGTTTTGTATATCAATGGACAGGGTGGAGTATAATGTTTACATGGTATGCTGCTGTCCTTGCCTCATATGTGGTTGCACTCCCCCTGATGATCAAGACCGTAAGGGCGGCAATTGAATCTGTTGACAGAAATCTTGTCAATGCCTCTTACACCCTTGGTCACTCTGAGATTGACACTGCATTAAAGGTGATTCTCCCTCTTGCAAAGCGGGGAATTGTTGCAGGTGCTGTCCTCTCTTTTGCCCGTTCAATGGGAGAATTTGGTGCAACACTGATGCTGGCAGGCAATCTGCCAGGTAAAACAGAGACAATGCCGATTGCAATATACAGCCTTTCAGGCAGCGGCGAATGGAGCAAGGCGCATCTGCTGGTCGGCATGATGACTCTGATATCAGGCATCTTCCTTTACATTGCAAACAGATATTCAAAGAGGATCATCTGATGTCACTGCAAGTAAGAGTTGAGAAGAAAGTGAACGGATTTTTCCTTGACATAGAGTGGCAGATCCAGAATGAACTGGCTGTCCTTTTCGGTTTCTCCGGTGCTGGCAAATCGATGACCCTCCAGCTGATAGCAGGTCTTGCAGAGCCGGACAGAGGGGTTGTAATCCTTGATGATACCGTATATTTTGACAGCTCATCAAAAAAGAGTGCACCGCCGCAGAAGAGGCCATTTGGCTATGTTTTTCAGGATCTGGCACTTTTCCCACACATGACAGTTCTGCAAAATATCCTTTATGGCGCTGTAGATATCTCCGGCAGGAAGAGGTTATCAAAAAAAGAGAAATCTGACAGAGCAGATGAGATGATCCAGAGGTTCAGGCTTACCGGACTTGAGGCAAGATACCCTAATGAGATATCAGGTGGTCAGAAGCAGAGAGTTGCTCTTGCACGGGCCTTGATCCGTCAGCCAAGCATGCTTCTGCTTGATGAACCTTTCTCTGCACTTGACCTTCCTCTTCGCCTTGAGATGAGAAAGTTTTTAAAAGAGGTGAGGGATCAGTTCAATATTCCAGCGATTCTTGTAACTCACGATTTTGAAGAGGCTGCTGCAATCTCTGACAAAATTATTATTTACGAACATGGTAAGATAGCCCAGATCGGTTCGCCGGAGCAGATTAAGAGTGCCCCGGCAAACAGATATGTTGCACAGCTTGTTGCAAGCTGCTGCTCTTTTCAATGAGCTGGTCTGCTGTTGAGTGAAAAATGAATTTACATGGAGAGTCCGCATAAATATTATGCAGCATCAGGAGGTTTGAATGAGCACATTGAATGAAGAGATTGTAGATGAAGTCAAGAGACGTTCCTCTTCCCTAAAAATTCCCGGCATCCGCATGGTTGCCATATCGCTGGGATATACCTTTGTCGAGCTTGAGAACGATACCATGGGAGTCTGTTTTACCCCGAGATCCGACAGCAGCTCATGTGCGCACTACTCCAGAGCCGGGCAACTTGCAAAAAGAGATATAGTTGAACTTACTGACCTCATGCTCTCTGGCAATCCTATAGAGAAGAGTGTGGGGGTTGCCGCAGTAAATGTAGTTTCACAGATGATCATGAATCAGGAGCCAGAGCATTACCACTTTTCAGAGAGAGATTTTCTTGACCTCATACCATTTAACGGTAACCAGTTGAAGGTTGGCATGGTTGGCAACATCGGCCCATTTATTCCATTTCTGGTCAAACATGCATCTTCTCTGACAGTTGTTGATGATAACCCAGCATTTCTGCCGGGACTCAAGCAGAACGGATATACCATCAGCAGAGATATCATGGATCTTTCAGATTCAGAGGTGCTGATCATAACAGGATCATCAGCAGCAGTTGGTGATTTTGATCAGGCCATTGAGTCAGCAAAGTGTGCAAGATTCATAGGAGTGGTCGGCCCCTCTGCCGGATGGCTTCCAGACCCTGCTTTCAGACGCGGTGTCAATGCTGTTGCAGCAACCAGGATCACCGATATACCCGGTGCACGCAGTGCCATTCTGGAAGGGGGCGGAACCCCCCATTTTATCAATTACGGGCAGAAATATACTTTAACCAATCTGAACCGAACATAAGCAGCTTTGCTGCAATCATCTTTGGATTGAAACTCCTAAACAGAAACTGGAACTGGAACAAAAATAACAAGAACTTAACTCTCCAGATTTTGGAGGGCGTAAACAGAAATATAAGTCTGTCTGCTTGAATTTTACCAACCGAATGGCAATTTTTACCATTCGGAATAGGAAACAGTATAATGAGATCTTTTGATATATTACTGGCAGAGTCAGTTGAACGGCATGGGCATCTCTGTGCAGGTCAGATTATCGGTGTAAGAATGGCGATGCTTGGGTGCACACTTGTGGGAATTGATGATCCCAGATCAGAAAAGTACCGTAAGAAACTGATCGTATATGTTGAAATAGACAGGTGTGCAACTGATGCCATTGAGAGCGTTACAGGTTGCAGGTTGGGAAGACGCTCGTTGAAATTTAAGGATTTTGGCATCAATGCAGCAACTTTTATGAACATAGAGACAAATATGGCTGTTCGTATCATCTCCACAGAGAGATCACGTGACCTGGTCAGAAAATATGCGCCAGATGAGCAGAGCCACTATGAACAACAGATGAAGGGGTATCAGCTTATGCCGGACAGCGAACTTTTTGATGTGCAGAAGGTTAAAGTGATACTCCCTTCTCATGACATGCCAGGCCCTCCAAGAAAACATGCAGAGTGCCATGTTTGCGGACAGATGGTGAGAGATGGAAAGGAGATGGTTGTCAATGGCCACTCTCTTTGCAGAATATGTGGTGGTGAAGGGTACTTCAAAGTTATTGAGACAGATTAATTTATATGAAAGTGTAGGGACACACACAGGTGGGTACCCAGTAGAGACGCAAGATCTTGCGTCTCTACAATTTTCATGCTTCGTTGTGCCGTCAGGGCATGGTGGTTATAGAGAGACAGATTAAGGAGTGTGTTCAATGTTGAAAGAGGCAAAAAATTTAACATTAACGGTGTATGATCAGATTAAAAAGATGATGTTCGACTCCCATATAGTTCCAGGTCAGAGGTTAGTTTTTGTCGATCTTGCCAAACAGCTCAATGTGAGTAGAACGCCTGTGAACAACGCTCTTGGGATTCTTGCAAAGGAGGGGTACCTTGATTTTGTCCCCAACCAGGGATACTGGGTGCGCAAACTCACCCTGCAGGAGGCGGACTATCTTTATGAAATAAGGGAGACCCTGGAGATCGGATTTATTGGCAAAGCCATACGTAATTTAAACCATGAGAAGATAGTGAGACTGGCTGAGTGCAAAAGAAATTACGAGCAAGCCATAAAGGATCACTTCCCAAGGAGACTGTTTGCCATTGATATAGAGTTTCACAGTTGCATCATTGATTTTGTTGAGAATAAATTTTTATCTGCACAATACAGAGAGATCTGCCACAAGATATTTCTCAGGTTTCATATTGAGAAATTACATAGGGAACGCATAAATGATATTGTGAAGGAGCACAGAGAACTATTTGAAGCCATTAAGATAAAAGATGTAGATCGGACACTGGAACTGCTTAGAACTCACCATATCAACACAAGATCACAGTGGAAAAAACAGACTATTTTCAAAGATTGGTGGGAAGAGAATTCGTTCAACTGCAATATGCAATCTATGGAAGCAGTGTGATGTTAAAACTTGAGAGTTTGAAAAAAAGGGTATCAGAAAAATCGAATGAACTTGTCATTGAACACCCCTCTTCCATTCGCAAACAGGTCTATGAACACCTGAGAGATCAGATTCTGACAAACAGAATTGAACCTGGAAGCCGTCTTGTGGAGGCACAGATAGCCAAAGCACTGGGAGTCTCCAGAACTCCGGTTCGTGAGGCTGTTCATCTTCTGGAAAAAGATGGTTTTATCGACTCCATACCCAGGGTTGGGTACCGGGTAAAAACATTGGTCATGGACGAGCTTGACGAGATTTTTGAAATCCGTAAAGTAAATGAGCTTCTGGCGTGCGGATGGGCAGTCAGGAAAATCACCCTTAAAAGTATTAAGGCTCTTGGGGAGAATATAAAAATGACTCAACTGGCATTGAGAAGAAATCAACCCGAGTTGTTTATGGATCTGGACCAGGAGTTTCATGAGATTCTTGTGCTTGCCAGTGGCAGTCAACACCTGACAAACCTGTGTCAGCAGCTCAAGAGATTGATCTCAAGATATCGTATGGAGAGCATAGAAGATATGGATATAGTGGAAACAGCTCTGAAAGGGCATATCTCCATACTTGATGCTTTAAAGAGAAAGGATGAAAATGGGCTTAAGAGTGCACTTGAGAGACATCTCTACCGTTGAAGTCAAGATTGACACTCCATTATTTATCGTTGCCAGACCGAGTTGTTGCTAAGGCTCTGTGCAAACTGTTTGCCCCTGTGGAGAAAAACCCTTTCAGAGCAGAATATCTCCAAAAGGGTTTCTCAAAGCAGGAGCTGAAAAAACAGAAGCTTACAACATCTCTTCTCTCTAATCACCCATATCTGTTATCTGTAGTCAGTTATGCGCTCTTCTGCATATGAAAACTTTACTTGCCAAAATATGCATTGGGCAGCCAGAGGGCGATCTGTGGAAATGCAATCACAAGACCTAATCCTAAAATCATTACTAGTACAAACGGGACAATAGATCGGTAGATATCAGAGAGAGTAACCTCTGGAGGGGCCATGGCCTTCATCAGAAAGAGGTTGTAACCAAATGGCGGGGTCATGTATGCAATCTGGCAGGTTATTGTATAGAGAACCCCATACCAGACAGGGTCAAAGCCAAGACTTATCACCAGAGGGATATAGAGGGGGGCAACAATGATGAGCATGGCAGTATCGTCGAGAAACATCCCCATCACAATATAGGTGACCTGCATCATGATGAGTACACCCCAGGGGGTGAGATGCCACTGATCGAGAAAGAGAGTCTTGATAGCGTGCACAGCACCAAGGCCATCAAATACCGCACCAAAACACAAGGCTGCAAGAATAACCCACATGAACATGCAGCTGACGCTGAGCGTATTACGAAGCGTATCCTCCATAACCTTCCACGTCAACCTCCGTTTCACTACAGCTGCAAGTGTGGTGGCTGCTGCCCCGGCAGCTGAACATTCGACAAGACTGGTTATACCCATCAGAAAGAGCCCGGTCATGGAAACAATTATCACTACTGGAATTATCCCGGCTCTGAGCAGAGCAAACCGCTCCTTCCAGGTGATCTGCATCCTCTCCTCCAGAGAGAGGGCTGGCCCAAGCTCTGGATTTATTTTACATCTGATCACAACATAGGCAACAAACAGGAACGCAAGCAGAAGACCGGGAAAGACCCCTGCCATCCATAGTCTGCCAACATTCTGTCTTGCTATCATCCCGTAGAGAACAAGAACCACACTTGGCGGAACAAGGATACCAAGTGAACTGCCAGCTTGAATGACCCCGCTCACCATCACCTTGTCATACTTGCGTTTAAGCATCTCAGGAAGGGCAATACTTGCCCCGATGGCCATACCAGCCACACTCAACCCGTTCATGGCAGATATGGCCACCATCAGACCGATTGTCCCCACAGCCAGACCTCCATTTACCGGGCCTGTCCAGACGTGGAACATGCGGTAGAGGTCGCTTGCTATTCCTGATTCTGAGAACATGTAACCCATGTAGATAAACAGGGGCAGTGTCAGGAGCGGATACCAGTTGAGCAGAACAAAACTTGCGTTGAACGGCATCTCCACTCCGCCATCTCCCCAGAGAAGCAGAGCGAACAGAGCAGCCACACCACCAATGGCAGCAAAGACCCGCTGTCCGGTGAGAAGCATGAGACTCATGGAAGAGAATATCAGCACAGCAATCAACTCATGGCTCATTGTATCTTCTCCCCCCTTGCTGTTGTAAGATCTTTGAGAAATTCAGCGATCGCCTGCAGAAGCATCAGTAAAATTCCTATGGACATGATCAACTTGATTGGAGCAAGAGGCGGCCCCCAGGGGGTGTAGTTGACCTGCCTGTATTCAAGGGCATATTGAAGGCTTGAAATAGAGCCAATAAAGAGCACCACAAGATAGAAGATAAGTATGGGGCCTGTCACAAGATCTGCAATAGCCTTTCTCTGTTTTGACCAGCGGCCATAGAGCAGATCCATCCTTACATGACCGTCAAGAATCATGGAGTATCCCCCACCAAGCAGATAGTAGGCTGCCATGGTGAATTGCGCTATCTCCACTGCCCATATGTGGGGATGGTCAAAGATGGTCCTTGAGCAAGATTCAAACAGCAGGACTCCGCCCATGACGAAGACCAGATACATTGAAAAATTCCCTACGGCTCTGTTGAGCGCTTCAACGTATTGCACAAAAATTTTGATTGGTTTAGCCATTCTGCACCTTTTAATTCAGTTCCTCTATACCCACTTTCTCTATACTTGAAAAATGAGCAATTGCTTACATTATCTGTCAGGAACTATTGTCAAATGCCCTGACGGGCACAACAAAACATGAACGCAGAGGAGATGCAAGCTACGTCTGGACCTCCTCTGCGTTCTGACTTAATCAATAACGGTAAGGAGGTCCAGCTGCCTCCATGGTCTTTACGTAGTCTTTGAGAATAGCCACCACCTTAGCATTCAGTGGACTCTTGGCGGAGATCTCATCCCAGTATTTAAGGGCTGCATCCTCTACAACCTTCCACTCCTCTTTCGGGATGGTGGTAAGCTGCATCTTGCCACCCTTGGTACGGTAGTGGGCCTCTCCCCACCAGTACCAGTGCTGCCTGTAGTAGTGAGAGCTGTCCATACTGAGCCTGAACAGAGTCTTGAGATGTTCAGGAAGAGCTGCCCACTTGTCACTGTTGGCAAAGTAGGAGCCAGCCCAGGCCCCAGATATGGGGTTAGTCAGGTAATATTTAGCAACATCTGCCCACCCCACAGTATAATCCTCCGTAATACCGGACCAGGCCACACCATCGAGTTCACCGGTCTGCATTGCCATCTGAACATCCTCATATGGCAGAGACATAGGGATAACTCCGAACTGCTGCATGAACTTGCCCCCTGTAGGGAACATGTATATTCTGAGCCCTTTGAGGTCTGAGACTTTATTGATCGGCTTGGTGGTGGCAAAGTTACAAGGATCCCATGCCCCGGCGCTGAGCCAGGTTACACCCTTGATCTTTGAATATGCCTCTTCCCAGATCTGATTGAGCCCGTACCAGTTCCAGAGTACTGGAACATCCAGTGAGTAGCGGGAAGCAAATGGGAAATAGGCTGCAAATACAGATACATCTACAGGAGCAGCAATCGAGTCATCGTCACTCTGGATAGCGTCAATAGTACCCTTGGTGACAGCCCTGAAGAGTTCTCCGTGAGGCACCAACTGATTGGCATTATAGAGCTCAATAATCATCTCCCCATTGGCAGCCTTGTTAAACGCATCTATTGAAGGTTTGATAACATGCTCGGCAAGTGCAGGACCTGCATAGGTCTGCATCCTCCATTTAATGGTGGTCTTCTTCTGAGCAATCACATAAGGGGCATTTACCGCTGTAGCTGCCACGGCTGCCGCCCCGACTCCTGCTTTCTTGATAAATTCACGTCGTTCCATTATAGCTGTTTCCTCTTCTGGTGGTCTGTTTAGATAAACAGAACCTGATAAAAGTAAGTTCTGCTACTCAACCATTTTTCTGAGCAGAGCCTTTACAATCTGCACCTTGAATCTGTTTTTTGCAAGCGGCTTGACTGCCTGTACTGCAACATCTCCTGCTTCCACAGCAGTCTCATCGCTCAGCAATCTGCCCTCAAGATACTCCTCAACGCCCCTGGCTCTCAATGGAATGGGGGCCACAGCACCAAACACGATACTGGCATCTTTAATTGTCTGACCATCCAGGTCAAACGAGTAGGCAAGGCTCACAATTGGAAAGTCAATTGAGTTACGTATTCTGAATTTCTGATACCCCTGTCTGTTGTTTTTTGAGGGTGCAGGTATCTCTATCTCCTCTACAAGTTCATCATCATCAAGAACTGTGCACTTCATTATATCTGCTGCAAAGAAGTGATCAGCAGAGAGTTCCCTTTTTGTTGTCTTTATCTTTGCCCCAAGAGCCATGAGAGCCGGAGCCATATCAGAGGCATTAACAGCAATACAACCGCAGTTCACGCACCTTTGGGCTTCAGAGCGGATGTCATTTAGATCTGTTATGTTCTTGGTTCTGGAGAGTCTGTTGTGGCTGTCACAGTGCATCTCAAGAGGTTGACCAACTGCCATATGAGACTCTGGAGTTATCCCTGCAATGGCGTGAGCGGTTCTGCGTCCTGCAGCAATAGAGTGTATTACTGATGCAGGGCCGCTGGTGATATCTCCACCTGCATAGAGCCCCTTTATATTTGTTGCTCTGCTCTCTTCGTCAATGAGAATAAGGCCGCGTCTGGTCTCTACCTGTTCGTTGGTGTAAGTAAGATCAGTTGATTGCCCGATGGCCAGGATAATCTGATCAGCCTCAACTATCTCTTTTACTGAAGGGTCAAAGAGTGGATTGAACTGCCCCTTCTCATCAAAAACTGATTCACATCTGACAAGTTCCAGTCCGGCCAGACATCCATCCTTTTCAATGATCCGATCCGGTCCAAAGGAGGGGAGGATAGTTACCCCCTCATGAAGAGCCTCAGCAATCTCATCCTTAAATGCAGGCATTGTGTCGCGTGACTCCAGACAGACCATGGTCACCTGCTCGGCACCAAGTTTACGGGCGTTTACAGCAACATCAACAGCCACATTACCACCGCCGATAACCATGACTCTTTTTCCAAGAGCAGGCTTCTGACCAAGCCCTATTGATACCAGAAAATCAATGCCAGAGGTGAGAAGCTCAGAGTTATCTATATTAAGGGTTCTCTGACCCCATGCTCCTGATGCAAGAAAAACGGTGTTGAATTTCTTCCTGAGATCCTTGAGAGAAAAACCCTTCTGACCAACAGTGACATTGAGTTTGAACTTTATACCCATCGCTTCAAAGGCACTGACCTGTTTTCTGACCACATCTTTGGGGAGGCGGTAGGCAGGAATACCGTAGGTGAGCATTCCTCCGGCCTCCGGCATCTTGTCATAAACTGTCACATGGTATCCAGCTTTTCTCAGATAATAGGCGGCAGACAAGCCTGCCGGTCCGGCACCTACAATGGCCACGTTCTCCTTGAGCTGCTTTCTGGGAGCCTTGAGAAGCTCTGCTGCATTGTCAAGGATATAGTCCCCTACAACACGTTCGACGTTCCGAATAGAGACAGTCTCATCAAACTCAGAACGGTTGCACTTTGACTCACACAGATGGGGACAGACCCGTCCGGTAATTGCCGGAATCGGGTTATTTGCAAGGATGATCAGAGCAGCAGCACGGAGATCTCCGTTACGGACATGCTCCATATAGGCTGGAATCTCAATGTTTCCAGGACAGGTCTGTGAGCAGGCAGGCTGTGCAACCCTGACACTGCCAAAGATTGAATGGTACCTGTTCTCTCCAAGCAGAGCACCACACTTTGTGCCACCCTTTCTCAGGCAGTGAAACAGGTCTCCTGGAGTCCGATAGTACCAGCATCGAGGCTCCTGACAGATATTACCGCCAAGGGTCGCCATATTTCTGATCTGGGGTGAAGCTACTGAGCGGGCAGCCTCTGCCAGCAGCGCATATTTATCTCTTATCGTCTCGTTCTTATATATATCTGTGAGTGTGGTAAGCGCTCCGATCTTAAGCCCCTTCCTGGTTACCTTTACATAATTCAAGCCTGGAACTGTCTTGAGATCAACCACGATCTCAGGCGAATTGGAATGAATTTTATCCTTGAGCACACCAATCAGATCGGTTCCACCTGCAATAACAGTCGCCTTTCCTTTTGCCTCAGACAGAATTGCCGTGGCCTCCTTGAAAGACGACGCTGATATGTGTTTGAAATTTCTGAGAGTCATCTTGTTCTCCTTAAGCCTTTCCCAGTGCCCGGAGCACTTTCTCGGGCTTGATCGGAATATCATTAATTCTGACACCGATGGCATTGTAGATTGCATTCATGATTGCCCGCGGTGTGCAGGTCAGAGTACCTTCG
>Ga0209800_10003238_pt1 | contig 13159 bp, 17 predicted proteins | sample Higcelweek8metaG_FD_187174 | JGI IMG/M metagenome (GOLD analysis project Ga0209800, IMG submission 187174) | Freshwater pond sediment microbial communities from the University of Edinburgh, under environmental carbon perturbations - High... | ecosystem: Environmental > Aquatic > Freshwater >... | reverse complement strand
CGTGTCGGATACGGATGACAACGGCCGGTTGCAGAAGCTTTCCGCGACCATACGCTGGCGCAACGGCCTGGAGTTTGGCATAAAGTTTGATGAAGAGCTGGACCTGGCCGTCAGCGCACTCCAAAAAATGGTGTGCTGAAACAGCATAAGGCGGTGTCGCGGCACCGCCTTTTTTTGCGCCTGGCGGCCTGGAGCAAAGGCTTTGCGCGTGTGGCCGGCCACGGTGAATCGACTTGGCAAATCCGGAAGTATTCAGTATTGAGCTGAGAATAATTCGTACTAAGAGATGCGTAGGGCTTGACTACGCCCAAAATTATAACTAGTAATTATTCTCAACACGAGAGGTTGCCATGGACGATGAAGCAAAAAAAAGCGTGCGCCTGTCACGCCAGCGCGAAACCATTCTTGCCGAGCTGTGCAAAGTGAAGACCCACCCGACTGCGGACGAAGTCTATGACATGGTGCGCAAAATCATGCCGAGAATAAGCCTTGGCACCGTGTACCGGAACCTGGACTTCCTGAGCAGCCGTGGGGTTGTGCTTCGTCTTGGCGGGGCGGGCACGCAAAAGCGCTTTGACGGCAACCCGGAGCCGCATCCCCACCTGCGCTGCGTTGTGTGCGGGCGCGTGGACGATCTGGAATACCCACTGGTCCTGCCGGAAGTGCCCGCGGAGCAGGCCATGGGCTACAGCAACCTCCGGTGCGATGTGGAATTCGTGGGGGTTTGCCCCATGTGCGCCGGGAAACAAATGTAGCGGGCCAAGAACGCGCCCGACATTTTTTTCTGGTGCTCGGTGTGTAATGTGGTAAATATGAATCGTGACCAACAGCCGGACGCAGGCCCGGCATTTATCCCCAAGGAGAAAACACCATGAGTCTTCGCGGAACCCGTACCGAAAAGAATATCCTCACCGCCTTTGCCGGTGAGTCCCAGGCCCGCAACCGCTACAGCTATTTCGCCTCGGTGGCGAAGTCGGAAGGCTTTGTCCAGATCTCCGCCGTTTTCGAGGAAACCGCCAACCAGGAAAAAGAGCACGCCAAGCGCCTGTTCAAAATGCTTGAGGGCGGCGAGGTGGAAATCACTGCCGCCTTCCCGGCGGGCACCATCGGCACCACCCTTGAAAACCTGTTGGCCTCCGCCGCGGGCGAAAACCACGAGCAGACCTGCATGTACCCCGAGTTCGCCAAAATCGCCCGCGAGGAAGGCTTCAACGAGATCGCCGTGGTGTTCGAGTCCATCGCCATCGCCGAACGCTTCCACGAGAAGCGGTTCAACGCCCTGGCGAAAAACATCGAGACCGCCAGCGTGTTCAAGAAGGGCAAGAAGGTCACCTGGCGCTGCCGCAACTGCGGCTACATTCTGGAGAGCGAGTGCGCCCCGGCCAAGTGCCCGGCCTGCGCGCATCCCCAGGCCCATTTCGAGCTGTGTGAAGAAAACTGGTAACCCTGGGCTGAACACAGGAGCGAGGTGCTATTATGGGAATCGAATGCGGACAGGTTTATAAGTGCGACACGTGCGGCAACATCGTTTTGGTCGTCCACCCCGGCGGCGGTGAGCTGGTCTGCTGCGGCGCGCCCATGAAACTCATGGTCGAAAACACCGTTGACGCGGCCAAGGAAAAACACGTTCCGGTCATCGAGAAGGTCCCCGGCGGCTACAAGGTCAAGGTCGGCGCGGTTGCCCATCCCATGGAGGAGAAGCACTGGATCGAGTGGATTGAGCTGATGGCCGACGGCATGGTGATGACCAAGCTGCTGAAGCCCGGCGACGCCCCCGAGGCCGTGTTCATCACCGAGGCCAAGAGCGTGACCGTGCGCGAGTACTGCAACCTGCACGGGCTCTGGGCCGCCAAGTCCTAGACCAACGCGGCGCAGGGGGAGGTCCCGATGGCCCAGCCAGAAGAAATGTACCAGTGCCAGAACACGAACTGCGGGTACATCTACAACCCTGACAAAGGCGACAGAAAAGGCAAGGTTCCCGCAGGGACGAGCTTTGCGGACCTGCCGGATGACTGGAAATGCCCCATTTGCGGCGGGGGAAAGAAATGCTTCCGGCCCCTGGCCGGTCCCGGCTCCACCCGAGAGGTGAGCTGCCCCACACCCATCCAAGGAGAGACCACAATGCAGAAGTATGTGTGCAATATCTGCGGCTACGTGTACGACCCGGAGGCCGGCGACCCGGATAACGACGTGAACCCCGGCACCAAATGGGAGGCGGTTCCCTCCTCTTGGACCTGCCCCATCTGCGGGGCCTCCAAAGAGAACTTCAGCCCAGAATAGATTATGAAAACGGTCTGTTGACCGTCTTGTGCGAGTAAGACCGGGAGCGCCTTCTTGACAGGGGGGCGCTCCCCGTGTTTTCACAAAAACGCGCAAACGCTCACCTTCCCCCCCCCGCCCCGCTTGGGGCTGGCGGTGTGCAGGCGCTGCTCGAACACACCTTATGAACGTCCATATACGGAGAACAAGATGAAGCCTGTTGAAATCAAGAAGGACATCTTCTGGGTTGGCGCGGTTGACTGGAACAGCCGGGATTTTCACGGCTATTCCCTTTCGCCCCGTGGCACCACCTACAACGCGTTTCTGGTTAAGGACGAGAAAATCACCCTGTTCGACACGGTCAAGGCTGATTTCCTCAACGAGTTTTTGTGCTCCATCGCCCAGGCTTGCGGCGGCACGCCCCGCATCGACTACATGGTGGTGAACCACCTTGAGCCGGACCACGCGGGCTGCCTGGACGCCATAGTCGAGCGTTTTCACCCGGAAAAAATATACTGCTCGCCCATGGGCGAAAAGGCCCTGCGTTCCTACTTCCACGACTCCAAGGACTGGCCCGTGGAGGTGGTGCCCTCCGGCGCGTCCATCAGCATAGGCAAGCGCACCGTGCAGTTCATTGAAACCCGCATGCTGCACTGGCCCGACAACATGATCTCCTACATCCCCGAGGACAAGATCGCCTTCTCCTCCGACGCCTTCGGGCAGAACTGGGCCAGCACCGAGCGCTTCTGCGACGAGGTTGACCGCGCGGCCCTGCGTTCCGCCCTGGCCGATTACTACGCCAACATCGTGCTGCCGTACTCGCCCGTGGTGCTGAAGCTGCTGGACGCCATGGCGGGCATGAAGGACCTTGACATCGAGATGCTCTGCCCGGACCACGGTCTCATCTGGCGCGGAGCCGACGAGGTCAAATACGCCCTCGACAGCTACCGCGAGTTCGCCCTGCAAAAGCCCGCCAAAAAAGCCGTCATCGTGTACGACACCATGTGGCACAGCACGGAGAAAATGGCCCGCGCCATTTGCGACGGCCTTGCCGACGAGGGCATCAGCGTGCGCATCATGAGCGTGAAGCACAACCACCACAGCGCGGTGATGCGCGAGGTGCTCGACGCCGCGGCCGTGCTGGTGGGTTCGCCCACGCACAACAACGGCATTCTGCCCCTGGTGGCCGATGTGCTGACCTACATGAAGGGCCTCAGGCCGCAGAACAAGATCGCCGCGGCCTTCGGCTCCTTCGGCTGGAGCGGCGAGTGCGTCAAGATCATCACCGAGCACCTGTCCGGCATGGGCATGGAGCTCATCGAACCCTCGGTGAAGGTCAAGAACCTGCCCAGCCACGAGACCTATCAGGCCTGCTACGAGCTGGGCAAGAAGGTCGGCGCGGCCATCAACGCCAAGCTGTCGGCCTAGCAACGCCAGCGTGCTGATTGGGGGAGGGCCGCGTGCCCTCCCTTTTTTTTCCAGGGCGAGCGCATCGCCAAAGGGGGCAGGGTGGCGGCAGCAGCGCAGGGCAGGGTCTGGTTCATCGGCGCCGGCCCCGGCGACCCGGAGCTCATCACGGTCAAGGGGCAGCGGCTCATCGCCCAGGCTGATCTCATCGTCTACGCCGGATCGCTGGTCCCGCGGGAGGTGCTGGCGGGCGCGCGCCCCGGCGTGCCGGTCATCGACTCCGCCCCGCTCTCCCTGCCGCAGACCCATGCGCTTCTGCGCGATTGCGCCGCGAAGGGCGGGCTGGCCGCGCGCGTGCACACGGGCGAGCCATCCATTTACGGCGCCGTGCGCGAGCAAGCCGCCCTGCTCGATGCCGAGGGCATCGCCTGGGACGTGGTGCCCGGCGTTTCCAGCGCCTTTGCCGCCGCCGCCGCGGCCAGGGTCTCCTTCACGGTGCCTGGCGGGCCGCAGACCTTCATCCTCACGCGGCTTTCCGGCCGCACGCCGGTGCCCGCGGCAGAGTCCCTGCCGCTGCTTGCGGCCCACGGCGCGGCCATGGCCGTGCTGCTCTCCGCGGGCGAACCCGAGCGCTTGCAGGCGGAATTGCTGGCCGGCGGCTATCCGCCGGAGACCTGCATTGTGCTGGGGCACAAGGTGGGCTGGCCCGGCGGCGAAATTGCGCGCTGCCGCCTTGCCGACCTTGCGCGCACGGCCCGCGAGGCAGGCTTCACCCGGCAGACGGTGTTCCTGGTGCTCCCCGGCGAAGCGCTCGACCCGGCCACCGCCCAGTCCAGGCTCTATGATCCGGGCTTCAGCCACGGCTGGCGCGCGGGCGGCGGTTCTGCGGATGCGGCGGACGAAAGCGAAGGAGACGCGTGATGCGGCAGTTCGGCGTGGCAACCCAGAGGCGCGAGGAGTTCGTGGACATCACCGCCCAGGTGGCCCAGGCGCTTGCAGAAAGCGGCCTGCGCGAGGGCGCGGTGCTGGTCTATTCGCCGCATACCACGGCGGGGGTAACCATCAACGAGGGCGCCGACCCGGACGTGAAGCGCGACATGCTGGCGCACCTGGCCGCGCTGGTGCCGCAGGACGGCGGCCCCGCACGCTTTCGCCACGCCGAGGGCAACAGCGACGCGCACATCAAGACCAGCCTCATGGGGCCGTCGCAGCTTATCCCGGTGAGCGCCAGCCGGTTGCAGCTCGGCACCTGGCAGAAGATATACCTCTGCGAGTTCGACGGCCCAAGGCGGCGCACCGTGCTGGTTCAGGCCCTCGCCGCGTTGGATGGCGCCGAGGGGCAGGGCGCATGAGCGCGCGCTTCAAGCATGTGCAGCACGCGGCCTGCGAGTATTTTCCGTGTCACAAGGGCGCGGAAGCCGCCACCTTCAACTGTCTGTTCTGCTATTGCCCGCTGTATTTCTTGAAGGATTGCGGCGGCAACCCGGCGTGGCGCGGGTTGGTGAAGGACTGCACCGGCTGTGTGCTGCCGCACGGCCCCGGCGGGTGGGAGGCGGTTCAGGCACGGCTTGCTTTGGCCTATGCCGAACTGCGTGCCGGGAAAGCGCCGCGCACGCTGGGACAGGAAGAATAAAGCCAAGGGGCGGACCCTTGTCGGGTCACATCGTTCTACGCGGCGCCGGAAAGCAGCCGCGCAAGCGCTATGCCCGCCAGCACCGCCAGAATCATCCACAACCCGGCCTTCACCGCGCCGGCCGCCGTTCCGTCGTAGTGCACCGTCGCGGGTTGCGTTTCGGGCGTGAACAGATAGCAGGCAAAGCGCGCGATTTCGTGCAAGAGCGGGATCATGGCTTCCTCCATTTTTACGTGCCGGTCTGCTGGACGCTCGGTCCGGGCCGTGGCATCATTCCGGCTGGCGATGCCCACGCGTCCTGTCTAGCTGGCAGGCGCGGCTGGGTCCAATCGCAATGCCTGAATCAAGGCTTCAGGAATCGTGATGCCCCTGGAGTCTTATTTAGAGGTACACGCGTGGACGGAGGCAGGACATGGAGTTGTATCAGTTGCGCACGTTTGTGACCGTGGCCGAGGAAGGCCACCTCACCCGCGCGGCGGAGCGGCTGTTCATCAGCCAGCCCGCTGTTTCTGCGCATGTCAAGGCGCTGGAGGAGGAACTGGGCGTGGCGCTGTTCACGCGCAGCGCGCGCGGCATGCAGCTCACCCGCGAGGGCGCGGCGCTGAAGCAAAAGGCCGAGGCCACGCTCAAGAGCGTCAGCGAGTTCATGTCCCAGGCGCGCTCCCTGCGGGAGGACCTCACCGGCGAGCTGCACGTGGCGCTCAATACCGACCCGGATCTGCTGCGCGTGAACAGGCTGATGGACGCGCTGCGTTCCGCCCACCCGAAGCTGCAAGTCCACCTGCCGCAAAGCTCGTCGAACCTCATTGTCGAGGACGTGCGCGGGGGCAGGGTGGACGGCGGTTTCGCCTTCGTGGCCGAGCCTGTGGGGGCGGCGCTGCCGCCGGAAATTTCGTGCCTGCTGCTGGCGACAACGAGCATGCACGTGGTGGCCCCGCCGGAGTGGCGCGACAGGTTGGGCGCCTGCACCTGGGCCGAGCTGGCGCAGGAGTCGTGGGTTTGGTTCACGGACGCCTGCCCCTGCCGTGAAATGCTGGAGCGCCAGCTTTCGCCCTTCACCGGGGCCATCAAGAAGGTGGCCGTCACGGACTATGAGGGCACGCTCAAGGCGCTGGTGGCCAGCGGCGCGGGCCTTGGGCTCATGCACCGCGACGAGGCCGAGGGCTGGGCGAAGACGGGTGAGGTGTGCATCTGGCCCAATGACCAGCTGCCCATCGGCATCTGCTTTCTGACCCGCGCCGACCGTCTGGGCGACCCGGCCATAGGCGCCGTGCTGGCTACCCTGCGCAGGGTGTGGGGGCTTAAGGAGCCGGACGCGGGCTAAGGCCCTGGCGGCCTCTGCCCTTGCCGCGCCAGCGGTTTTGCGCTATGCCCGGTACCCATGCACGAACTATCCCTCATTGAAAGCATGCTCTCCATCGTCCGCGAGGAACGCGAGAAGCACGGCATGAAGCGCGTCATCCGCGTCAAGGTCGTCAATGGCGCGCTCTCTGGCGCCGTGTCCGACGCGCTCAGCTTCGGCTGGGAGTGCATGACCCAGGAGGGCGACCTCAAGGGCGTGGTGCTGGAGGTTTTGGACGCGCCGCTCAAGGTGGTCTGCGGGGCCTGCGGCAAACCCTTCACCCCGGAGGACGCGCACTACATGCCCTGTCCTGTCTGCGGGGAAATCCTCGGCCACGACATAGAAAGCGGCAGGGAACTCTACATCGACGAAATCGAGGCCGACACCGAAGACTGTGCCGCGCCAGAGGGAGACTGACATGGGCAAGACCGTCACCATCGTCCGCAACGTCATGGAGGCCAACGAGCGCCGCGCCGCCAAGCTGAAGGACTACTTCGACAAGGAGAAGATCCTTTGCCTGAACCTCATGAGCAGCCCCGGCGCCGGCAAGACAAGCCTGCTTGAGCGCACCCTGGCCGACCTCAAAGGCGAGTTCAGGATGGCCGTCATCGAGGGCGACCTGCAAACCGACAACGACGCCCGGCGCGTGGCCGCCACCGGCGCACAGGCCGTGCAGGTGAACACCGAGGGCGGCTGCCACCTCGACGGCTCCATGATCGAGGACGCCATCGCCGAACTGGACATGGCCGGCCTGGACATCCTGTTCATCGAGAACGTGGGCAACCTGGTCTGCCCGGCGGAGTTCAACCTGGGCGAGGACCACAAGGTGAGCATCCTCTCCGTCACCGAGGGCGACGACAAGCCCGAGAAATATCCGCTGATGTTCCATCTTTCCAGCGTGATGCTGCTGAACAAGACCGACCTGCTGCCCTACGTCGACTTCAATATGGAGGTCGCCAGCGCCCACGCCAGGAAGCTCAACAAGGACATCGAGATATTCCCGGTGGCTGCGCGCAAGGGCGACGGGCTGGCCGCCTGGTACGACTGGCTGCGCACGGCCCGCGCCGCCAAGCGTTAGGGAGCGCTCATGCCCCCCGCCGCAACGCCGAAATTCGCCGTGCTCGTCACGGGCGCAACCGAGACCGAACTGCGCCGGTTTCTGGCGCGCTACGTCAAGCCGCCTTTCGGCATGCAGAAGAACCAGTGGCGAATCGTCTACCGCGAGCACTACCCGCTGACCGTGCTTTCCCGTCCGTTGCGCGCGGGCGAGGACCCGGACCGGGCCTACGGCGCCCATGTGAACAGCGCGGCGCTGATTGTGACGGCGCTTGCCGGCGGGGTGCGCGGCTCCGGCCGCGATGCGTTGCGCTCGTGGCTGGCGGCGCAGGGCTTCGAGCCCCGCGTGGAACTGAACCTTGGCCCGGCAGAGGGCGAGTTCGAGCGCATCGACCAGGGCACCCTGGTGGCCAATTACGTCAACACCCAGTGCCCCTGGCGGCGCGACGGCATCGAGGACCTCGACGCCTATATTGCGGAGCATGGCGACAAGCCGTTCTGGGCATAGGGCCATTTGACAATATGCCTTCCCGGACCTAATTTCCCCCATTCTTTCTGAAATACTGCCGCCGCTGTTTTGTCGGCGCCAAGGAGACGACCATGAGCAAAGCTTGTAAGAGCTGTTCTTCGGCCAACGCGTCCGGGGGGTGCTCCTCCGGGCACGATCCCAAGACCTGCGGGACCAAGCCCGAAGACGAGAAGATCGCCAGCACGCTGAAGCGCATCAAGCACAAGATCGTGGTGCTTTCCGGCAAGGGCGGCGTTGGCAAAAGCACCGTGGCGACCAATATCGCCATGGGGCTGGCCATGGCCGGCAAGAAGGTGGGCCTGCTCGACGTGGACATCCACGGCCCGAGCATCCCGCGCCTCTTGTCGCTGGGCGACGCCAAGCCGCACATCGAGCCGGACCACATGGAACCCGTGCCCTACAACAGCAATCTTTTCGTCATGTCGCTGGGGTTCCTCATCCCCGACAAGGAAACCGCCGTCATCTGGCGCGGCCCCATGAAGCTCGGCCTCATCAAGCAGTTCGTGCGCGACGTGAGCTGGGGCGACCTGGATTATCTCGTCACCGACTGCCCCCCCGGCACCGGCGACGAGCCCCTCGCCGTGCTCCAGACATTCGGGCCGGAGGCCCAGGCCGTCATCGTCACCACGCCGCAGGGCGTGGCCGTGGACGACGTGCGCCGCAGCGTGACCTTCTGCAACCAGCTGGAAAATCCCGTGCTGGGCATTGTGGAGAACATGAGCGGCTTTGTGTGCCCGAACTGCAAGACCACGCACGACATCTTCAATTCCGGCGGGGGCGAGGCGCTCGCCAGGGAAATGAACGTGCCGTTCTTGGGCCGCGTGCCCATGGACCCGGAGGTGGTGCGCAGCGGCGACGAGGGCTACCCGTTCCTGAAGGTCCAGGGCGACACGCCCACGGGCCAGGCCCTGGCCAAGATCCTCGGCCCCATACTGGCCCTCGACGCCTAGAAAAGGCGCTTCGATACAACACAAGCGCGGCGCGGGACGATCTGTCCTGCGCCGCGCTTTTCGTTGTGTGCCCCTTGATGGGAGGGGGGGGCTCAGTCTGCGGCCAGCGCCGCCAGAAACTCCGGCCGCAACAGGGGCATAAGGCGCGGGTGGCACAAGGGAACGCGCAGAACCTGCGCGCCCTGCGCATAGCTGGCCACCTGATACGGCGGGAAGGTGAACACCATGTCCGCGCCGTCGAGCACGAACACGTCGAAATTCTCAATCTTGGGCGCAAGTCCTTCAGGGAACATGGTCCCGTCGAGCACCATCTCCATGCGCCGCAGGGCGAGGTCGGAAAGCACGGCCAGGGCGGCGGGAGTGTCGCGGAAGATGTCCTTCAGCCCCAGCCGGGCCTGGCGGTCCGTATCGAACACGAAGGACGCGTAAGCCGTGTTGGGGTGCGCGCCGCCCGTGTCGCGGAATTCCTCGAAGCGGATGGACAAGTGCCGCGGCGAGGCGGTGTACGCGGTGAAGGCGATGCGGTCGGCATTGGCGCGTGAGCGGCCGCGGCCCACGCCCGTGGCCTTGAGCAGCCCCTGCACGTCGGCGCGGCGCTCCTCAAGATAGGTCATGAGGGCGGCGTCCACCTGCGGCTTGCCGGTGATGGGCAGGGCGTAGCGGTAATACTGGCCGCGGCTGTAAGTCTTGGCCATGCGCTTGACCTTGCGGATGAAGCCTGCCGGGGCCGGGCGGGGGCCCTGCGGCAGCAGAGCCGGGCTGATGACGGCATTGATGTCCCGGGTCATGGTGTCGAGCCGGGACAGATCCGCCGCCACGGCGCGGTCGGTCTCGCGTCCCTGGTTTTGCAGGCTGCGCAGTTGCGCCAGCGCGGGAGCCCGCAGCGATTCGCGGCGCTTGGCCTCCTGCTTGCTGATTTCATCGAACACGCGCGGCTGGTCGGCCAGCTCGTCAACCAGGTCGCCCTTGGCCTTGTCCGGCTGGGGGCGCTGGCGCTCGGCGGCGTAAACGCCCTTGAGGCGCGCGCCGTTCTTGCGCCGGCGCGTGGTGTTCAGCAGCACCGAATCGTCGCTGCCCAGACGCACCAGATACAGCGCGGGGCCAAGGCGGCGCACCACGCGCGCGCCATTCAGGAGGGCGAGGTTCTCGGGCGGGTTCTCGGCATACAGGGTTGCTGCGTCGTCCTGGGCCTTTTGGCGCTGTTCCCAGCGCTGGCGCAACTGCGGCGGTGTGAAGGCCAGCACCTGGGCCAGGGGCCAGCGCAGCTCCCTGGAAAGGGTTGTGGAATTTGCGGCCGCCGCCAGGGCCGCCCGCCGTGATGCGTACAGGTCCGAACCCGGCTCGGTGTCGTTCACCAGCATGTTGAGCCCGGAGAGGATTTCCGCCTCGGTCATGGCCGGCACATCGGGGGTGATTTCTGGTGCTGCGGCGGCAGCGGGGGGGGCGGCCGGCCCGGCGGCGGGCTGCACGGCGCAGGCACAGAGAAAAAGAAGCGCCAGGGGCGCGGCGAAGCGGATGATGGTGCGCATGAAATCCTCCGGTTGTGTCGCGTCTTTGTGTACCCCCGGCCGGGGGCAGGCGCAAGGGCCGAAAAAAAGGCCGCCTCCGGTGGGAAGCGGCCCTTGAAGCGTTCGTGTTTGCCCGTGGCGGCTACAAAATCTGGCTCAGGAAAAGCTTGGTGCGATCGTTATCGGGATTCTGGAAGAAGTGCTCGGGCGTGCCTTCCTCGATGATGGCCCCGTGGTCCATGAACACCACGCGGTCGGCCACTTCGCGGGCGAAGCCCATTTCGTGGGTCACCACGGCCATGGTCATGCCCTCTTTGGCGAGCGTCACCATGACATCCAGCACCTCGCCGATCATCTCCGGGTCCAGCGCGCTGGTGGGCTCGTCGAACAGCATGATCTTGGGCGACATGGCCAGCGCGCGCGCAATGGCCACGCGCTGCTGCTGCCCGCCGGACAGGCGCGAAGGGTATACGTGGGCCTTGTCCTGAATGCCGACTTTCTCCAGCAGCTTGAGGGCTATGGCGTCGGCCTCGGCCTTGCTGAGCCCCTTGAGCTTGATGGGCGCGAGGGTGAGGTTCTCCAGCACCGTCTTGTGCGGGAAGAGGTTGAAGCTCTGGAACACCATGCCAAGCTCCATGCGCAGCTTGTTGATGTCGGTCTTCGGGTTGTTGATGTCCTGCCCGTCCACCACGATGCTGCCGGAATCGACGGTTTCCAGCTTGTTTATGGAGCGCAGGAGCGTGCTCTTGCCCGAGCCGGAAGGGCCGATGATGACTACCTTTTCGCCCAGGCTCATGGACAGCGACACGTTGTTCAGCGCCTTGAGCGCGCCGAAGTTCTTGTGCACGTGGCGTATTTCGACAATAGGCTGGCTAGCGGCGGACATAATGACTGAGCCTCGCTTCCATGATGCTGACACCCTTGGACAAAATCAGCGTAATGACCAGATAGACCAGGGCGACCATGGTGTAGGTTTCGAAATAGAGGAAGGTCTCGCTCGAGAATTCGCGGCCGCGGCGCAGCAGGTCGGAAACGGCCAGAATGGAGACGAGCGACGTGTCCTTCAACAGGGCGATGAATTCGTTGCCCACCGGGGGCAGAATGGTGCGCCACGCCTGGGGCAAAATGACCAGGAACATGGTCTGCTTGCCGTTGAAGCCAAGCGACCTGGCGGCCTCGGTCTGGCCTTTGTCGATGGCGGTTATGCCCGCGCGGAACACCTCGCCCATGTAGGCGCCGTAGCACACGCTCATGGCGATGATGGCCGCGGTGAGGTCATGCACGTTCAAGAAGCGCCCCAGGGCGTAATAAATGTAGAAAAGCTGCACCAGCAGCGGAATGCCGCGGACGACCTCCACGTAGGTGGACGCCGCGAGATTGATCGCCTTGTTTTTGGAAACGCGCCCCAGGCCGGTTATGAGCCCTATGCCGCAGGCGCAGATGATCGACGTGATGGTGACCTGGAAGGTGATGACGATGCCGTCACCCAGGTAGACCAAAAGCCGCTGGTAGGGGTCGGGATGGGCGATGAGCAGATAGATGATGGCGGCTATGGCGCCGACGATGCTGATAACCCAGGCGTTGAAGAGTCCCCAGTCGTTTCTGTTGGGGATGGCCGCCCCTTCGCCCACGTCGATTTTTCGCGATTCGGTCATGTGTGCTTGGCCTCTGGTGTTTGGAATGCCGGGGGGCCACCAACTGGCGGCCCCCCGGTGAATGCGTGAACGGTTCGGTCCCAGCGGCCCGACTTACTGCATCTTGTGCTGTTCCTTGATCTTGTCGAAGGTGCCGTCGGCCTTGATGGCGGCCAGGCCCTTGTTCACGAGATCAAGCACTTCCTTGTTGCCCTTCTTGACGGCGATGCCGATGTTCTCGACCTTGTCGCTCTTCAGGGTGGCGGCGATCTTGATCTTGTCGCTGTACTTCTTGGTGGTGTACTCGACGGCGACCGGGCTGTCGGCGACGACGGCCTGGATGCTGCCCTTCACGAGGTCTTCCATGGCCAGGCCCACTTCGTCGTAGCTCTTGATGGCCTTGAAGCCCTTCACGTCCTTGATGACCAGGTAGCTGGTGGTGCCGATCTGGGCGCCAATGGTCTTGCCCTTCAGGGCGGCCAGGTCGGTGGCCTTTTCCTTGGTGCCCACAACGAGCATCTGCTCAATGGCCATGATGGGGTCGGAGAAGTCCATGGTGGCTTTGCGCTCTTCGGTGATGGAGACGCTGGAGGAAATGGCGTCGTACTTGCCGGCGGCCAGACCCGCGAAGATGCCGTCCCAGGCGACGTTCTTGAACTCGGCCTTGAAGCCGCCCTTCTCGGCGGCGGCCTTGATCACGTCGACCTCGAAGCCGGAGATCTCCTTCTGCTCGTTCATGTACTGCATCGGCGGGTAGGTGGCGTCGGAGGCGAAAACAATGGTCTTGGGACCGGCAGGCGCGGCGGCGGTGGCGTTGGCGGCGGGCTCGGCCTTTTTCTCT
>Ga0209800_10003236_pt1 | contig 13162 bp, 10 predicted proteins | sample Higcelweek8metaG_FD_187174 | JGI IMG/M metagenome (GOLD analysis project Ga0209800, IMG submission 187174) | Freshwater pond sediment microbial communities from the University of Edinburgh, under environmental carbon perturbations - High... | ecosystem: Environmental > Aquatic > Freshwater >... | reverse complement strand
AAGCACGACCTGCTTGAGCCGGAAGGCTGAGGCGCGCGTGAGCGCCATGGTGCTGCACCACGCGGCCCTGCCCCACCGGGGCGGCGCGGTGCGCGTGGCGCGGCTGCTGGCCCAGGCGCAAGGACAGGCAGGAGTCGACGCGCGCGTGAGCTTCGAGGTGGCGGAAAACGACCCCGAAGCCAGCGCCACGCAGGCCGGCGCCATTGCGCTGCTCGGCCCCACCCCCCCGCAGAACCTTGGGCCGATGCTGGCCGCACTGCCGCAAGACACCCTGCTGCACCTGCACACCAGCACAGACTGGCCCGCACTGCTGTGCGGCCTGCCGCAAGGCCTGGGCAGGCGGCTGCGCCTCACCCTGCACGACGCCACGCCGCTCACCGGCGGCTGCGCCTATCCGCTGGACTGCCCGCACTTTCCCGTCTGCCAGGACCCCTGCCCGCGCCTGTTCGCAAACGCCCGCGCCCGCCAGGCCGAGGTCGCCCTGCTGCTGGAAACCCTGGCCCCGGTCTTGGTCAGCCCCTCGCGCTGGCTGGCCGGGCTGGCCCGGCAAACCCTGCCGGGGCTGCGCGCACGCATCATCCCCAACGGCATTGCCTGGCCGCAGCCGGACCAGCTGCCTGCCCGCGCCCGCGCCCGCACCGCGCTGGGCATAATGCCGGGGCAACGCGTGGCGCTTTTCGCCGCCCATGGCGGCACACGCGCGGCCTACAAGTCCGGACCGGGCTGGGCGGACTGCTGGCGGGCCTTGCGCGCGCAACTGCCCCATGCCGTCGCCTTCGCCGTTGGCGGCGACGAAGCCTCTAGCCAGGACGGCCTGACCCTGTGGCCCTACGTGGACCGGGCGAAGCTGGCGCTGCTCATGCGCGCGGCCGATGTCCTGGTGTATCCCGCCCTGGCGGACAACCACCCGCTGGTGCTCATGGAGGCCGCGGCAATGGAGCTGCCGGTCGTCAGCTACAGCGTTGGCGGCGTGCCGGAAATCGTCATCCATGGCGAAACCGGGCTGCTCGCCGCCGCGGGCGACGGGCAGGCTTTCCGGCAGGCGGCGCTGAAGCTGCTGGCCGACCCGGTGCTCTGCCGCAGGCTGGGCCAGGCGGCGCGCGCCCACGCGGCCGGACGCTTCAGCGCCGCGCGCATGGCCGCGGACTACGCCGCGCTTTCGCAATGACCGACGCCGGCCGCAAGGGCATGAATTCAAATAGCGTTTGACGCAGGGCCGCGAATGCCGTATTCGAGCCCTCACGATCGGCACCCCGTATTTCGTATTGCCTAAACAAAATCAGCATGTTCGAGGTTCCCGCATGAGCAAACTCGCGACCTTGCCCGGTGATGACATCCGCCAGATCATGTGGCGCTATACCGACCGCTATGAACTCCAGATGGTGGTCCAGTCCGCCCGCGGCGTGGCCCGCGGCCACGTGGCCCGCATGGTGGCCAACGGCGCCCGCAACACCCACGAGTGGGACGCGCAGAAGGACACCCTGCTCGACGCCTTCGACGCCTCCGGCCTCACCGCGCTGTACATGGACACCAACCAGGGCGGCTACATCGACGGGCCGAAGAACTTCGCCCTCTCGCTGACCACCTTCGAGCTTTCCTGGGTCGACGCGGGCGCGGCCACCTGCGGCCTGGCCACCAACCTGGCCCTGGCCCCCATCCACGAGAAAGGCACGCCCGAGCAGCGCGACCATTACATGTCCCTGGCCTGCCCCGCCGAGGGCCGCAAGACCATGCGCGGCGCCTTCGCCCTCACCGAGCCCCTGCCCTTTGTCGGCGTCGACACCGGCATTCTGACCAGCAAGGTGCGCGTGGCCGAGTGGGCAGAGGGCCAGGAGCCCATGCTCCAGGTGGACAAGCGCGGCCGCTTCATCACCGGCATGGACTTCGCCGACTTCGTCACCGCCGCAGTGGTGAGCGACGACCCGCGCATCAAGGGTTCGTGCATGATCATTCTGGAGTCGGGCGACCCCGGCACCTTTGACCGCGGCGCAGTGACCAAGAAAATGGTGCACCAGCTCTCCAGCACCTGCGACCCCATCCTGAGCCTGCAGGTTCCGGCCAGCCGCATCATCGGCGGCTACACCGTGAAGGACGGCGTCATCGTGCCCAACTACAGCCACGCGGAGATCATCGGCTCCGTGTTCCACCGCACGCGCATCCCGGTGGGCGTCATGACCTCGGCCAAGCTGCTCTCCGCGGTGGAGCCCATCATCCGCTACCACCGCGGGCGCTTCCGCGGCGGCGACGCCCAGCCCGGCACCCCGCGCTTCGGGCAGGGGCTGCAAATGAAGGAAGACGCCGTGCAGCGTCTGGCCGACCTCTGGTCCATCGGCGAGGCGGGCTGCTCGCTGGGCTTCGACGCCGCGCGCAAGGCCGACCTGCTGGACCCGCTGGAAAAAGAGAAGGAAAAGCTCTTCCACGCCCAGGGCATCACCGGCCCGCGCGCGCAAATGAGCGCCCTGAAAAAGATGGAGCCGCAGGTTCTGGAATACCTGAACCTGCTCTACACCCCCGAGGCCGAACGCGACGCCGCGCGCTTTGCGGAGCTTGAGGCCGACGTGTTCGTGCAGTGCATCGTGCTCGACGCGGAGACCAACGTGCTCATCCCGGCGTGCAAGCTGTGGTGCCCGGGCGTCGGCGCGAACATGATGCGCGAGGCAGTGGCCCTGGTGGGCGGCTACGGCGTCACCGAGGACTGCCCCGGCTTCTTGTTCCAGAAGTGGACCGACACCCAGCTGGAGGCCACCTACGAAGGCCCGGAAGTGGTGCAGCGCCGCCACATGACCGCCACCATGGCCAATCCCGTGTTCCTGGCCCTCATGGGCCACTGGATAGACGAGCTGGACGCCCAGGCCGCAACCTGGCCCCAGGCGGGCAGCAAAGCGTTGGCCCAGGCCATGCGCCTGTGGCTGTGGACGCTTTCCCACCTGCAAAACGCCAAGGACCCCAAGGGCATGAAGCTCTTCAGCGGCAACCGCCAGGGCGTCACCTTCCCCCTGGCCGACGCGCTGGCCTGGCTGGTGGCCGCGCGCTGCTTCATGGCCGACGTGCAGGAGCTGAAGCTCAAAGGCCCGGAGAACCCCATGCTGGCCGAAAGCCTGGAGGACACCCTGGGCTTCTTCGCCGACCTGGCCACCATCCAGAACGCCCGCACCGCCGGCGAGGTGGGCCGCGTCTGCGCCGACCTGGCCTACGGCTACGCGGACCAGACCGAACTGCCAGAGTTCGCCGCCCTGCGCGCCGCCCTGGACCAGAGCCTGGCCGGCGCCCGCCTTGCGCGCGACAGCGCAGGCGAGGCCATCTGCGGCGTCATGATCCCCGAGGCGCTGGACTACCCGCTGTAACCCGCGCCAAACCTTACGCACGCAAAAGGCCGGGAGGAATCGCTTCCTTCCGGCCTTTTTTTGCGCCCGGGCCATTCGGGGCCGATTTCGCCGCTGGCCTCGCCCCTGGCCGAGCCGCCGCCCCCTTCGTCAATATCCACCGCAGAGCGAGCCCTTGAGGCGTGTGCGGCCCTTGCGCGCGCCGTGCCCCCGGCTTATTCGCCCAGGCCCATCTCGCGCAGGAAGGCGGTGTCCTCGGTCCAGTCCTCGCGCACCTTGACCCACAGCTCCAAGAGCACCTGGCGCTCCAGCAGCACCTCAAGCTCTACGCGCGCGGCCGTGCCTATCCTCTTGAGCATCTGCCCGCCTTTGCCGATGACCATGCCCTTGTGCGTGCTGCGCGCCACGTGGATGCAGGCGTTGATGCGCAGGGCGCCGACCTCCGGCTCCTCCCACTGCTCTATCTCCACAATGGTGTTGTAGGGCAGCTCCTGCTCCAGTTGCAAAAAGAGCTTCTCGCGGATGATCTCCGCCGCGAGGAAGCGCAGGGACGCGGTGGAGAGCTGGTCCTCCGGATACTGGGCCGCGCCCTCGGGCAGAATCTTGGTGATGGCGGCCAGCAGCTCGGGCACGCCCTCGCCCGTTGCGGCGGAGACGGGGAACACCTCGGCCATGGGGAACGCCTGCCCGATGCGCAAAAGCAGCGGCAGCATCTTTTCCTTGGGCCGCAGCGCGTCCACCTTGTTGGCGGCAATGAACACCGGCTTGCCCACGCGGATGACCGGGTCGGTAAGGGGCCGTATCTCGCGGTCGAAAAGCTCCGGCTTTTTGGCGTAGAGCTGGGCGTCCAGAATGAGCACCACGGCGTCGGCCTGGGAAAGCGCACCCCAGGCGGCCTCCAGCAAGAGCCGGTTCATGCGTCCGGCCATGCGGTGCACGCCGGGCGTGTCGAGAAACACGATCTGCGCGTCGTCCGTGGTGTGGATGCCGCTGATGGCGTTGCGCGTGGTTTGCGGCTTGGGCGAAACAATGGCCAGCTTCTGCCCCAGCAGGTGGTTCAAAAGCGTGCTTTTGCCGGCATTGGGCGGGCCCATGAGGGCCACATGGCCAAAACGGTGCGGATTCATGCGGTCCTTTTGGTTAGAGTGGGGTGCAGCCGGATTCGGTGACCACGACCATGTATTCCCAGCGCACGCCGCCCCAGTCGGCGTCGTAGAGCCCGGGCTCCACCGTCACCACCATGCCGGGGACGAAGACCCCCTCGGCCCTGGGGGCCAGGCTCGGGCCTTCGTGGGTTTCAAGCCCTATGCCGTGGCCGAGGGAATGGGTGAACTGGTGCGCCACGCCCGCTTCCTCGAACACCGCGCGCGCAACACGGTAGGCCTCGGAATATTTCACGCCGGGGCGGATGGCCTGCATGGCGGCCTTCTGCGCGGCCATGACCAGGCGCTTGGTATCCTGAAAGCGCTCGCTGGGCTCGCGGCCGACCCAGAACGTGCGCGTCTGGTCCGAGCAGTAGGCCGAAAGGCGGCAGCCCGCATCCACCAGCACAAGGCTTTCGCGGCCGATCTTGGCCTCGCCCGGGATGGCGTGGGGCAGCGCGGCGTTTTTGCCCGCGCCCACAATGGACGGAAACGAAAGCCCCTCTGCCCCGGCATCGCGGAACAGCCGCTCAATGGCCCAGGCGGCCTCGGCCTCGGCCATGCCGGGAACCAGCACCTCGGGCAGGGCCCGCATGACGCGGTGATTGAGCCCGCAGGCGGCGCGCAGAAGCTCTATCTCGGCGGGCTCCTTGACGAGGCGCAGGCCCTCCACCACGCCGGACACCGGCGCCAGGGAGAAATGCTCGCGCAGGGCCTCGTAGTCGAACACGTTCACCGCGCGCGGGTCAAAGCCCAGGGTGGTGACGCCGCGCCCCCTTAGCACCTCGGCCAGGGCCGCGTGCTTGCCGCCGCCGTAGATGAGGGTGTCCTCCACCGGCCACAGGCGCTTGGCCGCGTCGGTGAAGCGCGCGTCGGTCATCAGCAGGTCGCGGCCCCATTTTTTGTTGTCGGCCAGCACCACAAGCCAGCCCACGGACTCGTTGCACTGGGAGTCGGCCAGCTCAAAGCCGGAAAGATAATAGCGGTTGGCGGCGTGGGTCACCAAGAGCGCGGGCAGGTTCTCCTCGGCCATTCTGGCGCGCAGGCGCTCGCGCCGGGCGGCGAAAATAACGGGATCGGTCAGCTCCACTGGTAGGTTTTCTCCGGGGTGTTTTGCACCATGCGTTCGGCCCATTCCACGCCCTGCATGACGCTGTGGTCCATGTTGCTCACCTCGTACTTCCACCCGCCGAAGCGCCCGCGCGAGAATATCCCCTGGGATTCCAGCCAGGGCTGCACGGTGCGCAGCGCCAGGTCGCGCTCCAGGCAGGGCACGGGGTAGCCGTAGTCCACGGTGAGTTCGAAGCGGCTTTCCACGGCCGCATCCTTTGCCAAAAGCCCCACGGTGTCCAGCCCCTTGATGGTGCTGTCCATGAGCCGGGAGAGATCCTCGCGCTTGTGCCCGGAGAAGCTCGTTTCGCACAAGAGGGCCGCGCGGCCCGGATCTGAGCCGGGCACGTTGGCGGGCGCGTAATTGTGGAAGTTGGTCACGCGGTAGAACGGGCAGTCGGCCTCCGGAAAGTACATCCAGCAGCGGTCGTCGGCGCGGCCCTGGTGCTGGGCGCGGCCGCGCGCGCCAACGCCCGCCACGTACACGCCGTTGTGCTTCAAAAGCCCGGCCGCCTGGCGCATGTCTTCGGGCGCGGCGGCCAGCTGGTTTGCGATCAGCAGGTCCAGCGGCCCGGTGGAAAGCAGGTGCTTGTAGGTGATTGTCTCGCCTGCGGCGGTGGTGAGGGTCTTGTGCGCGGCGTCGATGCGGGCCACGGCGCAGCCGTAGCGGATGTGCCCGGCCAGGCGGCTGGCCAGGCGGCGGAATATCTCGCCCGTGCCGCCATGGGCGGGAAAGGCGAAGGTGCGGTTCGGCCCCCAGCCCACCTCGTCCAGCTCCAGAATGACGTTTTTGAGCACGGACTCCAGGCCCACCACGCTGACGCGCTCGCCCACCCAGGAGGTGTTCATGTGCGCGGGATCAATGGCCCAGACCTTGTAGTTGTAGGGCCAGAGGAACACCTCGGCGATGCCCTGGCCGAAGATGCTGTGTATCCATTGGCGGAAATTTTCCGGCTCGCCCTGCGGCCGCCTGCCGGGCAGGAGCCCCTCCACGCAGCGCCAGACAGCCTCGCGCGGGAGGTGGCGGATGTTGTTCTGGAACGGATAGGGCACCCAGGTGCCGCAGGCGCGCACCCAGGCCTTGCGCTGGTGGTGCAGCTGGTCCGCGCCGAGCATGTCGTCGAGCAGCCTGTCGAAGTACTCGTAGTGAGAAAAGACCACGTGCCCGCCGATGTCCCAGGTGTAGCCGTGGTCATCCTTGAAGCTGGCGGCCAGCCCCCCGGCGTAGTCGTTTTTCTCCAGCACGACAAAGGACCCGCAACCAAGCTCCGTAAGCCTGCGCGCCGCGCCAAGGCCCGTGGGGCCAGCGCCGATGATGGCGTAGTCGACCTGCATCGAATGCTCCTTCGAGGGATATTGCCCGCGGCGCGGGTGCGCGTCACCCACCTTTCTCCCCGCCGTCACACAACCGTCACATGGGGCGGCTATATGATGCCCGTACCGGACATGAACATCAACCCTTTCGGAGGAATCCATGAAACGCTTAAGTATCGCCCTGGCCGCCGTGCTGTCATTGGGCCTCGCCGCCACCTCGTTCGCCGGCGAAATCGCCGTCAAGGGCTCCACCACCGTTCAGCCCATCATGCAGAAGGCCGTTGAAAGCTTCATGGCCCAGCACAAGGGCGTGTCCATCTCCATTGCCGCCTCCGGCTCCGGCGACGGCGCCAAGGCCCTCATCGACGGCTCCACCCCGCTGGCCATGCTGAGCCGCGAGATGAAGGAGTCCGAGATCAAGCAGGCCAAGGAGAAGGGCGTGAACCCCAAGCAGATCGTCATCGCGTACGACTGCATCACCCCGGTGGTCAACAGCGCCAACCCCGTCAAGAACCTCACCATGACCCAGCTGAAGGACATCTATACCGGCAAGATCACTGACTGGAAGGACGTTGGCGGCACGGCCGGTCCCATCGCCGTGGTCTCCCGCGACTCTTCCTCCGGCACCTTCGAGTACTGGGGCGAGCATGTTCTGAAGAAGGACCGCGTTTACGCCCGCGCCCAGATGCAGGCCAGCAATGGCGCCGTGGCGCAGGTTGTTTCCAAGCAGAAGGGCGCCATCGGCTACGTGGGCCTGGCCTATGCCAAGGCTCCCGGCCTGAAGGACCTGACCGTTGAAGGCGTGGCCGGCAGCATCGCCACCACCCTGAACGGCACCTACCCCATTTCCCGCGGCCTGTACCTCTACACCAACGGCGAGCCCACCGGCGACGTGGCCAAGCTCGTGGAATTCATCATGTCCCCCGCCGGCCAGAAGATCGTTGCCTCCGTGGACTACATTCCCCTGAAGGACTCCAAGACCACCGCCAAGAAGGGCAAGAAGTAACAGGCGAGCCACTCCTCCCATAGCGCCAAGAAGACCTTCCTTTGCGCCCCGTCTCCTTTGTCCCGGCCCGTTTCTGCGGGTCGCGGGCAAGGGGGGCGGGCACCACAAAAAGGCACAGAAGGAAACCATGCACAGACGCACGAAAGAAACCCTCATCAAGCAGGCGTTTTTGACAACGGCCATCACCTCGCTCGCCGTTCTGGCCCTGATCATGGTCTTCCTCTTCATGGAGGGCCTGCCGACATTCTCCTTCGTGAGCGTGAAGGGCTTTTTGGCCGGCATGGACTGGTACCCGACCGACGAGGGCCGGCCCGATTACGGCGTTCTGCCGCTCATTGGCGCCAGCGCCGCGGTAACGGCCCTGTCGTCCATTCTGGCCATTCCGCTGGGCGTCATGAGCGCGGTCTACCTGGCCGAAATAGCCAACCCGCGCGTGCGCGCCGTGGCCAAGCCGGTCATCGAGATGCTGGCGAGCCTGCCCTCGGTGGTGCTGGGCTTTTTCGGCATGGTGGTGCTGGCCCCGTTCCTGCAAGATTTTCTGGGCATCCCCATCGGGCTCAATCTGTTCAACGCCTCGCTGATGCTGGCGTTCATGAGCGTGCCCACCATCGCCAGCGTTTCCGAGGACGCCATCTACGCCGTCCCGCGGGAGATAAAAGAGGCCAGCCTAGCCCTGGGCGCCACGCAGCTTGAGACCATGGTGCGCGTCACCCTGCCCGCCGCGCTCTCCGGCATCGGCACCGCGGTCATTCTGGGCATGAGCCGGGCCATAGGCGAGACCATGGTGGTGCTCATGGTTGCGGGCGGCGCGGCAGTTTTGCCGGACTCGCTTTTCGGGCCGGTGCGGCCCATGCCCGCAAGCATCGCCGCGGAAATGGCCGAGGCGCCGTTTCGCAGCAACCACTACCATTCGCTGTTCGCCATCGCCATGGTGCTCTTCCTGGTCACCCTGGCCTTCAACGTGATGGCCGACTACATTTCCCACAAGCACCGCCAGGTCGGCTCGGCCTCCCTGTAAGCATGAGGAAAAAGCCCATGACCACACCGGCAACCACCGCACTTTCCGCCCAGGCTACATCCAGCCCCGTGTCCTTAAGCATAGCCCAAGGACGCGACATCCGCCGCAAGGGGCTCGAATGGGCCGTGTTCATGCTGCTGCGCGGGGCCATACTCATCGTGGCCGCGGCCCTCGTCATCATCGTGGGCTTTTTGGTGAAGAACGGCATCTCCGCCATCAGCTGGGAATTTTTGACCCAGGCCCCGACCAACTCCATGACCGAAGGCGGCGTGTGGCCGTGCATAGTGGGCACGCTGCTGCTCTCGCTCGGGGCCATGGCCGTGGCCGTGCCGCTGGGCGTGGCCAGCGCCATTTACCTGCACGAATACGCGCGGCCGGGCACCCTCATGCGCATCATCCGCCTGGGGGTGAACAACCTCGCCGGCGTGCCCTCGGTGGTGTTCGGCCTGTTCGGGCTGGCGTTCTTCGTCACCGCCATGAAACTTGGGGTATCGCTGGCGGCAGGCTGGCTGACGCTCGGCGTGCTCTGCCTGCCGGTGGTCATCGGCACCGCGGAAGAAGCCCTGCGCAACGTGCCGAACACCTACCGCGAGGCCTCCCTGGCCCTTGGCGGCACCAAGTGGCAGACCATCTGGCGGGTGGTGCTGCCAAGCGCCCTGCCCGGCATCCTGACCGGCACCATTCTGGGCGTGGGCCGCGCCGCTGGCGAAACCGCGGCCATCATGTTCACCGCGGCGGTGTTCTATACGCCGAAAATGCCCGCGAGCATCTTCTCCGATGTCATGGCCCTGCCCTACCATATTTACGTGCTGGCCACGGCGGGCACGGAAATCGAAAAGACCCGGCCCATTCAGTACGGCACATCATTGGTGCTCATCGCGCTGGTGCTGGGCATGAACCTGGCGGCCATCCTGCTGCGCGCCTGGTTGCAGAAGCGCCACGCCCACTAGGAACGCAAGGCGCGCGGGAAGGCAGCGCTCACAAAAAAAGGGGGACCTGCAAGGCCCCCCTTTTTTGCGTATTGCCGTTGGAACGCTAGCTCTTGATGCGACGCTCCCAGAGCTTCATGTCCTTCATTTTTTTGCGGCGCTGGCGCTGCAGTTCCTTGCAGACCAGGGGCATTTTCTTGGGATAGCCCCACTTTTCCCGGTATTCGTCCGGGGTCAACCCGAACTTCGCCAGATGACGCTTGGTCAACACTTTGAACGTTTTCCCTGATTCCAGGCAGATGATGCTCTTTTCGCGGACAGCTTTTTTCGGATCAGTGGTGGGCACCGCCGCAACGTCTTCATCCTCAGCCGTCGCCTCGCCGATGGAGCGGATACCGTTGCACAGACTGCGGACCATGGAAAGGATCTCATCCTCCGTCATGGTCCGCACCGTGGCCTGAGCCTTAACGATGTCCAGCGCTTCCTTCAGAAAATCATCCATCGCGTTCTCCTTAAAGGGGGTTATCGTTCGTCTTGGCGCATGGTGCAGCGCGTTGGCGACTACAAAACAACACTGCGCGTTCAAAATACTGAAGCCACAACTGAAAGTAAAGAAAGATCAAAAAAAAACATACATAATTTTTTACGTAATCCATGATGTTACCCTCACGTAGTTGACCAGCATAAGGAAACGGAGAGCGCCGGAGCGGGGTTGCACTTTGCTTCAAGAAGATTATCTTGGGGCTAATGGCGCCCCACCAATATTTGATTGAAACAGCGCCAAAAAGGATCGTACAGGCAACAGCAGCAAGGAGAAGCCGGAAATGGCCACCAACGGATTCGACCCGGAACTCTTGTATGTGGAATGCGCGAAGTGCGGTCAGCCAGTGCTGTGGAGCCCTGGAGACACCACCAGGATACTGGCCTGGGCCGGCATAGACGCCGACACCCTCGACGACAAGTGCATGATCGTGTCCGAGGGGTGCCCCGCGTGCGAACCGGGGAAACACAGCTTCAGCACCCAGGTGGTTCGCCTGCGCAAGTCGCAGGCAGGGCGCCCCGTACTGCCCGGAGCGCCAATGAACTAGCCCGCGCTGTCGCTCTTGGTTGCGGATTGCGGCACCGCGGCCAGGGGCAGCGCCTCGACGCGGTTCCGGCCTGTGCCCTTCGCCGTATACAACGCCTCGTCCGCTCGCAACAGCAGTTCGTCCAGGGGGTCCCGCTCCGGCTTGAACGCCGGAGGCCCGCTATGGGCAGCCAGCGTGCAAACGCCTATGCTCACGGTGAAGCGCACCACAGCGCCCTGCACCGGCACAGCAAGCCGCTCCACACCCGCGCGGATGCGTTCGCCCAGCTCACGCGCGGCTCCCAGGCCCGCGTTCGGCGCCAGGACCACGAATTCCTCGCCGCCATAGCGGACCAGAAGGTCGCTTTTGCGCAGGGTGCCCAGCAACAACGAGGAAAAAGCCACCAGGACGGCGTCGCCCGCGGCGTGGCCGTGGGTGTCGTTCACCCGCTTGAAGTGGTCCAGGTCGAGCATGAGCGCGCTCACGGGCTGGCCGGTCCGCCTGGCGAGGTCGAGCAGGCGCGGCCCCTCGTGGAACAACAGTTTGCGGTTGGCAGCACCGGTCAGATGATCGGTGTAGGAGGCGTTGCGCAGAGCCTCCAGCGCGTCGCGCACGCGCGCCACCATGAGGCAATAGGCCTGATTGAGCTTCTGCACCTCGCTCGGGGCGCTGCGTTCATCCTCATACACGCAGTCCACCTCGAAGTTCCCGGCCTCGATCTGCCGGGCGTGCTCCACCATGCGGCGGATGGGCCCCCCCAGCGAACCGGCCAGCCGCAGCACCATGGGGCCGAGAAGCGCAAAGACCAGCAGCGCCCCGCCCAAAGGAACGCCCAAAACCCAGGCGTGGGTGGTCAGCACATCCGCTTCCGAACGCTCCGCCACCAGCAGCCAGGCGCCGCCGCGCAGCCATTGATAGGTGCCGACCATGCGCACGCCGTCACGGTCGCGGTAAGCATCGTTTGTAATGGTGCCCGCCTGCGCCCGGTCGAAGAGCGCATCGCCGGCCGCAAGCGCGCGGCCCTGTTCCGCCGGGGCGATGATGGTCCCGTCTGCCTGCAGCAGGGAACTGCGGCTGGTACTTTCCGCCGCCATTATGCGCATCAGCGCGCTGAGGGCGTCCAGGCTGACGGAGCCGAACACCAGGCCGCGGAACGTGCCGTCCGCGCCCTTCAGCGGCGCGGAGACGACAAACACCCTGTCCCCTGTGGTGCGGCTCAGCAGCACGTCCGAGATGAAGTTTTTGCCCTCGCGCGCGGCCTTGAAATAGGGCCGGTCGGAAACGTCCACGCCGACCGCGTGCCGCGCATCGGCCCGGATGCGCCCCGAGGCGTCCACATAGGCCAGGTCGTTGAACCCGGGCGAAACCTTCAGCATCTCAACAAACATCTGCCGCAGGGCGGACTCGCGCAAGATGAGCACGCGCGGATCGGCCGCGAGGACGTCTATGTCGCGCGTGCGTTCCAGCAGCCATTGTTCGATGAAGCGCCGCTCCAGACTCAAGGCGGCGCTCATGTCACGCGTGGCTTCCGCCCTCAGGGCCGGGCCGGAGTGCAGCAGCAGGAAGCCCGTGCCTGCTAGAATGGGCAGCAGCACCATGGCCCAGAGCAGCAGTTTCAGCCGGGAGACGAGGCTGAATCGATGGGAAGCGTTCATGACCGTCCGTCTCCGGGGGTGCCGCTATTGGACAAGGACAATGTTCCGTTGCTGCCGGGCGCGCCGCAGGCCCGGCGGTTCTAACCGCCGATGGACGACATGGACGTGTGCGAGACCCCCTGGCCGGCGCGCCGCGCTGCCAGCAGTTCCGCACCCACGGGCTTCTTGCGCAGGGCCAGTTTCATTATCCGCGCCACCTGCGCAAGGCCGAGCTTCGGGTGGCGCAGGGCCGGGCGCAGGCGGTAGGTGCGGTCGCTGAACAGGCACGTGCGCAGCACGCCCCCGCTGGTGATGCGCAGGCGGTTGCAACTGGCGCAGAAATGGTTGGAAAGCGGGGTGATGAGTCCGAAACGCCCCTTGCCGCCTTCGATGGCATACATCTGGGCGGGTCCGGCGTCGGCGTCGTCGCGGGAAAGTGGGGTGAGGGTGGCCAAGCGGCCGGCCTCGGCCAGAATGTCTGCCGCGCTCCAGACCTGCTCCGGGCTCCAGGCCGCGCCGCCCATGGGCATGTATTCGATGAAGCGCACGTCCACGGGCAGCGCGCGCGCCAGGTCGAGAAACCCGCCCAGCTCCTGGTCATTGACGCCGCGCAGGGCCA
>Ga0209800_10003235_pt1 | contig 13174 bp, 12 predicted proteins | sample Higcelweek8metaG_FD_187174 | JGI IMG/M metagenome (GOLD analysis project Ga0209800, IMG submission 187174) | Freshwater pond sediment microbial communities from the University of Edinburgh, under environmental carbon perturbations - High... | ecosystem: Environmental > Aquatic > Freshwater >... | reverse complement strand
GCTGTACCTGCATTGCTCACACCTATTCCAAAAATCATGACTGCACCTATTATCATAACAATTAACCCTATTGCCAACGCTTTTCTATCACCAAATATTTTCCTGTTCTTTATAAAGTAGATGAAAGCACCCAAATAAAGTACCGAGTCAAAGAGAAAAGTCAATATGTCACCAAGATTCCGCCAATTTATTGGGAGTGGGGATGCAATGAAATAAAAACCCTTGATTGGTCCAAAGATTATTAACTCGAGAGGATTTTTAATAGCTATTCCCGTTAGGTAGGCTGAACCCCCTTCTCGATAATTTGCTACTAAATAAATATTATCAATCCCATCAATATTTCCAAATTTACTAAATATATATTCTCCAAATGCAGTTACACCAATTGAAACTATACCTAGAAGCAATACGAATGATAAAACAGTCCTTATCGTGAATCTGTATTCGTTCTTTTCTCTTTGAAAAAAAAGAAATACAAAAGCGTATCCAATGACGACCCCTATAACACCGGAATGAAATGTACTGGCAAATCCAATTGTAACAAATGAAAGTAGTATATCAATAAAATTATTTATTTTAAACCACTTTACAAAATAATATATCGATAAAGCAACAAAAAATGTCGGCAACATCTCTCTTAAAAATACTGCAGACATGATTAATGAATTCGGTAAGAATGCAACCAATATTAAAATCTTTTTAAGTGTTGATGAGTTTATCTTCAACAATAATAAAGTTTTATTAACTATATAAACAGTTGAAAGCCCTAATAAAACATTTATATATTGTCCAACCATTCTTTGTGGACCAATTAAGTAAAATATCACCCCATTGATTTTAGCATATAGTTCCCCAGGGATATTTTGATTTAACATCCAGAGATTCTCTGATACAATTACAGCTTGATTATAAAACATTTCTGAATCTGCTCCACTGTTAGGAAGTTTAAATATATTCCTTGCATATAAGTCCCATATCAAAAAAATAACCCTTGCCAAAAAAGCACCTAAAAAAATAGCTTTACGCTCAACTTTTAGCCCTATTAACACCATTATTGTAAAAAACACATGAAGAAAAACAGCCAAAAAAGCCATGCTCTCGAAATCTATAACGAGGGACTTAAATAGGGCTAATATAATAATTTCTGTAAATAGTCCAAACCATATAACCTTCAAAATTAAGCCCTCCATTCTTGAAAAACAATATATTTATGATAATTTACCATATTCATTTAAGTAAAATGATTGTAAAAATCTCGCTGGTTCTTCAATGTTATAACCTTTTGATTTAATAATCTCTGTTAGATCCATTCTTTTATATCCTTTTGCATATACCAATACTTTTTTCGCCCAGTCAGTGGCTGGAGAGGCAAGATACTCTTTTTCAATTAAATCCGTAATATACGCTTCATCTGGAATTGCTTCCGAGACAATAGTTTTAAGTCCTGCTGCTTGGGCTTCGATAATAGCTATTGGCAGACCCTCATATAAAGAAGGGAATACGAACACATCCATAGCCTGCAACAAATCGGGAACATCACTTCGCAGATCTAAAAATTTCACAGCACTACACACTCCTGCATCTTGCACCTTTTTTCGAACATCTGCTTGCAAACCACCTACTCCGATTAACAATAAAACCGCATTCTTATCCTTATTACGCACCTCTCTAAAAATATCAATTAGAAAGCTATGGTTCTTCTCACAGCTAAACCGTCCCACATGACCAACCACTAGACTAGTCTCATCTATACCTAACGAACGCCTAACTGAACAACGTATTTCCTGAGAGTATATGAATTTTGATAATTCAATTCCGTTTTTTATAATCAACGCTTTTCCAGAACTATTACCAAATAGCCATTCTGAAGCTTTACCAGAGCACGCAAAAAAACTTGTGGCATTTGATTCAATGAATTGTCCTGCATACCACTTAAATATTTTTTTAACAAATCCACCCTCACTTTGAGTACTATGACTATGCGATATCCTTATCGGTATGCCGCCAGATTTTGCTGCTTTAAGTACCATGCCGCTCATTTTATCCATATGGGAATGAACTATCTTATATTGTGGGTTGACTTTAAAGAAATTGTTTAGTTCATGGCTATATTTTATTGGACCCACCTCAGATATATAAGGAATTTTGTAAATTTGTCCACCCATCTCCCTAATATCCTTATCAAACACACCATCTTTACATGTTAGAAAATCAAATTGTATTTTACTTCTGTCAATATTTCTATACACATTCATTATGAATGTTTCGGCTCCGCCTCGATTCATATTTACTACAACATGCAAAATTCTAAGTATTTCAGACATTTGTAGCCAGCTCCTTTAAAGTTTTATGAACAACAATATTCTTATCGAATATACTTTCTATATGTTCACTGGACTTCTTTCCCATAATCCTTCTTTCATCGCTGGTTAATTCAATAAACAGTTTCATTTTTTTGTATAACTCATCACTATCTTTAACTTTCACTAAAAATCCATTTACCCTGTCTAAAACCGCTTCCCTACACCCAGGTATATCACTAGTAATTAAAGGTCTTCCCATAGCACCACATTCTAGCAGAGTATTCGCCATGCCCTCATGATAAGATGGCAATACAAAGCAATGTGATCTTTTAATAAAAGACCTGACATCCTTTTGATACCCATAATAGTTAACAATCCCTTGTTTCTGAAGACTGTCAATTTTCTTAATATAATATGCTTCTTCTTTCGGCCCGATTATATCAATATGGACATTTTGATATTCTGATCTAATCCTAACAGCAGCTTTAACTAGTTCGTCTATACCTTTTTCTTTCATTACCCTGCCAATAAACAAAAAGCGTATACCTCCAGCATCATCAGGGTAGTCACAAAATTGGTACGCAGTTAAATTTACTCCAGCACCATTTAATTTGCAGGTTTTATCTTTCCTAACAATTTTAAGATCTACAAAACTACTTTGGTTATCTTCATTCTCAAAAAAAACAACCTTAGCCTTCTTACAAGCAAACTTATACAAAAGAATGATAAACTTTTTCAAGAAGCCATCTTTTTGGAATGCAGTGCCCAATCCAGTAATATTGATTGCACAAGGTACTCTTTTTAATCGGCATGCCAATCCACCATAAATATTCGGTTTAATAGTGTATGTTATAACCATATTCGGTTTAATCTTCTTTATTATCTTTAAGTACTTTGCAAAAAGCATAAGATCACTTATCGGGTTCATTCCTCTTCTATTAATATCAGTATCAAAAAACGCACATCCAATTTCTGTTAAGGGTTGCACAAATTCACCCCAAGGGAGTGATATGTATATCTCATTACCTTGATTTATAAGTTCCTGAATTAGCTCTTTTCTACATTTATACAGACCAATATCATTATTTGCCAGCATTAATATTTTAGCCATTACTTATTCTCCTTGCTATATTAAATACATTATTAATCTTACATTTAGCAGAGCAAAATACCGAACGCTTTAACGGAATTTTGCGATAGATAAATGTAATAGATTAATCGTATTTAATATAGAACATATGTCCATATGCAAACCCTTTAAGGCGATTTCAAAAATTTCCTTGGTCAATTATTAATTGTGAATAGTACTAACTTCAGTATTTTTGAAATCGCCAGTTGACCAGTTATTTTTTAGGAATCACCTAACATTTAATAATTTCTTCAATTCTTTCAGCAATTTTTCTTGAACCCATCCCATAAACATTTCTTAAATATTTTTGTGTTCCAACAATACTTGAGTACGTGTCACTAAGTCCTATTTTCAACATTCTTGTTCTACATACTCCTAATTCAACTAAAATCTCAGATATAGCACTCCCAAAGCCACCAACGACATTATGCTCCTCAACACTAATAATCAAATCATACTTTTGTGCACATTCTTCTATAGTATCTCTATCAATTGGCTTAACTGTTGGAAATGTATATAAAGCAGGTTTCATTCCTTTTTCCTCCAGTATTTCACTTGCTTCCATTACTTCATCGAAAATACCACCTGTAGAAAATAAAACTACTTTTTCACCATCTTTAATTTTTATTGCCTTACCAATTTTAAAATCATTTATATTATCATGTATTCTTTTCTCTCCACCTCTTCCAAGTCTTAAATAGCAAGTACCTTGAAGTTCATATATTGCTTTAGTTGCACATTCTGCTTCTACCAAGTCTCCAGGTGCAACCACTGTAACATTCGGTAAGGATCTTATAATAGCTAAGTCTTCAGTAGCATGATGACTCATTCCAAGAGGGCCATATACAAATCCACCACCAACGCACACTATTTTCACATTAGCATTATGATAAGCACAATCGTTTCTTATCTGTTCAACAGCACGAAGCGTAGGAAAGTTCCCAATAGAATAAGTAAATACTGTTTTCCCTTCAATTGCCATTCCTGCTGCAAAGCTAGTCATATTTTGCTCTGCTATTCCTGCATTTGTAAATTGATCAGGCAACTGCTCCCAGAATGGCTTTAATACACCGAACCCTAAATCACCAGTTATAAGATGAACATTTTTATCCTTCTTTGCAATATCTATCAAAGTTTTTACAAACATATCTCTCATAGTTTGTTAACCTCCGACTCATATATCAAAAATGCCTTCTGGAATTTGTTCATTTAGCTCTGCAACAGCTTTATCGTATTCCTCTCCTTCGTGTGGGAAACGATAATGCCAAAGTATATTGTTCTCCATAAAGGATACGCCTTTTCCCTTAACAGTGTTTGCTATAATAACTGTAGGCTTATCTTCTGACAATTTAGCTTTATTAAAAGCATCTCGCAAAGCATTATGATCATGCCCATCTATGTTTATAACATTCCAGCCAAAAGCCTTCCATTTGTCCTCAAAAGGTGCAAGTGAAATCGTGTTTTCACAAAAGTCAAGACTTTGCATTTTATTGTGGTCAATGATAGTGATAAGATTATTAAGTTTATAGTGGTTGGCTACTAAAGCAGCCTCCCATACTGCTCCTTCATCGCATTCTCCATCACCACAAATAACAAACACTTTATGCAGTTTCTTATCCTTTTTAGCTCCATAAGCCATACCAGCCGCTACAGATAATCCATGTCCTAGCGATCCTGTTGAAAACTCTACTCCAGGAATTCCTTTGTGAGATACGTGACCTGATAGTCTGCTACCATCAGCATAGTGGGTTTTCAGTTCTTCTATACTAAAAAAACCTTTTTCCGCAAGTGCACTATAAATTGCTGCCCCTGCATGGCCTTTACTAAGAATGATTCTATCTCTATCTAGCATTTTCGGGTCTTGTGGGTTTACAAATGCTATATCATTATAAAGAACTGCAACAATATCCGCTACAGATAAGATCGAACCTATATGAGAGCCCTGAGATATATGTGTCATTTCAACTCCATGTCGCCTAATTTTCCAAGCAAGTTGCTCGCTTGTCATAAAATTGCTCCCTTCAATTTCTTTAGGTAATCTTTTTGTTCTAAGAATAACCTTGTATATTGTCCAAAGCATAATTTTCATATCATTTTTGAATGAATTATTGTTAGCATAAAACAATTGAAGCTGAAGTTTTAATGGACGTATGTATTTTAAATAAGCTTCATCTGGGTTTTCCGCTTTTGTAAATATCTTATACTGACTAAAATTAGTTATAGATGCCCAATCAGTAATCCCTGGTTTTAAATCAAGAACTCTTTTTTCCTTTTCAGTATACATATCAACATAAAACTGCAATTCAGGTCGCGGTCCTACCATTGACATATCTCCAATTAGTACGTTAATCAACTGAGGTAATTCATCAAACTTTGTATTTCTTAGGAACTTTCCAACTGAGGTTAGACGCTCATCATTGTTTCCAACATTCCATTTTCCATTTCCTTCAGTATCTTTTACCATTGAACGAAACTTAAATATTTTAAATTGTTTGCCGTATTGACCAACCCTGATCCCTCTATAAAAAACTCCTCCTGGTGATGTCACTGAAACAATAATTGACAGAACAATAAATAACGGAAATAGAATAATTAGACCCAATAAACTTATGATAATATCAAATAACCTTTTCAATTTTGCCACCCCTACATATTGGCTCCATCAACTGATACAAGTGCCGCTTGCATAAATGAAGCCTGGTCACTAGCCATAAAAAGTACTACATCAGCGATTTCCTTTGTTGTACCAAATCTGTTAGCTGCTTGATGATGTCTCAAAAAGTCTTCGCAGCGTGCTGGGTCCGTGATCATGTAATCATCCCAATAACTTCCTGGAAAGGCTACTGCTCCTGGCATTATTGCAGACATTACAACACCAGTAGAGGCAATTTCACGTCCGACTGTAGTAACATAGGCATTCAAAAATGCTTTTGCCGAAGCATACAATGGATTACCACGCAGCATTACCGCTGATATTGAGGATATATGTATTACTCGTCCCCATCCTTTATCAATCATTGGCTGAATTAAAACACTATTCATGTCTATTGCGATACCAGCATTAAACTTCAATGCATACTGCCATTCAGCGATGGTTCCAAGCGCATTCCTGCTTACTAAAGACCCACCAACATTATGGATAACTATATCAAATACTCCTCTTTCTTCTATTAAATCTCGAGCCAACTTATTAGCATCTGTTTCCATGACATTAACAGCATAGTATGCATGGTCTAAATCTATAAGCCCTTTCATTTCCTTATTAAGTTCTGCTAGTAAATTTTCACTTCGTGCAATTGTGGTGACTCTAGCTCCCTCCTGAGCAAATCCTAATGCTATTTTTTTGCCAATTCCTTTACTTGCACCAACGACAAGTACATTTTTACCCTTTATTTTGAGTTCCATTTTCACCTCCGAATTTTCTTATTATATTAATACTGTATTTAATATTGTATGCTATGCAATTTCTTAGTTATTGGTTACAACTGATTTTGATAGTTCGCTACCGTTTTTTTGATAAAATCTCTTATTTCCTCAGCATCCTCCAAATCAGCAAGCTTGAATGATTTTATTTCTTGAATGCAATTAACAAAATCAGTATCCCTCCTCTTTTCAATAAAAATCTTGTTATTCTTTGTTATGTCTACCCCTTCCTCTGATACTAGCAGTTCTTCATAAAGTTTTTCTCCAGGCCTTAACCCAATGAATTCAAACTCAATATCAACACCTAGCTCCAGACCAGATAGTGAAACCAAGGACTTTGCAAGATCGGTTATTTTTACAGGCTCACCCATATCAAGTACAAATATTTCTCCACCATCCATCATTGCCCCAGATTGAATAACAAGGCTTGCTGCTTCTGGTATAGTCATGAAATATCTGGTCACTTCTGGATGGGTTACTGTTATGGGACCTCCATATTCAATTTGCTTCTTAAAAAGTGGAATGACACTGCCATTACTATCTAATACATTTCCAAACCTTACCGCTGAAAATTTTGTTTCGCTGATACTATTCATATATTGTACTATCATCTCTGCCACTCTTTTGGTTGCTCCCATAATGCTAGTCGGATTAACTGCTTTGTCTGTTGAAATCAACACAAACTTTTGACAGTTGTATTGGTGAGCGCATTCAACAAGATTAAGTGTACCGTATATGTTGTTCTTAACTGCTTCCTGAGGACTAAATTCCATAAGCGGAACATGCTTGTGAGCTGCTGCGTGAAACACAATACCTGGTTTATGTTGTGAAAACACATAATTAAGCCTTCCCTCATCCCGTATGGAACCAATTATCACCTTAATATCCAGATCATCTTTATATTTCTGCAAGAGTTCATTTTGAATGTCATAAGCATTATTTTCATATATATCAAATATCAAAAGACTCTTAGGTCCATACAATGCTATTTGTCTACAAAGTTCGGACCCAATAGACCCTCCTCCTCCAGTAACCAAAATGGTTTCTTCCTTAAGATACTCAGAAATTTCTTCTATGGAAAGGGAAATTTCTTCTCTTTGCAAAAGGTCTTCAACTGTAACATCTCTTATTTCTTTAATACTCACTTCTCCATTTACCAAACTGTATACGCTTGGTAGTACCTTTAATCTACATACTGTTTTTTTGCATATATTTATAATATCTACAGTTTCTTTTCTTGAGATGGAAGGTATGGCAATAACTATTTCATCAATTGACATTTCCGTAGAAGATTTAACAATTATTTCTCTTCCTCCTACTACTGGCACACCATTTAGCTGTGTATCATGTTTTGTAGGATCATCGTCAATAGCAACTACTGGTTCATATATGCTTCGTTTGTTATTCTTCATCTCTTTAATCAAAACCGAGGCTGCTTCACCAGCGCCAATGATCATTATCCTTTTTTTATGGGACTTTTTTTTCTTCGTTATTCCTATATTTTTTGTTAAACTACTGCTGATTCTCACTCCACCTACTAAAAAAAACGTAATCATCCAACTGATAACATATACGGAAATAGGAAGCAACATTAAGTTAAAAAAAGCAAAAAAGCACTGAATGATTGATGCCGTTGCAGTTGCAAAAAATATCATTATATGTTCTTCTACTCTTGCATAATTCCATAGAGTTGAATAAAGACCGAATAAAGAATATACAGCTATACTTACTATTGTTGTAAAAACAAAAGCAGAAGGAAATATATGTATGATATATATTGGAACACTTGCATCGAATTTTATCATCAGTGCACAACATAAAGCTATGTTTACGAATACACAATCTAGTATTAAATATATCCTATTATTAATATTTTTCAAATCCATTACCTCCTATTGCTAAATCTAACACTCCAAAAAGGCATGATTCTATTAAGCGGAATTTTGCGATAGATAAATGTAAAAGATTAATTAATTGTATTTAATATAATTACATGATGCATATTATGTTAGATTCTCGAGAAATGTTAATAAAGCTGATTCCAAAAAAATAACTGTATTGATTTTTAGTCTGCCAGTATAATTTTCTTTACATTCAAAGCGTAATTAGATTAATATAGATTTATAATTTAAAATAAACAGTGTAACTTTGGGGGAGAAGTATGGATGTTAATTTAATCTGTTCAAAGAATTTGTATAGAGTAATTGTAGAAGTACTTTCCAAAAGAGGCTTTCATATAAATGATAAATCTACATATTTAGTAATTGAAAAAAATCATGAACTGCCTGATGGTAAAATAGGTATAATGTTCGATCCGAGTTCTATAGATTACTTGATAGAATTATTGGATAAGTTATCTTATGGGGCAGAAATATCAAAAGATTTTATTATTGGGAAACTCGAAGACAGATACGAAGTATTATCTTATGAGGATATTCTGTATTTTGAAAGCTGTAATGGTGAAATATCCTTAAGAACCAGTTCGAATGTTTATAAAGTTAAAGATAAACTTTACGAATTAGAAAATAAGCTCAGTAAAGAAGGTTTTGTAAGGGTAAGCAAGGCTAATATAGTTAACATTTTAAATGTAAAGCATATCACACCTTGGTTTGGCGGAAGACTTCTTTTAGATTTTAAGAGTATAAACGTGCAAATTGAAGTTACTAGAAATTATGTTAGAGACTTCAAAGAGTATTTAGATATGTAATACTAGCAAACGAGGTGTAAATATGAAGAAATTTTTACCTATTTTAAGTGATATTTTGATAATTCTTTTTGCAGGCTTTTGTGTTGGTCTTGTTAATGTTTTGTTTGCTTATTACACCCCAGATATGTTAAACTTACTGCTTCGGGATATTCTCATAGCTATTATTATTGGAGGGACCTGCAGATTTTCAATTATAATAATTGGAAATAAGAGAAATATGTCTTTGAGCTTTATTTTAATCTTATTATTCTCAATAGTTTCAACTGGATTTATTATTAAACGTATTTTTTTCAGTGAAAATCATACGTTAAGACTGGTAAGTGTTTTTTGTTTTGTTATGAGTATTGTTTTATACTTAGGTTACATGCATTACAAGCTGGAGAAAGATTTAAACTTTTATTTAAATAAGAAAAAAGGGGAACTATCGGCGCAAAAAAGACCTGGCGACCATAGTTAAACTGCTGAAAGTGGTGAATATTCATGAAAAAGTTTTCCGCCATTGTTTTAGATAGTTTGATTATACTATTTATTGGGTTTAGCGGTGGATTGGTTGATATTTTTATTAAGTATTATAAACCTGACATGGTTAGTATTATATTGCACGCTCTTATCACTGGAGTTATAATAGGTTGCTCCATAATGTTGTCAGCTTTTTTAATGCGTAAGAAGAATACTAAATTTGCATTTTACAAAGTTATTTTCACAATAATTTGTGTTAATGGAATTGGAATTTTTACAGCAGCGCTCTTATTTAATGATTATGATTTACTGAATTTAGCAGCAATATTTGTTATTACAACATTTGTCAGTTGCTATGTGATATCAACAAAACATAAATTGAAAAAGAAGTTAAACTATTCCCTTGAAAAGAAAAAAATGCAGATTAAATCAACTAAGGTGATTCAAAAAAAATCCCCTTAGTTGTATCTTGTCTCTTAAAAATGTCTTGTTATCATATCAAAATGTCATCTTATTGAGAATTAATTGCCTAATATCCCAAATGTGTATAGAATTATGACATAAGTTTTCAACACAATATCCCAAACTAAAGCAGGATGAACATTGACAAATTAATAGCACTTAAGTGATTATTTACATAGCTATTGTTCCTTAAGTATTGTCCTGCTTTCAACTAAGGGATGTTGAATTGATTTTTTTGTAATATTATCCAAAAATATTATACGATTAATAGGAGGAGTTAAAATGAATATTAAAAGAGTTCTAGTCTCAATAATGGTTATGGTTATGATGGCATTTTCATTTAATACTGTCGTACTAGCAAGAACACCAAAGACGTATACAGAGTATGTGACAAATAAGAATTTTTATCCTAATGACTCGTTGGTATCTCTTAATGGTAAATATAAAATGATTTTCCAAGAGGATGGAAATTTAGTAGTATACAACACTACTAATTTGCAGCCTATATGGACTGCTGAAGGGGCATATAAAGATACAGATTATGTGGTATTCAGCCACACCCGTGGATTAGAGTGTATAAAAACAGACTCTAAGGATCCTTATTCATTTCATAGAAGTTTTTCTACAGAAGTCTCTGGAGGAAAATATTTATACTTGAGGGATAATGGTAATCTAGATATCTATTCAAGTACCTGGCAATTGATTTGGAGTAGTAAAACATACGTAAGGGGAACGTTTATTACGAATTCTAAATCAATGTATACATCAGTTACTATTGATAAGAATGGTACTGTCAAAGCTAAAACTAATTTGTCTGCCCGTGGTTTATTTGGTTTTAAAGGAACGATAATTATTACATTATTTGATTCAAACAGAAAAATATTGAGTATGAAATCTTTTGGTCCATATGGAGTTAACGCTTTTAATCAAAGAGATGTTGAATATTCTTTTAATACATCAGTAGATATTGCATCAAAAGTTGAGACCATTATAATAACTCATGCTAATGACTAAGGTGATTCTAAAATTTTCCTCGTTCAATTTTTAAAGTAAAATATTCCCATAATGTATGATTAGAAGCTCTACATTATGGGAATATTCATAAACTTCTACAAAATTTTATTATATTTCTTAGAAATCTATTATCTATATCACCTCCACCTGTATTGTAGGAGGAGATTTTATTTTTCTGACAAAAAATTGATGTAAGGATACTAAGAAATCAGATAAAATATTTATTTGTATACCTTAAAATTCTTTTATGCACGCATATATATCAAGACGAGCAAGTTTCCCAAATATGCTTGCAATACAAATTATTATTTATTTTACGAGGAGGAAGAATTATGAACGTATTTAAAAAGTTATTATTAGTATCAGGTGTTGCCGCTTTTTCTTTAATTATGCAGTTACTGCTAATGCAGCAACCGCTTCAGTAACGAAGAACGGTAACAATTATGTTACTAGTGTTAATGGCAAAACCACAAATTCAAATGACCTTGCTACAGCTATTAACAATGCAATTAGCAATGGAAACACTGTCAATATAAGTTGTGGTGGTAATTTGTCCAAAACAATCAATCTTAAAAGTGGTACTTCTTTAAACTTTAGTCCAAATCAGACTATTAATGCGAACTTAGGCGGGAATGCATTTGTCGCAAAAAAGCAGAACAATATCTCAATTAGCGGACTCAAGGCGACAGGTAGAGCTGGCATGATTATTCGTTTTAGTGGTTGCAACAACACTTCGGTCACAAACTGCGATATTTCAGGAAACGGCATTGGTATTGGAATCAGAATTGATTCTAGTGAAAAAAACCCTTGGAATTACGCACATAATAGAGGTTGTACTGTCAAAAATATCACCCTCAGCAACTTAAAAGATATGGGTGTAGAAACTTACAGTGTAGATGATTACGATATCGACAACATTACAGGCACAAAGCTTGGAAGTTGTGTAGTACTTATCAACGATGGTAAAAACGGAAGAATCGGGACAGTTAGGGGTACAGATTGTTGTGTAAATGGTGGATATGCAGCACTAAGATTTGCTAATGACTGCGATGGCGCTACAGTAGGAAAAGTTATTGCTGACCACTGTGGAAGAGGTTTCTTCACTTGTACAAACAGCCGCAATATAACTGTTAACAGTGTAGATATTAAAAACTGTATCAGAAATGGTATTCTTCTTGAAAACGGAAGAAATAATATTGTAAAAAGCGGAACAGTCACTGGATGTAGCATAATTATTAAAAACTCTCCAGGAAGCAGCACATCTGGAGTTACAAAAAGATAATCAGACACAATAATTTTAAGCATCTTTAATTACCATTTTCAAAACCCTTTCTTATGATAATAGTGGTAGCCGCCTATTTTGCAGCTACCACTATTTTTTTGCTCTATCTGAAAAGACTTTATTCATCGTCCACCTCTATTAACTCATGTGGCTTGCCTTTTCCTGCTTTGAGTTCTTCAATAGACTTTTGCAAAATCTGCTGATTGTAATCATTGAAAAAATCATCTTTACGAACATTAACATTTATAGTATGCGCCATAAACAACATCTCCTCGTATAATAGTTTTTGTTAAGGTTTTATATAAGAATTTCCAGTTAAACACTTACGTGTTCACCTTAAACTCACTGAAAATTCACTTCAAAGACATCTTCAAAGATTTCTTCGAAGGCTCTCT
>Ga0209800_10003234_pt1 | contig 13178 bp, 7 predicted proteins | sample Higcelweek8metaG_FD_187174 | JGI IMG/M metagenome (GOLD analysis project Ga0209800, IMG submission 187174) | Freshwater pond sediment microbial communities from the University of Edinburgh, under environmental carbon perturbations - High... | ecosystem: Environmental > Aquatic > Freshwater >... | reverse complement strand
GGGATAACGGCAGGCTCGATGCAGGAGACGGAGTTCCTGATTTTACTTCACCGCCTCCCCCTCCGTCACCGAAGATAAAGGTCACTGAACTGGACAATGAAATAACAGTCGAATGGTGCAGCCATGAATTTTATTCTGATGACGAAGGCAACATGGGTGTAACCGGTCCCGAATTTACTTACGACCCATATACAAGATTATTCGACTTTGAAGGCTACAGCATAGAAATATCACCTGACAGACAGTATCAGAATTTTACAACGATATACAGCATTGATAAATTGAACTATTCTTACCAGAATGTCGGTAATGTTAATGATTATCTTGATAATCCTATTCCAGCAGATACTTTGTATGCGCATCCTGAGGAATACCCGTCCATGATAACGACAAACGGTAAAATTTACAGGCTTGTTCCTTACGGAGATAATAACGACCTTTCGCAAAATTATATAAAGCCTGAGCTTTACTCATATTCATGCATTACAGCCACAAGTCCGTATCCGCAGTGGGGCGACATCAGATATTACAAGTTCACTCTTCATAATCAAACCTTAGCTGAAATGAAATATATCGCCGTTACCGCTAAAGATTTCGGAGCACCGAAGATGGGCGTCCCCGCGATAAAATCCAGCCCTGAATCCAATGCCACAGCTGCTGTTACATCCACGCTTACAACGACTGATGATGTCGTTGTTGTACCAAACCCGTACAGAGGAGACATAAAATATACTGAAATGGGCTGGGAGAATGTTGACGGTAATTATACTTACGCTGAAGAATATCGCAAGATAGCGTTCCTGAACATACCTGAACGCTGCGTGATCAGGATTTACACGCTTGCAGGCGACCTCTGCAAGGTCATTGCGCACAACGGCAACTCGGATTCCGATGTTCCTTACTGGTACGGAAAGAATGGAGCTTACTGGAACCTGATCAACGATAATCAGCAGGCTGTTTACTCAGGTATTTACCTGTTCAGCGTACAGGATGTTGATAAAAAGAAGGATGATTTTGTAGGGAAGTTTGTGATTATAAAATAAAAACTGGCTCACAAAATATTTCTTGTTTACCCGCTAAATCTTCGTTATTATACATTCAAGTAAGATGGAAGTAAAAAAGTGCTTAATAAAAATGAAATTACAGTCATAAAGAAGCTCGCGAAAAAATATAAACTTAAAAGTGTATTTCTATTTGGATCGTCTGCTGATAACGAGAATTATAACGACATTGATCTGGCTATTGAAGGTATCGAAAGCGGTTTATTTTTCAGTTTTTACGGAGAACTCTTCAAAAATCTCTCAAAACCGGTTGATCTTGTCGATTTGAAACATAAGACGGCTTTTAATAAGCTGATCAGAGAAATTGGATTAAAAATATATGGATAGAAATATATACATTCATACAGTTTCATCTTGGACGAAGAAGAACTCAAATCACTTTTGTCTATAATTTTTGAGACATGGAAAGAATTCAAAGCTCAAATCAAAATTTAGATAAAAAAATAACCTAATGCGTAAACGCTAACCGATTGTAAATCACATTGACAATCGGTATAATAAATTGATTGCGTTTAAAAGTTTGTATAAAGAATTCGTTTTTCGTATATTTATTATCAAATAAAAGTAAAACAGAAATGAAACCTGTGTTAAGAAAAGAGCTTTTTTGGGGTGTGGACTTTAAAAGCATTGATTATGAAAAAAATGCAACACCTAAAATATTTCCAATGCGCCAGTAAGTCCGTGATTATAAAGTGAGATTTCGTTTGAAAAAAACAATTCTAATAATTATTACCTCATTGAGCCTGATTCCGCTATATCCCGGAGCATTTAATCCTTTTTATAAACAGTCCGCTGACAATAAAAACAAGTCAGTCATGATTTACGATTCAAAGACAATTGTTCCATATCCCGAAAACCGCGTCCATCGTGCAGGCATATTTTGGATGAATGTAACCAACTGCGGAGTTTTCGGCAATCCTGGTTTTGGCAAGGATAGTGAATTATTTTTAGATCCGTGTACAGGTAAAATAGCTGCAAGTGGCGATATGCCTGGTGGATCGGAATTCGAGTATTTAACATTTGCCAGTTTTTGGTGCGGAGGCTATTTAGATTCATCAATTGTAAATATTGATGGAACTAAAGCGATTATTTTTCAGGGACCAATGGTAACAACAGGATTCGATGGTATAAACGGGTTTGGTATGTCTAACGAACTGTGGCCTGTATTGTTTGATGATGATCCGACAGGATTAACTTTAGGCAGAATTTACGAAACTTCAAATATCGAAGGGCGGATGAGTTGTCTTTTTCAAGAAGTCTATGACCCAAAATCAACAGCCTTTGAGCAATTTACAACTATGTTTTCTGATAAATATAAAAGTCCTTATAATTGGGATTTTGATGGAGGTAAATCGCACATACCTCTGGGAATAGAAGTGAAACAGGTAAGTTATGCTTGGCCTTATGATTATGCCAAAAAATTTATAATAACTGACTATACCGTTTATAACCGTAATGCTGAAGGAAAAGATATTTACGATTATTTTATCGGAATGTTAATTAACTCATATATCGGAATTAAAGAAACAATTTGTTTACAAGATGATCTTAGCGGATTTATTCAAAAATGGGATGGTTATATTGATCCTGCTACTGGTGATCAAAAAATCGTTGACATGAATTTGGCATGGATAGCCGATAATGACGGGAGAGGTTATACCGCTGGAGATGAGTGGGGGTTTACTGTGGGATATGAACCTCCGGCCGGAAGTCCGTTGGATGGTGCTACAGGTGTGTTTTCCGTTAGAGTACTCAGAAATCCTAATCCGAACTTAAGATTTTCTTTTAATCTATATTCGACAGATTTCTACGATGAAAGCCTTGACTGGGGACCGCATTGGGAGACAGGTACGCATTCTGACTGGCAGTTTGACCTTTCTGTAAAGCAAAAAGGGTATGATGATACAAATTATGACAATCTCATTTCGCTATTTCCTTACCTGCAAGAACATTTTGGCGGTAGAGTTGAAGGAACTCCTGCTCAAGATATAGGTAAATATATGGTTATGTCAAATGACGAGTTTGATTACGACCTGACTGATATCAGAAATGTCTATCTTGGAACTTATAAAGACCCTGAATACAGAATCGGAACATGGCAAGCTCAAGCCGATAAGTGGCAGCCGTGGATAGTTACCGGAACAGAACAGGCAGGTGAAATCCCTGACGGTACAATAAAGAAACTAAATGATGTCGCGAACGGCAACAGGCAGGGATTTATACTTTCTTTCGGCCCTCTCGGTAATGAAAGCTATGTTAATGTCGCTGTTGATACAGATGGCGACTCTTTGGGCATCCCAGACGATTTTATAAATAAAAAAGTCTGGAGGTTTGCTTACGGAGATTCTCTTAAGCTGACATTGGCCTTCATAGTAAGTGAAAACTTCCATACTTCGCTGGATCAGGATCCAAACTACGCTGACAGCACAATAGTTGACCTGAATGACGGGCTAGATGTGTCTTTGTTCGATCAGGGATGGTATGATGCTTTCAATAATGTCGTATGGGCTGAAAGAGTGTTTGATACGCCTATGTATGATACGCCTGTAAAAAGGTGGGGTACGACGAAGAAAGACGGTTGGTACGGAGAGGATGTAGGCAAAGACGCTATATTTGGTGATCCTATAAACGATACTTACTGCTGGTGGATGGATAAAAATTATCCGGGGCCTGACGACGGTGAAAACGATTTTGAAATGACAACATTCATTGCTCCGATAACCGATATCTACGGCAATAGTGCCGAAACTGAAGATGAACTTCTTCGTTTCGGCAGACAGCATGAATCTGACGGTTATGGAATAACAGGCTCGCTGGAAAACGGCGAAGGCTACGGTTACATGGTAAAATACGATAAACTTGACGGTACTATCCCGCAGGGATCATGGGTCAGATACGGCTGGGATAACGGAAGGCTTGATGCCGGAGACGGAGTTCCTGATTTTACTTCACCGCCTCCACCGCCGTCACCGAAGATAAAAGTTTCAGAAAGAGATAACGACATTATCGTTGAATGGGCAAGTCATGAGTTCTACACAGGCGATGACGGCTCTGTAGGAGTGGCTGGTCCTGAGTTTACTTATGATCCATATACAAGATTATACGATTTTGAAGGTTACAGTGTTGAAATATCGCCTGACAGGCAGTATCAGAATTTTACTACCATATTCAGCATTGACAGAGTTAATTACTCTTACCAAAATGTCGGCGATGTAAACGATTATCTTGATAATCCTATTCCGTCCGATACGCTGTATGCTCATCCTGATGATTACCCAGCCATGTTAACGACAAACGGTAAAATTTACAGACTTGTGCCGTACGGAGATAATAACGATCTTTCGCAAAATTATGTAAAACCTGAACTTTACAGCTACAGCTGTATAACTGCCACCAGTCCGTATCCGCAGTGGGGCGATATTAGATACTATAAGTTCACCCTTCATAATCAGACTCTTGCTGAAATGAAATATATTGCCGTTACTGCTAAAGATTTCGGAGCGCCGAAGATGGGTGTTCCCGCGATCAAATCCAGCCCTGAATCCAATGCAACTGCGACAGTAACATCTTCAATCACGACAACAGATGATGTCGTTGTAGTGCCTAATCCGTACCGCGGTGACGTTGATTACAGGGACATGGGCTGGGAAAACATTGACGGCAATTATACTTACGCTGAGGAATACCGCAAGATCGCATTCCTGAACATACCTGAACGCTGCGTGATCAGGATCTACACGCTTGCAGGCGACCTCTGCAAGGTCATTGCGCATAACGGGAATTCCGATCCGGATGTACCTTATTGGTACGGTAAGAATGGCGCTTACTGGAACCTGATCAACGATAATCAGCAGGCTGTTTACTCAGGCATCTATTTGTTCAGCGTTCAGGATGTTGATAATAAGAAGGATGATTTTGTCGGCAAGTTCGTGATAATTAAGTAAAGGCGTTTAAAAGTTTGTGTTAAGGATAAGTTTTTCGTATATTTATTATCAAATAAAAGTGAAACAGAAATGAAACCTGTATTGAGAAAAGAGCTTTTTTGGGATGTGGACTATAAAAACATTGATTATGAAAAAAATGCAAGATTCGTCATTGAGCGCGTAGCAACAAGAGGCAATTTTACTGACTGGAATTCACTTAAAGCCTTCTACGGTATGAAGAGAATCAAAATGGAAATTGTAAATATCAGATATCTTGATAAAGTCACATTAAGCTACTTAAGCGCAATATTTAAGATAAAAAAGGAAAAATTCAGATGTTACAATATGGAACCGTCAATAAAGGCACTCTGGAATTACTGAAAAAGCTGATGGAATTGCCCGAACTGAAGGAATTCTTTCTTGTCGGCGGTACTGCTTTAGCCTTGAGGCTTGGACACAGATTTTCTATCGACCTTGATTTATTTACCCTGAAAGACTTTAACAACGAAGAAATTCTCGAATCATTACAGAACAAATTCAAGGTAATTGAGTCAGGTAAAAGTAAAAACACCTTAAATATCAGTATAAAATATCCTGATAATTCAAATAATGAAGTTAAAATTGATCTGATAAAATACGCTTATCCTTTACTAAAACCTGTCGCAAATGTTGACGGAATCAGACTGCTTGAAACTGAGGATATAATCCCTATGAAATTATCTGCTGCTGCAGGCAGAGGCTCAAAAAAAGATTTCTACGATATATATTTTTTACTTAAAACATATACTTTTGATGACATGTTTATTCTATTCGATAAAAAGTTTGAACAGACTAATAAATTCCATGTAATTAAAAGCCTAACATATTTCGATGATGCCGACATTGAACCCGATCCTGTAACGACCGTCAAAATAAGCTGGAAAGAAATTAAGAGAGCTATTCTTAAAGAAGTCAGCAAGTTTAAATCTTAAATTCGAGATCAGTAATTAAATGCGATCATAATGAGAATAATAGTCACATATTTAATTATTTTGAGCATGATGCAATTATTTTCCCGCCCGATGTTCGATATTAAAAATATCGAAAAATCAATACCAACTCAGGTAAAAGTAGAAACCGATAATAAAGGCATTGTTCCCTACCCCGAAAACCGCGTCCATCGTGCAGGCATATTTTGGATGAATGTTACCAACTGCGGTGTATTAGGGAATCCAGGATTTGGTTCAGATAATGAATTGTTTACAGATCCTTGCACAGGAAAAATTGCTGCAAATGGCGATTTTCCGGGAGGTTCAAAGTTTGAGTATTTAACTTTTGCAAGTTTTTGGTGCGGGGGATATTTGGATTCATCATCTGTTGATATTAATGGTACCAGAGCTACTGTATTTCAGGGTCCAATGGTATCGACAGGATTTGACGGCATAAATGCGTATGGATGGTCAAATGAACTTTGGCCTGTATTGTTTGATGATGATCCGACAGGATTAACTCTAGGCAGAATTTACGAAACTTCAAATTCTGAAGGGCGGATGAATTGTCTTTTTCAAGATGTTTATGACCCGAAATCAACAGCCTTTGAGCAATTTACAACTATGTTTTCTGATAAATATAAAAGCCCTGATAATTGGGATTACGACGGAGGAAAATCGCACATTCCTATGGGAATAGAAGTAAAACAGGTAAGCTATGCATGGCCTTATGATTATGCCAAAAAATTTATAATAACTGACTATACCGTTTATAACCGTAATGCTGAAGGAAAAGATATTTACGATTATTTCATCGGAATGTTAATTAACTCACAAATCGGAATTAAAGAAACAATTTGTTATCAAGATGATCTTAGCGGATTTATTCAAAAATGGGACGGCTATATTGATCCGGCAACAGGCGGGAGAAAGACCGTTGACATGAATTTGGCATGGACAGCCGATAATGACGGGAGGCAATATATACCTCTTATTATAAATGGATGGGGATTTGATATTTCATCTGAACCTCCAGCAGGGAGTCTGTTGGATGGCGCAACTGGTGTGTTTTCCGTAAGAGTGCTTAGAAATCCAAATCCCAATTTAAGATATTCCTTTAATTTATACACTACAGATTTCTATGATGAAAGCATTGACTGGGGGCCGCACTGGAAGACAAGGATGCACTCTGACTGGCAGTTCGATCTTTCAGTCAAACAGAAAGGATATGATGACACGAATTATGACAATCTCATTTCGCTATTTCCTTATTTACAAGAGCATTTTGGCGGTAGAGTTGAAGGAACTCCTGTTCAGGATATAGGTAAATATATGGTTATGTCAAATGACGAGTTTGATTACGATCTGACTGATATCAGAAATGTCTATCTTGGAACTTATGAAGACCCTGAATACAGAATCGGAACATGGCAAGCTCAAGCCGATAAGTGGCAGCCGTGGATAGTTACCGGGACAGAACAGGCAGGTGAAATCCCTGACGGTACAATAAAGAAACTGAATGATGTCGCGAACGGCAACAGGCAGGGATTTATACTTTCTTTCGGCCCTCTCGGTAATGAAAGCTATGTTAATGTCGCTGTTGATACAGATGGCGACTCTTTGGGCATCCCAGACGATTTTATAAATAAAAAAGTCTGGAGGTTTGCTTACGGAGATTCTCTTAAGCTGACATTGGCCTTCATGGTAAGTGAAAACTTCCACACTTCACTGGATCAGGATCCGAACTACGCTGACAGCACGATTGTTGATCTGAATGACGGGCTTGATGTGTCTTTGTTCGATCAGGGCTGGTACGATGCTTTTAATAATGTCGTCTGGGCTGAAAGGGTCTATGATATTCCTATGTTCGACACTCCTGTTAAAAAATGGGGCGCTGTTAAAACTGACGGCTGGTTCGGCGAGGATGTCGGGAAGGATGCTCTTTTCGGCGACCTTGTAAAAGACACTTACTGCTGGTGGCTGGATAAAAATTATCCCGGTCCTGACGACGGTGAAAATGATTTTGAGATGACTACTTTTACTGCGCCTATTACGGATAATTACGGTAATTCTGCCGAAACTGAAGATGAACTTCTTCGTTACGGTCGTCAACATGAATCTGACGGCTACGGAATAACCGGTTCTTTAGATAACGGCGAAGGCTACGGTTACATGGTCAAGTATGATAAGCTTGACGGGTCAATACCGCAGGGATCGTGGGTCAGATACGGCTGGGATAACGGAAGGCTTGATGCCGGAGACGGAGTACCTGATTTCACTTCACCACCTCCACCGCCTTCACCGAAGATAAAAGTTTCAGAAAGAGATAACGATGTTATTGTTGAATGGTCAAGTCACGAGTTCTACACAGGCGATGATGGCTCGGTCGGAGTGGCAGGCCCGGAGTTCACTTATGATCCATATACAAGGCTGTATGACTTTGAAGGCTACAGCATTGAAATATCGCCTGACAGGCAGCTGAATAATTTCACTACAATATTCAGTGTTGACAGAGTAAATTACTCTTACCAGAATGTCGGTGATGTTAATGATTATCTTGACAATCCTGTCCCCGCCGATACTTTGTATGCGCATCCTGAGGATTATCCTGCAATGATGACAACAAACGATAAAATATATCGTTTGGTACCGTATGGTGACAATACTGACAATGCTCAAAATCATGTTAAACCTGAACTTTACTCGTATTCATGCATCACAGCCGCAAGTTCGTACCCTGAATGGGGCGACATAAGATATTATAAGTTTACGCTTCATAATCAGACTCTTGCCGAAATGAAATATATCGCCGTTACGGCTAAAGACTTCGGTGCCCCGAAAATGGGCGTACCTGCCATCAAGTCCAGCCCTGAATCAAATGCAACAGCAACTGTCACATCCACGCTTACAACGACTGATGATGTCGTTGTTGTGCCAAATCCGTACCGCGGTGATATTAAATACACTGAAACTGGCTGGGAAAATCTTGACGGCAATTACACTTACGCAGAAGAATACCGCAAGATCGCGTTCCTGAACATACCCGAACGCTGCGTGATCAGGATTTACACGCTTGCAGGCGACCTCTGCAAGGTTATTGCGCACAACGGGAACTCGGAAAGCGATGTGCCGTATTGGTACGGCAAGAATGGCGCGTACTGGAACATGATCAACGATAATCAGCAGGCTGTTTACTCAGGTATTTACCTGTTCAGCGTGCAGGATGCGGACAAAAAGAAAGATGACTTTGTCGGCAAGTTCGTGATAATTAAATAGAGGTGAGAATTATTCCTTTGTTTAAACATTTAAAATTCTGTATATTGCCTAAAAAGACCGGAGATTAATATGAAACTAAAAATGATAATAAGAGAAGCTGAAGAAGGAGGATTCTGGGCTGAAATTCCTTCTATACCCGGATGCGTTACTCAAGGTGAAACTTTCGAAGAGCTTTTAGAAAATATTTATGAAGCTGCCGAGGGGTGTTTATCTGTAGAAATTGACAAAAAGGAACTTACCATCCATGACAAGGTAATGGAAATTGCTTTATGAAAACTCTTTCCGGTAAACAGTTTGCGGTTTTACTTGAAAAGAAAGGCTGGATTTTAGCAAGAATCAACGGGAGCCATCATATCTATATAAAAAGCGGAACCATTTTCAGAATATCACTCCCGATTCATGGTAATAAACCTTTGAAAGCCGGATTGCAGAAACATTTAATGAAAATAGCAGAAATCAACGAGAACGAAACATAACAATTTGAGTGATACAGCAAATAAAAAAGGCAGGTTTTAACCTGCCTTTACTTTATTACTTAAATTCTTAGCTGCACTTTGAATATCCGCAGGTCGGACAGGTCATACAGCCTTCCTGCATTGACATATTGCCGTTGCATTTCGGGCAGATGACTCCCCTCTTCGCAGTTGAAGATTTCGACTCGTCTTTTTTAACTTCAGCCTTGCCTTCGCATTTATTGTGATCCAGATAATATTTTTTCAGCACTTTTCCGATCGCATCAGGCGTGGAAAGTATCTGCTCGCCGTTATGCCATACCGGTGTAGGGCTACCTATGCCTAACAGCTGCTTGATTATCACATTCAGATCGATATCCGACCTTAATGCCAAAGATACCATCCTGCTTATAGCCTCGCTCTGCGCCGCCGCGTTACCGCCCGCTTTTCCGATAGATGCGAAAAGCTCGAAAGGCTTGCCGTCAAGTGTGTTCACCGTAACATACATAATGCCTTCGCCGGTATTGACCTTATAGGTCTTACCTTCCATTATGTCCGGCCTAACTTTAGGCTTATGCGTATCTTCCTGTTCCGCCGCTTTTCTGTCCTCGTTGGTCTTTGTGCCTGTGTTCATAACCTGATAAGGACGGCAGCCGTCTCTGTAAACGGTAATTCCTTTGCAGGCTGTATCAAACGCCTGGATATATGCGTTCTTAATATCTTCTTCAGTGGCTGTATTGTCAAAGTTGATGGTTTTTGAGATCGAGCTGTCAACATATTCCTGGAAAGCGGACTGCATAGCCACATGGTAGTAAGGGTGGATCTCCTGCGCGGTCACAAACACCTTTCTGATGTCTTCCGGTATTTCGGTTATATCCGAGAGCTTGCCTGACTGAGATATTTTTTCCATAAGCTCTTCAGAATAGATCCCTCTCGCTTTAAGAGTTTCTTCAAGTATAGGGTTAACATAAAGAAGTTTTTTATCGTCCATAACCTGTTTTACATAAACTAGCGCAAAGTTCGGTTCAATACCGCCTGAAGCCTCGGCAAGCATTCCGATAGTGCCTGTAGGAGCTACGGTAGTCACATTTGAATTTCTCATCGGGAATGTATAGACTGACTTGTCAATATTGGGGAACGATCCTCTTTCTTCCGCCAGCTTTTTTGATGCTTCGATCGCGTTCGAGTGAATATATGCCATCAGCTTTTTTCCGAAAGTAACGCCTTCATCGCTGTCGTAGGGAATGCCCATTTTATAAAGAAGGTCTGCGAATCCCATCACGCCCAGGCCGATGTTCCTGTTCGCTCTCGCCATTTCATGAAGTTTCTTAAGCGGATATTTTCCGACTTCTATGACATTATCGAGGAACAGAACGCTGTCATTAATGACCTCTTTCAGCCTTTCCCAGTCTAATGTATTTTCATCTTCCATATAGAAATTGCATACATTGATCGAACCGAGGTTGCAGCTCCCGTAAGGCAGCAGAGGCTGTTCGCCGCACGGATTTGTAGCGGCTATTTTTCCGACTCCCGGCAGAGTGTTCTTCGCATTCACTTTGTCAATAAAGATAAGTCCGGGCTCTCCGGTTGACCATGCGTGATGAACGATCGAATCCATAACCTTTTTTGCGCTGGCTGCACCTATCGGTTTATCCTTATGATAAAGTATATAGTCCGTTCCGGCCTTGTAGGCTTTCATAAAATCGTCTGTTACTGCTACGGAAATATTGAAGTTGGTAAACTTTGAAGTGTCTTCCTTGCATTTAATGAAGTTCATGATCTCGGGATGATCCACTCTCATGATCCCCATGTTCGCGCCGCGTCTGACCCCGCCCTGCTTGATAGTTTCGGTCGCAGCGTTGAATACCGACATGAATGATATCGGTCCGCTCGCGGTACCCGCGGTTGACTGAACATTTGAGCCTGAAGGTCTTAAATTGCTGAAATCGAATCCCGTGCCTCCGCCTGATTTATGGATCAGCGCAGCTTCTTTTACCGCGTTGAATATGCCTTCCATCGAATCTTCGACGGGAAGAACGAAACAGGCGCTCAGGTTGGGAAGCTCCCTGCCCGCATTCATTAATGTGGGCGAGTTCGGCATAAAGTCCTTGTTAGCCATCAGCGCGTAGAACCTGTCCTCGACATCCATCACTTCTTCATCGGTAATATTTGGATTTGCCGTCCTGCTTCCGTCTGCTATAGCTTTTGCGACCCTGATAAAAAGATCGCGCGGAGCTTCTTTCGGTTTTTTTGTATCAAGATCCTTAATTAGGTATCTTTTTTCCAGGATCACCAGCGCGTTATCTGAAAATTCGATCTCGGGGAATCTGTCGTTAGGATTCTCGGACTTTTCCAAAGATCTGGTCATTTTTTTAGTTTTTTCGGTCATAAATTCTTCTCCAGTAGGGTTTCAATTCGGTCGTATTTTTTTCTGTTTTGTGACAGTGTTTCAATATAACTATTTTTAAAATCCATTGTCAAGTGATTTTTGAGAAAAAACACAACATATTGTGGTTTTTGATATTTTAAAACACTATATAATGTGGTTTATGCTTATTTTTCATCGCGCAATTTCCCCGCCATATTAAACTTGTGTTTCATAAATTTCTAATAGTTGCGTATTTAGAAAATAGGAAAAGTTTATAAACCTGCAAAGTGAGAAAAGGAAGAAAAACATGTTCTTGTAAATAATACATTAAATCCTTATCTTTAGTTCTTTCTAAAAACGGGAGGTTAAAATGAAACATGACAGCATATTGATTTTAGATTTCGGAAGCCAGTACAATCAGCTTATTGCGAGAAGGGTAAGGGAAAATAATGTCTATTGCGAACTTAAACCTTTCTTCACTCCCATTGAAGATATTAAGAAATTCAATCCTAAAGGAATAATACTTTCCGGGGGACCAAATTCCGTTTACGCGCTAAATTCACCGGATGTGCCCGATGAAATATTCAAGCTCGGCATCCCCATACTCGGGATCTGCTACGGCATGCAGCTTATTACGAAAAAACTGGGCGGAAAAGTTGAGAGAAGTTCTGAGCAGGAGTTCGGCTTTGCAGAAGTTAAGATAACCGCTGATGATACCATTTTTTCAAATGTTTCTAAGCCGAAACATAACTGGAAAGTATGGATGAGTCACGGGGATAAAGTTGTGAAGATACCCAAAGGTTTTGAGAGCATCGGACACAGCGACAACACACCGGCGGCAATAATCGTGAATAAAAAAGACCGTTTTTACGGAGTTCAGTTCCATCCCGAAGTTAATCATACGGAGAAAGGAGGGATATTTTTGGATAATTTCGTTAAAAAGATCTGCGGATGCACAGGCGACTGGACAGCTTCAAATTTCATCAAAGAAAGCGTTGAAAAGATAAAAAATACCGTCGGTGACAAAAAAGTCGTGCTCGGATTTTCCGGCGGAGTGGATTCGTCTGTAGCGGCGCTGCTGCTTCATAAGGCAATAGGCAAGAACCTCATAAATGTCTTCGTTGATAACG
>Ga0209800_10003232_pt1 | contig 13184 bp, 11 predicted proteins | sample Higcelweek8metaG_FD_187174 | JGI IMG/M metagenome (GOLD analysis project Ga0209800, IMG submission 187174) | Freshwater pond sediment microbial communities from the University of Edinburgh, under environmental carbon perturbations - High... | ecosystem: Environmental > Aquatic > Freshwater >... | reverse complement strand
GAAACCTCCGCGTGCTGTTGCTCAAAAAGAGAAAATCATTTTTGCGATTTCAGGGATGCTTCTCACAACAGCAATTGTTCCTAGCGCTATACCCCTGTTAGGGATGCTATTCTTTGGAAATTTATTGAAAGAGAGTGGTGTAACCAAACGTTTGGCTGATACAGCTAAAGGCCCCATGATTGATATTGTAACAATTCTTATAGGGTTAACTGTTGGCGCTTCAACACAAGCTACAACTTTCCTTACAATGAAATCGGTGGGTATTTTCTTAATCGGTGCTTTGTCATTCGCTATTGCTACATTTGGTGGGGTTATTTTTGTAAAATTCTTCAACCTGTTCTTGAAAGAAGGTAATAAAATAAATCCGTTGATAGGTAATGCCGGTGTTTCGGCTGTACCTCACAGTGCCCGCGTATCGCAGGTTGTTGGTTTGAGTTATGATAAATCGAACCACTTGTTAATGCATGCCATGGGTCCCAATGTTGCCGGTGTAATCGGGTCGGCAGTTGCTGCAGGTATCTTGCTGAGCTTCTTAGCTTAAAAATCTAAATCCAGATATAGAAAGGCGATCAATTTGGTCGCCTTTTTTATTGTCAAAATTCAAGTTTCAAAATCCAAATTCTTTATTACTAAGAATGGTATTCAGAATCCCCACCTTCATTGCATCTCGGCGGGCAGGCAGCATCGAGCTTCTTTTCAGTCTTTCAGTTCAATCAGTCTTTCAGTTCATTTATTGACAAGCCTTTGCCTAATTTTCAACAATTGTAACTGGAAATGTTTTTACATTCCATGCATCGAACCTGTTTTTTGTGACCAAAGTAATTTGCCGGTTATAGTTGTTTTTAAACCAAATGACTGATAATCCGGTAGAATCAGAGGTTGACTTAACACCCCCGATTATTGTTGTTGCAATAAAATCTCCATTTTTTATTTCAGCATAAAACGGATTGAGTTGCGTATTTGATGATACCATAAGTTGTTTGGTTGGAAAAAAGATTTCAGGTGCTGTTTCTGTGTAAAAGAATTGTGTCATGTTATTCGAGATGGTATCAATGAATTGGTTCAACTGTTTGAATTTGTCGATGTGTGGTTCGTGTTTAAGTCCTTCAATAGCGATCAGCTTATTTCTGACTTTGTATTTATTTAACTGGTCGTGAATGGGTTTTGAACCGTAAATTTTATTCGCGATTAACCGGTTAATAAGAAACGCCTTTTGAAAAGGATAATCGTAGTTGTAGGGTACAATGTCGTCATCGGTTCCGTGAACCGACATAACAGATATTGTTTCATCTTCATCGATGATGTTAATATCTGAAATTCCACCCCATAAGTTGCCTACTGCTTTAATTTTAAATGCATCGCGATAAGAATTTCCTGTAGATTCGATTCTTCCAAGATCTTCACTCTTTTTCGCGCTCCTTACACTTTCGGGACGTTCATCGTTGTCGAGGAAAGCCAGGTTCATTGATGCTACACCACCAGCGCTGGTTCCAGCAACATAAACCTGGGTAGGGTCGATACGATATTCATCGGCAAAGTGTGACAAGAACCTGAGTGCGGAATGAGCATCCTGAACGGCCATATAGCCAGCGCGTTCAACGTCGTTAGATTTGATTTTAAACCCCATCCGGTAATCGATAGATGCAACAACATATCCCGATTTTGCCAACTCTGTAGCCAGCAGTTTCGTCGTTGGGCATTGTTTGCTGCCGATGTAAAAAGCCCCGCCATGAATTAACATGATCAGAGGTCTTTTTTTAAGTGTATCGTTTAACGGTTGGTATAAATCGAGTTTCAGATCGAGCGAATCGGGGTCTTTAAACAGGTTCATCACTCCATTGGCAACCACTTCCAAATAAGGTTCATCGTTGTAAGGCTTTTCAGTCCAATAACCAAGCGCTCTTCCGTAAACAATATTTTCAGTTACATTGATGTTAGTAAAAATTTCTTTCTGATACCTTTTTGATGGGAAGAATGTTGTTTCTGGGCGTTTAACCAATTTAAATTCTTCTTTCTGATACCAGAAGAGGAACCGTTTCTTCTTATTATAGAGCGAAATTTTTCCGTTAAATGAGATGGAATCGGAGGTGCCTTTTAAGCTACCGGTGTAGATGTCGGATTGAAAGACCAATTTCTTTCCTGAATATTGTATCGTAAAAGAATGGGTTTCTTCCAGCGACTTTCCACGGTTTAAAATAAAGAATCCTTTCATTTGTACCGCACTTGATCCTTCGGCAATTAGAATAACCTTTTCTGATCCAACCTGACCATCATAGATCCCATTTGCCGGAATAGGTTGAACTGCAAAAGTAAAACTGGATAATAATTGAAAAGCAATGAATGTCAGGCATGAGCAGCCTATAAAATGGTGGAATTTCATGTGATTTGTTTTATTTTCTTTGTGTTTTCTTTGTGAATTTGTTGCTTTGTGGCAGAATTTTATAGTAGAGCCACTAAAACACAAAGACTCGAAGGTTCACGAAATAAATTTAAATAAATTTTAACTCGTATAATTAAATCCCAAAATTACAAGGTTTAGGGATTGATTGAATGATTTAAATTATATTTTTTAATCCCAGTCTTCGGTCTTCCTACTTCAAACAACATTCACCTCCGGCTCCAGCATTACGCCAAACTTTTCAAACACTGATTTTTTAATCTTTTCTGACAACAAATATATCTCCTTGCCGGTTGCTTTTCCGTAATTGACCAAAACCAACGCCTGATCTTTATGAACACCGGTATCTCCCTCTCGGAAACCTTTCCAGCCACACTGATCGATAAGCCATCCGGCAGCAAGTTTTACCATATCCGATTGTTGTGATTCATATACCGGCATGTTGGCAAACTGAAACTTTAACTTTTCAGCAACATCTTTATTGACAACGGGGTTCTTGAAGAAACTTCCGGCATTGCCCAGTGTTTCAGGATCGGGCAGTTTGGAACCCCGGATGTTGATTACGGCCTGCCTGATGTTAGCCAGATTAATAGCGCCAAACTTTTCAACTTCGGATTTCAATGCTCCGTAATCGAGGGCGTATTCCGGGAATTTATCGAGCTTAAAAACAACGGAAGTTACCACAATGTTTCCCTTCAATTCATTCTTAAAAACTGAATCGCGATAGCCAAACCGGCAATCTTCATTTGAAAAGACAATCTCTTTTCCGTTTGTAAGATCAATCCCTTTGACCAGATGGATCGATTCTTTGGCCTCTTTCCCGTAAGCGCCAATATTTTGAACCGACGATGCGCCAACATTTCCGGGAATATTAGACAGGTTTTCCAATCCGCCAAGATCATGTTTCACAGCGAAACTGACCAGATCATCCCACTTTTCTCCGGCACCAGCCTCAAGATAGATGTGGTTCCGGTCTTCGTTTACAAGACCAATTCCGGGAATGTTCGGATAGATGACTAATCCGTCGAAATCGGAAGTAAACAAAAAGTTGCTTCCCCCACCCAAAATCAATCTTTTTTCGGGAAGTCCGTTTTTTGAAAGAAATTCAATTAAATCCTCTTTCTCAGTAAATTCAAAGAAAGATTTGGCAATAACTTCCAGTCCAAAGCTGTTATATGATTTTAAATTCAGGTTTTCTTTATAATGTATCATTGGCCAAAAATGAATTCAACTTTAAAAAATATGATGTGCAGAGGTGGAATTGTTGTTTTTTCCTGCTTTTCAACGGAAGTTAACTGCCGTTTATCACATGCCAAATATCGAAAAAATCCTTTAGTTTTGTTAGTATTAATCATCATTAAAGTTAACAACCTGAAATGAGAAGACCCGGTGAGATGCGCGTATTAATGGCAGTGACCAATGATCTGGTGTCAGACAACCGTGTACACAAAGTTGCCCTGACCCTTCAAGAGATGGGCTTTGTGGTAACATTGGCCGGAAGAAAATTTCCTTCGGGCAAAATCAGTTTGACAAGGTCCTACCATACCCGCAGGTTTTCGCTCTGTTTCAACAAAGGGCCTTTGTTCTATGCCAATTACAATATTCAACTGTTTTTCTATTTGCTGTTTCATCGTTACGATGTGATCGTATCGAACGACCTTGATACGTTACCGGCTTGTTTTTATGCTTCACGAATCAAACGAAAACCGATTGTGTACGACAGCCATGAGTATTTCACCGAGGTTCCCGAGTTGATTGAAAGACCTAAAGTGAAACGAATTTGGGAGAATATTGAAAAGAGCATTTTACCAAAACTCACTCATTGTTACACGGTTTGCCAAAGCATTGCCGATATTTATCATTCTAAATATGGGACTTCCTTTAGGGTTGTTAGAAATATTCCTTTTAAACTTAATGATTTGAAAGATAAAGGATTTGCTCCTCCCTTTCCAACAGATAAACCCGTTGTTATTTATCAGGGCGCTGTAAATTTGGGCAGGGGAATCGAGGAGGCAATTCTTGCCATGAATCAGTTGGAGAATATTAATCTAGTCATCATAGGAAGTGGCGATTTGATTGATGAATGCAAAAAGCTGGCTGAAGATGAAGGGTTAACCGACAGGGTTATTTTCACCGGAAGAATTCCATTTGACGGTTTAAATAAAATTACAAGGTTTGCCACTATCGGGCTTTCTGTTGAAAAGGATATGGGGTTGAATTACCGATATGCGTTGCCCAACAAGCTTTTCGATTACATTCAATCTGAGGTTCCAATGCTGGTTAGCCCATTGCCTGAGATTAAAAGGATAGTTGAAGAATATAATGTTGGATTGGTCATCGCAGAAACTACGCCTGAAGCCATTGCCAATGGAATAAAACAGATGCTCAATGATGAAGAAACCTACCAGCTATGGAAAGAAAACTGCCGGAAAGCGAAAGTGGTTCTTTGCTGGGAGAATGAGAGGGATATTGTGATATCGGTTTACCAACCATTTTTTGAAAAATAGGGAAGGATAAATATAAGCGGTCATTATATTCCATGTAAGGGAAAAATAGACAGCATCTTGATTCTAATTTTTGTAAATTTGATTCCATGATTAAACGGATTTATATTGATACATCTGTTTTTGGCGGATATTTTGATGAAGAGTTTGAAAAAGAGACCAAACCCTTTTTTGAAGAATTAGTTGAAAAACGGATTAAAATAATTGTTTCCGATATTTTAGAACTAGAACTGTACAGAGCCCCTGATTATATCCGGGATTTTTTTGAATCTTTGCCTTCAGACATGATAGAAAGAATTGAGTTAACTGATGAAGTAAGAGAGCTTTCAGAAAAATATATTTTAGAGAAAGTCGTTGGAAAAACAAGCCGTGCAGACTGCCAGCATATTGCGTTGGCTACTATTAATAAAGCTGATGTTCTGGTAAGCTGGAATTTTAAACATATTGTAAACCTTGAACGGATAAGAGGCTACAATTCAATAAATTTTAGAGAAGGATATCAAATGACAGAAATTAGAACACCAAAAGAGATTTTCAATTATGAAAGCGACAACAAATAATAGAACAGATATTGTAAAAAAAATGCGAGAGATACGTGATGCGCTTAGTCTTGAAATAATGGATATGTCTTTTGATCAAGAAAGAGAGTTTGTTAAAAATCAATTATTTGAATTGAAATTTAAGAAACAGGATAGCAATATTCAGGGTAAAAGATTAGGGATAAAAATCAATTAACAACCTCCACTTTTAAATTAGATTAAGGGTGCGACTCTATTTCTGGCAACAAACCGAATATTTAATGGGTGGAGGTTCTACCAATTTTATGTTCCTGGTGCTTGCTGCTAATCAATATCTGAATCAAAAACACTAAGTCAATCAGAACTTGATCATTCCCAAAATCGATTTCTTTGCTGTTACCCATAAGGTTTCCAGATATTCGGGCTGGGTATAAAGTTTCATTTCAGAAGCCAGTTCAGGATGGTCGCGTGCAATTTTTGCCATCATCCGAAAGGCAGTAAAACGCACGGACGGGTTCTTGCCAATCTGCTCCCACAGCGATACAGCAACGTTGAAAAGAGTTCCTTCCTGTTCGTCGTCGAGGGTCATGGGCAAAAGGATCTTCAGCAGTTCCCGCTGGTGGTCGTCGCTTTTTGCCGGGAGCGCTGCAATAATTTCATTCATAAAAGGGCGAACCCGTTCATCATCCTCCACAATGCACGACCACACCAACGTTGCTGCGCGGCGTGCATGAGGTTTTCGATCAGTCAATGCCAGACAGATTGCCGTTTCAACCTCCTCCGGGTGTTCGGCCATGTATGCCATCATCCCCGCTTTATTGGAGGTCATCAGAATATTTTCGAGCGAAGCAGCCATCACAATCGCAAAATTATGGATTCCCGTTGAAGAATTTATCATTGTTCCATTTTACAGGATTATTCACAATATAATTGCCGATTTCCGATAATATCATATTGCCATTGATGATATAACCCAGTAAAGAAATTTCATGAAATTTCTCTACATGTGTTGGGTGCAGATGGTAATAAAATAGGCGGCATTGCTACCATAATCCCAATTCTGCAAACGGGCTGACGGTATGCGGTATCTGTTTTGGAATTTATCGGACATGGAAAATGGTTATTTTTCAGTATCAAGACTGGGAAATTGCATGTTTAACAAGCAATTTATAATTTGATTAATTATCGCTTTCATCTTTCCTTATCTGTGGCATTTCTCTGAGATTATCAAATGAAATTACTTTTGCTAAGAACTTTACTTTGTCTTCAAAATGCCTTGAAATCTCATATTTCTTATCTTCAAAATCAGATTGATTGTGATAGAATATTTTTATCTTTTTACAGCGGTCGCTTTCAAAAATTTGTTTAAACAAAGTTCTGTCTGAAACTCCACAAGAATGACCATAAATATGCACTTGAAAATCAGCTAAATTTATAAAATGGACTAATCTTGAATAATTATCATTATCCAAATACTTAAATGATTTTATTTTCCTTAATGCCTCATTATTATATTCATCTTCAAGAATCTTGTACTTTGGAGAAGTGTCGTCTCCAAAACCAAATATTGGATTATTATCTAAAGTACCATGAATATGTATAATATTCCCATCTGAATGATAGTTTATAAGAGTTTTTGTGTAATTAAAATTCAAATAAAGTATATTATCAGGATGTTCTTTTCTTGGTTGAACATTTTCGCCCTCATAAATGCTTTCAGAAAATAATTCTAAATATTGATTATTTGATTTATTACTTTTTAAAAATATACTTTCCTGTTCTTTTAAATATTCAATCAACATTTTTTGAAGATAATCAAGGTCATCATTTAGATTTTTTATCTGATTGTGTTTATACGATTCTCTTTTTATCCTATCAATATTAGTATTGTCTGAAACAATATCAAATAGTTCATTAAAATATTCGGTCTCAATATCAGCCCATTTTAATGTTGATATTTTATAAAAAATAGATTTAAAAAACGTAGAATGAAATGACATATAAGCATCATCTGGCCCATTAGTCGAATCTTTAACAATCGTCTTAAATATAGAAAGCGCCGTATCGTTTGAATAGTTCAAATCATTTTGGTCAAAATAAACAGAAGAACGTTCAATTTTAATAAGTCTATCATTGTAACTATTATTCATTAATTTACGCCAAACAGTTGATAAATAATGTAAAATAAAATGTTTACATGATGTTTCAAGTCCGTGGGCAAGATCAAATCCGTTACCAATAATAATTAGTCTGTTCATATTAATTATTGAAAGTTATTAAACTGTTGTCGTCAAACTTATTAATTTCCTTCTGTTTAGTTAACAGAGTGCTTGAATAATTATCAACAAGTTAGCCCCAATAATCAACATCATTCAGAACACCTTGCGTCCTTCGCGAAAACCCTTTGCGGCTTTGCGAGAATTCTTTTTTTACCTGCTAATCCTTTCGAAACTGGCGTTCTTCACTTTGCTTTGGATTTTCTTTCCTACCCTGAAATTCACCTTCAGATCGTGGATTTTTCGCCAGGTGGCATCTTCCAGCTTATCAGAGGGTTCGCTTTTCATACTGACCGAGAAAATGCCCAACTCGCCAATCTCAACACTGTAATTGTTGAGCAGCAACTCGGGGATCACATCGGTCAGTCCCCAAAGCACCGACTTTACATTGATCGAGCTCAGCGAGGTGCGCTGCGCAAGCATATCGGCCAGTTTATCAATAGTCACCAGTTCGCGGCCGGCAGCCCTCAGGTAATACTGGTATTTCCCTCCGCCTTTTACGCCCGGCTCGGCTTGTTGTACAACTTTATACCTCAGTGTCATGATCGTGTTATTATATGTTGTTTATTCTTTTCTCTACGTAGGTTTATGCCCAAACGAACAGGAGTGTTAAAATTTTAATATCTATTAAAATATATTCTTATAGGTATAAAATATAACTATAATACCTGTTAAAATGTTTTATTGCAGGTATAAAATTTTCATTACCCTACTGTACGCTTGTTTAAACACTGCGTAGGATCAGGCATGAATATAAACAGGGTGAATGATCATTGTAAGCAAGGGGGCATGGTGCAGCATTGTTTCTTCTGTTGGTTACCGCAAGAATGTGCTAATTCGGCAATGTGCTAATGTGCTAATTAGCTAACGCTGATCTTCGATTCGGCAATGTGCAAATGTGAAAACATCGAATATCCAATATCAAACATCCAGAATCAAGCATCTAATTTCGGGAATTAAAACAGCTTGGTGAATTTCCTGATTAAAGGATCTTTAATAATGATGGCGCTTTCGGGACATAACTCCTGGCAGCAATAACAGCGAATGCATTTTTGGTAATCGTAAACTGGCGCTTTTGTTTTGTCACCATCGAACCAGTTAATGGCTTTCCCTTCTACCGGACAGCTCTGTACACAGGTTCCGCATTGCGTGCATTTTTCAGTAATAATGACGGGTTTTGATACCAACCGATTATTCAAAAAAGTATAGACCTGATTCTTTTTAACCGATTTTACAGGAGTGCGTTCAACCTTAAAATCAGGACAAATAAAACGGCTCAACTCATCGCCAACCAATTCGATCTCTTCTTCATTGCAGGTGCCGGCTCCGGTCTCATTTCCCACCAACGTTGTTGGAACATAAAGCGGATCGAGGTTGATAATCCGGCAGGCAGTTGCATCGAGCGCTACCGGATCGGTTGAAAAGAGCAGCACATTCAACGGGCGCGGATCACCACCGCGGGGGCCATTTCCCTCCATTGCCATAATCCCGTCCATAATGTAAAGCCGGGGTTTGACACAGCTGTTTAAATCGACCAGCATCCGTGCAAAGTCGGTTGCATCGGGCAGTTTAACATGAAATTCACCTTTCAGCATCCCAACCACACAGCCAAACTGATTTTTTATAGCGCCGGTAAAACGTTCCAGCCCGTGTGTCTTCAATTTGGGAAGGCTGATCAAACCATCGGCATCGAGAACTCCGTTGGCTAGTTGAAATTTTTTATTTTGAACACCCTCTTCGAAGAAAACCTCGCGTCCCTCTTTAAAATCGGCCAGTTCAACACCCAACTCTTCAGCAACCTGGGCAATACCTGCTTTTTTAGCGGCAGCATGAGGCGCTCCGAATCCGGGCGAATCGCCATATTGAATAATTGCTCCTTCCGCAGCAAACAATTCAGCAACTGAACGGAATACAGCAGGATGTGTATTGACCACTTTTTCAGGAATATCGCCCACTAACAGGTTCACCTTTAAAACGATCTTTTCACCCGGCTTTACAAAAGCGCCGGCACCGCCAATAAGTGACAATCCTTTCGAGACGGCTTGCCTTACTTCATTTATGTTGTATGAACTGCAATAGACAAGGGCAACTTTACTCTTCATTCTTTTATCAATTAGATAAGATTTAAATAGTCATTTTATTGAATGTCAGATTCGACGGTCCCTATGTGGGCTATATTTCGTGATGTTTCAATCCGGTTAAAAAGTGACTGCATGACCCGGTAATAAATTTCTTTTCCTAACACCTGATCTTCAATGCCGGCGTCAATATTGGGATTATCGTTCACTTCAATCACATAAACCTTGTCGCCAACCATTTTCAAATCAACGCCATATAACCCGTCGCCCATAAGAGATGCAGCCTTTACAGCCACTTTGAGAACCTGTTCGGGAACATCTTCTATTTGAACCGTTTCAGCATCGCCAACACCATCGTCTTCATTATCAACTTTCCAATTGTAAATTTGCCAATGGTCTTTCGCCATATAATATTTGCAGGCGAATAGAGGAGTATTATCGAGCACACCGATCCTCCAGTCAAAATCGGATGGCAGAAACTCCTGTGCAAGGATCAAATCCGATTTCTTAAATAAACGGGTGAGCGTTTCGATCATTTCATCGGCATTATTCACTTTAATTACCCCTAAGGAAAATGCGCTGTCGGGCTGTTTCAATATGATGGGATAATTCATTTTTTGAATTTTCGAAGTCGATTCTATGCCTTTAGAAAGCACCCCTGTGTGAGGAATCGGAACCTTGTATTGTTTCATACGCTCATACATATAAATCTTGTTAGAGCAGCGCAATATCGACCACGGATCGTCGATTACCACCAGTCCTTCGGCATAGGCACAGCGTGCAAAATCATACGTATGATCGTTTACATTGGTAGTTTCACGAATGAAAAGAGCATCGTATTCAGGCAAATTCTCATAATCGTCTTTCGTGATGAAATCGACATAAAAACCGATTTTATTGGCCACCTCCTTGAAATTCCTTAAAGCCGTTGGGTTCGATGGGGAATTTTCTTCATTCGGGTTGATCAGAATGGCTAAATCGTATTTATAGTGTTTAAGCCTTGGCTTCTGGAAACGTTTTTTTGAAAAATAATTCGAAGCAAATTGTTGAATCTTTTCATGATCGACTTCATCAATTTTCTTCAGGCTCAAAGGAACAACCCGTTGTATCAACCAACGATCTGTTTTACTGAAATGAACCTGGAGCAACGGTGTTTCAAACAACAGATACAATTTGCTGCCAAGGGTTTTAAGGGATGGCTCTGTTGTATGTCCGAAATAAATGTTCAATGTAAACTTGTCTTCGCCGATCTTTTCGAGCGCACTTTGAATCAGTTCGTCAATATCGTTGGCAATCGACCTGATTACAGGTAGGTTCTTAAAATCCCTGATTGTAGTAACACTGGGAATTGCCCTATGATCGCGCGCCGATGCCAGCAACGACACATAATAACCCATGCTCTGGTAACGATATGAATTGCTCAGATTAAATATTTTGAGGCTCTTATTCGACTGGAACTCCAGATCAGAAATATAATTTTTTGAAGAAACCACTTTAACGCCATCGACCGACAAATTCCATTTAGATGGATGGTCAACCACAATGATGTTTGAGATCTGTTCGCTGATTTTTGGTCTCGAAACGGTGAAAATCATTCGTTTGGCATCTTCTCCCGGCATATAGTAATCGGGGAGATTTTCGCTCACAACAAACCCTGCTTTCTCATACCATTCAATCAACCGGTTGTCGTTTGAACGAGCTTCGAGTGAAATTCGTTCGTATCCGCCCGCCATTGCCAGGTTACATGCATGGGTAATTAACCGGGCGCCAATGCTTTTCCCCTGAAAATTCTTTAAAACTCCAATTGAAAAAACGCGTAATGTTCGCGCATGCAGGTGGAGGACCATGATTCCGGCGGGGACTTTTCGCTTGCCGGTTTTAATTTCGGCCACCCAAACTTCCTGTGCCGAACTGGTAATGCTTAACCGCAAGGTACGTCGTGAACTTTGTTGAAATTTGGGGAAGCATGTGCGCTCAATTTCTTCAAGCAAACCGAGGTCGTTTTGAGTTGACCTTCTGATAGTTATTAACATCTAATCGCGTTCTGATTTTTTGGTCTAAATTAACTTTTTTTGAATGCGATGTTCATCAGGGAAAATTAAATTTTCAGCAAAAATAACATTCAAAATTCGGCAATGTGCTAATGTGTTAATTCGGCAATGTGTTAATTCGACAATTCGGCAATGTGCTAATGTGTTAATTCGACAATGTGCTAATGTGCTAATTCGACAATGTGCTAATGTGTTAATTCGGCAATGTGCTAATTAAGTAAAGATGTACGTCGATTGAACAATGTTCTAAATCATCCATTTCCACATCCCCTCATTTCCACATTCCCACATTTGCTCATTTCCACATTGATTACTTCCTCCGGTGTCCGGTTTTCGGTCTCCGGTTTTCCTGTTTCAGTCTTCCTTCTTTCACAATTCCCATCTGCTTCAACTCCTGCTCAATCTCCTTGCGATATTCAGGTTTGTACCAAAAGAAGAATTTGCGCTGATCAAGTTTCTCCTGTTGAGTGCGTGCGGTGAAAACTGGTTTCAGTGTATACGGGTGTATGCCAGAATAATATATTTCAGTTGCCAGTGTCATCGGTGTTGGGGTAAAATCTTGAACCTGCTCAAGTTTAAAGTCGAGTTCTTTGGTTTCAAGCATCAGTTGGGCCATGTTCCTCTTGGCGCTGCCCGGATGACTGGAGATAAAGTAGGGGATAAGTTGCTGTTTTAATCCCGCTTTTTCATTCTCTTCCTTAAAAAATCTTAAAAGTTTTTGGAATAGATTGAACGATGGTTTTCTCATTATTTTAAGTACTTCATCGCTTGTGTGTTCAGGGGCAACCTTTAACCTGCCAGAGACATGATTTTGAATCACTTCCCTCATGTAATTGAGGTTTTCAGTAGTATTCTGACCATCGGCAAACACCAGATCATAACGGATTCCACTACCAATAAATGCTTTCTTAATTTGGGGGTGCTTGTTCGCGATTTTATAAATTTCCAATAAACTCAGGTGCGACGTGCTTAGATTTTTGCAAATTCCCGGATCGATACAGGAGGGTCTTTTGCAAACTTTGCATAAGTCAAGGTTTTTGCCTTTCATCTGATACATGTTGGCAGAGGGGCCGCCAATATCGCTGATGTAACCTTTAAAATCAGGCATTTTCGTTATGGCATCAATCTCTTTGGCAATCGATTCTTTCGACCTGTTCGCTATAAATTTTCCCTGATGGGCCGATATGGTGCAAAATGCGCAACCTCCAAAACAACCACGATGTATGGTTATTGAGTGGCGAATCATTTCATAAGCAGGTATAAGCTTGCCGTTGTATCTGGGGTGGGGCAGACGGGTGAACGGAAGATCGTAAAATGCATCAAGTTCGTTCTCTTCAAGTGGTTCGTACATGGGATTTA
>Ga0209800_10003231_pt1 | contig 13185 bp, 14 predicted proteins | sample Higcelweek8metaG_FD_187174 | JGI IMG/M metagenome (GOLD analysis project Ga0209800, IMG submission 187174) | Freshwater pond sediment microbial communities from the University of Edinburgh, under environmental carbon perturbations - High... | ecosystem: Environmental > Aquatic > Freshwater >... | reverse complement strand
TTAAATCTTTTATGTAAATTCTTCCTGTCATATATTTGATGATTGATATAATTAATGTATTAATTTTGCTAATTGTTCACAAGGAAAACCAAATAAAAATGTTAAACCGACTAAAATCCAGTAAAACGGTGCGAACGCGAAATAAATGATTTTGTCTTCTTTCCACATCGGCAGATACCATTTCTGAACTTTCATGTAAAGTTTATTTAGTGGAACATTGATAAGATTTAAAGTTACCACAATAAAAGCAAGAATAAATTTCATATAATTATATGTTGACCCCGACTTTGTTACGAATAATTTTCATTTTCAGAGAAGCGATAGCTTTTGCTTTTTTCGCTCCCTCGTTTAGAATTTCACGAACCTTATCTAAGTCTTTTGCATATTCTTCCCTTCGCTCTCGCATTGGTTTAATCAAATTAATTATTTCTTCATATAGCATTTCCTTTGATTCTTTGTAACTCAAACCACCTTTTGTGTATTTATCTTGTAACTCCTCCAGCTTATCTTTATCAAGGAATAATTTATGAAGAGCAAAAATATTACAAGTATCTGGGTCTTTAGGATCCTTTGCTTCTTTTGAATCAGTCACAATTCTCATTACTGCTTTCTTAATTTCTTCATATGTTCCAAAAAGTGGAATTGTATTTTTATAACTCTTACTCATTTTTCTTCCATCTATTCCGGGAACAATCGCAACATTTTTCATAATGAGAGGTTCTGGTAATTTAAATGTCTCACCATATATTTTATTAAATTTCAAAGCTGTATCACGAGCATACTCTACGTGTTGTTTTTGATCTGCTCCAACAGGAACGACATCAGAATCTTGTATTAAAATATCTGCAGCCATAAGAATAGGATAATCAAAAAGTCCGACGTTTATTTCTTTAGCTTTCATGTGAGCATCTTTGTAAGCTGTGGCTCTCTCCAAATATGGCATTGTTGTGATGCAATTGAAATACCAAGCAAGTTCCGTAACGTCAGTTAGGTCTGATTGCTTAAATAAACAGACTTTTTTAGGGTCTAAACCACAAGCCAAATAATCTAATGCGACATTTAAAATATTTTCAGATAAAGCCTTTCCGTCCTGTATTGTTGTTATTGCATGTAAATCGGCTATAAAAACAAAAGAATCATATTTATCTTGGAGGTCAACAAATTGCTTTATTGCCCCAAAATAGTTACCCAAATGTATAGTCCCAGATGGTTGAATCCCTGATAGTAATTTCTTCTTTTCCATATCCTATATAATAGCAAAAAAAGATAGTTTTGCACATATTATCCCCACACCTATTTAAAAAACATATTCAAGTAAACAAAAGATTACCTAGCCAAAAATAAATAGATGTGGGGATAAACACACGAATGCGTTTGAGATATTTATTTTGATAGTTAAAATATTGCTGATACAATACCCACTATGACAACGACAACAAGTAAGAAAAATAATATCCGTATTCCTCCTCAAAACGTTGATGCGGAAAAAGCTATCTTAGGTTCTATAATGCTTAGACCAGGAGCAATCCATGAAATTAATGACACTGTCAATTCTGATTCATTTTACGCATCAAAACACGCTCAAATTTATAAAATAATGTTAGAGCTTTCAAGTAAGGGCGAACCGATTGATATTCTCTCTGTTTCTCATAAACTTGAAGAAAAAGGACAACTAGATCAAATTGGTGGAAGTAGTTATTTAAGTGAACTAACTAATTCTGTTCCTGCTTCTACAAATATTAAATACTACGCAGATATTGTAAATAAAAAACATATTCTCAGAAAAATAATAGAAGCTGGTGATCATATTTCTGAGCTTGGTTTTCGTGACGAAGTAGAAGATGTTTTCGAAATTCTTGATCAGGCGGAGAAAAAAATGATGGGTATAAATAGTAATGCTGGTAGTCATGCCTTTCAATCAATAAAAGATAGTTTACCTGAAGCTTGGGAACGTTTAGAAAAACTTCACGAAAATAAAGGCGAACTTCGAGGTGTTTCTACTGGATTCCACGACTTGGATCAATATCTTTCTGGTCTTCAAAAATCAGATCTCATTATTTTAGCAGCACGTCCTTCTATGGGTAAGACAACTCTCGCTTTGGATATCGCCCGCCAAGCTGCTCTTAAACAAGGAACACCTACTGTCATCTTCTCTCTAGAAATGAGTACACAGCAATTAGTGGATAGAATGCTTGCAGCTCAATCAAAAGTTAATGCATGGAATCTTCGTACGGGAAACTTATCCTCCGAGGGTGAATTTGCAAAGATTCGTGACTCTTTGGATAGTTTATCGAAAGCTCCTATTTTTATAGATGATATGGCTGGTAACTCTATTATCAGAATGCGTTCTGTTTGTCGCCGAATAAGAGCTGAACACGGTATTGGTCTTATAATTGTTGACTACTTACAATTGATGTCTACTTCTAAGAATTATGATAATATGGTTAATCAGGTAACAGAAATATCACGATCATTAAAAGCTTTAGCTAAAGAGTTTGATGTTCCAGTTGTAGCATTGTCACAGCTTTCTCGTGCAGTTGAATCTCGTGGTGGTAGACCAAGATTATCTGACTTGCGTGATTCTGGATCCATTGAACAAGATGCCGATGTTGTTATGTTTATTCATCGAGAAGATAAAGGAAAAGATGAAAGCGAGAGAACAAACATTGCAGAAATTCTGATAGAGAAACACCGTAATGGACCTGTCGGTAAAGTTGACCTTTACTTTGATGAGAAGTCTACAACTTTCATGTCTATAGATAAAAAGGATACAAATAATTATGGCTCATCAGGAACTGAGATAGAAGGATTTTAATTTTAAAAGTCTACACAAATTATAATGGAAGACCCAATAGAAAAATTATCGCAATATTTTAAAGAATTCCCCGGTATTGGAGAACGCCAATCAAAGCGTTTTGTTTATTTCTTGCTTCATAAAAATCCTAACTACGTGAAAGAACTTGGAGATAATATTCTTTCCATTAAAAATTTAATTCATCAATGTCCTTCTTGTTTTCTTTTCTTTAAAGGAGATCACGACCAGTTGTGTGATGTTTGTAAAGACTCAAAGACAGATAAAACTTCCCTTCTTATTATTGAAAAAGATGCTGATTATGAAAATATAAAAAGAAGTAAAAATTATTCCGGAATGTATTTTGTTCTCGGAGGATTGATTCCTATTGTGACAAAAGAGACGGTAAGTTTTGTTCATATCAAAGAATTATTGAATACTATAGAAAGCCGAGCAAAAAATGATAAGTTAAAGGAAGTTATTATTGCTTTATCTATAAATCCACAAGGAGAACATACTGATATGTATTTGAGAGAAAAGTTAGCGTCTTTACAAGAAAAATATAAATTTAAAATAGTTTCCCTTGGCCGTGGACTTTCCACTGGAACTGAACTTGAATATTCAGATGGCGAAACAATAAAAAACGCCCTAATAAACAGACACTAAAATTTAACTCTTTTTGAGCTATCGTTCAAAAAGAGTTAGAAATAAAAAATCCCCTTTTGGGGGATTTTTTATTTTATTGCTGAGATTTTGACCTCTACGAATGGTTGACGATGTCCGTTTTTCTTTAAGTATCTACTCTTTTGCTTGTATTTAACTACTTTAATAGTTTTACCTTTTCCTGCTTTTTGAAATAATGATTCTACTGTTGCTTTAGCTATATAAGGAGTACCGATTGTTGTGTCTGTTCCATTATCTACAAGTAAAACCTTATCAAAAACAACTTTGTCTCCAACTTTGAATTCTCCGTCTAGTTTTTCTATCTTTAAAACATCTCCAACAGCAACTTTATATTGTTTGCCACCTGTAAAGATGACAGCAAATTCTTTGCTTTTTGGTAATGCTTTCTTTGTCTTTGGTGTTGTATCAATAGTTTTAGGCATAGTTTATTTTTCCTCAAAAAATCCTTTAATTCACGAATATCTAGAGGCAAAGACTATATTACCTAAAAATTTTGAAAAAAGCAAGCCCCCACACCTACTTTTTTATTGCTTTTATTGTGACAGATGATATTCAACAAGCTTTGAACAATAACAAAGAAATAAAATTAGTTAACCAGTCCTAGAATTAAAAGCACAATAATAAAAAAGTAGGTGTGGGGGCAAGGCCCTATTCCTTTTATTGCAGGCTTTTTAAAATTCTCAATTTAAGTTGAAATAACGCCCTGCCGTCCTTTTTAATAGAGTGTTCTCTTTTTCTAGCATCTTCTTCATTGTGATAAGACTCATAGTATCTAAGCTCAAAAGGACGGCGACTCTTAGTAGACTTAACCTCACCGTTATTATGTTCTAAAAGCCTGCGTTGTAAATTATCAGTAGACCCATAATAAAGTTCATTATCTTTCTTACTTTTTAAAATATAAAAATAAAACATGTATTTATTATATAATTTACAACTATAAAAATATAGGCGTGGGGGCAAGTCGAAAATCGTTTATTTTGAAAATCAATTGCCACAGAGTATAATAAACACCATGATATCGAAATATAGCCATAAGGAACTGATTTGGATTGACCTTGAATCCCCCACCGAAGAAGAAATTTCACTCATTGTAGATCAATATTCCGTCCCAGATTTTATTAGAAAAGAGATAGCTTTAAAACCCCAAGAAGACAAAATTAGCCTTGATTATGGCTATATTTTTGTTGTAATCAACAATTCGCAAATATCTTCTGATAAGAATGACAAAGATCAAATGATTTTTATTGTTAATGATGATTTTGTTTTGACTATACACGACGGGCCCTTACAAGCTCTAAGTAAGTTTTCTAAAGAAATGGAACTGGATATTATTGATGGAGAAAATTCTAAAATAAATAGCAATAAGTTATTATTTACATATTTATTTAAAACTTTATATATAAATTCTCAGGCTCAAATAATATTAAAAGATAATCAGATTAAGAATCTTAAAAAACAAATTATCAAAAGCAAGAAAAAATTTAAATTATCAATCTGGTTGTTTATTATTGTTCTTATCGCTATAATAATTATATGTCTTTAGTCGTATTTAATACCCTTTCAAGAGAAAAAGAACCATTTGAACCTATCAACGATAAAAAAGTAGGCCTATATACTTGCGGCCCAACTGTTTACAATCATCTCCATATTGGTAATTGGCGAGCTTATATATTTGCTGATTTACTTAAAAGATATCTAAAATACAGCGGTTATGAAGTCAAACACGTCATGAATATAACAGACGTTGAAGATAAAATAATTCGTGAAGTCAAAAGACAAAATAAAACATTAAAAGAGCTGACTGAATTTTATACAGAAGAATTCTTTAAAGACCGAGACCTCTTAAATATTATTTCAGCAGATACTTATACCAAAGCAACTGATTATATTTCTGAAATGGTAGAACTTATAAAAAAGCTTATTGAAAATGGCTTCGCTTATAAAGCTGACGATGGCTCTGTTTATTTTAATATTCATAAAGATGCAGAATACGGGAAGCTTTCCCATTTTAAACTCTCAGACTTGAAAGAAAATGCTGATAATCGACTTGATAAAAAAGATGAATATGAAAAAGAAAATGCAAAAGATTTTGCTTTGTGGAAAGCTTGGACAGAAGATGATGGTAATGTATTTTGGGATACTGAATTAGGAAAAGGACGCCCTGGCTGGCATATAGAATGTTCGGCTATGAGTATGAAAAATCTTGGAGAAAGTTTTGATATACACACTGGTGGAGTTGATAATATATTTCCCCATCATGAAAACGAAATTGCTCAATCAGAATGCGCAACAGGAAAACCTTTTGCAAAATATTTCATGCACAATGAACATCTTCTTGTGGATGGACAAAAGATGGCTAAATCTGCTGGTAACTTTTATACATTAGAAGATTTAATAGAAAAAGGTATTGATCCAATCGCTTATCGCCTCTGGTTGTATACTTCTAACTACTCAACACGAACAAACTTCACCATAGAAGCTATTTTGGGCTCTCAGACAGCTCTAATTAGGTTAAAAGAGGCTGTATTAGCCCTTGGAGATGATGTAGGAAGCGTAAATAACGACCTCAAAAATCGTTTTATGGAGTATTTAGATAACAATCTTGATAGTCCAAAGGCTTTAGCTTTAGTTTGGGATCTATTAAAAGACAACTCAATATCCAATGCAGATAAGAAAGCAACAATATTAGATTTTGATAAAGTGTTAGGGTTTGAATTAGATAAAATAAAAGAAGAAATTATTCCAGATGAAGTCCTAGAGTTATCAAAAGAAAGAGAGCAGGCTCGAGCTGAAAAAGATTGGACTAAGAGTGATAATCTACGCAAAAAAATAAATTCTCTTGGTTATGAAATAAAAGATACAGATTCTGGCTCAAAAATATCAAAGACATAAATTACAAAAAATCTCCGCAAGGACAGTCCTTGCGGAGATTTTTTGTATCTTAAGTTTACTTTTCCCTTTCAATTTCAACAAAGAATGTTGAACCTTTCCCGAGACCTTCGGATTCTACCCAAACGTGACCTTTATGAGCTTCAACTATTTCTTTGACTAAGTAAAGTCCAAGACCTGAACCATCAGAATTTAATTTAGCACCATCTCCACGGGAGAATTTCTGGAATAATACTCCTTTTACTGCTTCAGATATACCAGCTCCTGTATCTTTCACGAACAAAACAATTTTATCATTATTAATTTGCAGATTAACCTCTATCTGACCTTCTTTGGTATATTTAATGGCATTATCAATCAGATTTATTAGGACTTGTCTGAGTTTTTCTTTGTCACCGTTTATAAAGTATTTCTGATCTGTTGGAATATTACAAATAAGTTTTAAACCTTTCTTTTCACAAGTTATAGATAAATCTTTTGCAGTTTCATTAATCAGTTCAGCAAAATCTATTTTTGACATATCATATTTCATTCCTCCTTGTTCAATTTTTGTAACATTCAACAAATCTTCAACAACTAAAGTTAAGTTATTACTTGAATCCATAATCCTCTCAACAATTTCTTTAGCTTTTGGATCAATTTCTCCGTAATCACCTTCTATTAACATCGAAGTGTAACCTTTTATAGCTGTTAATGGACTTCGTAATTGATGTGAAGCCAAAGATACGAATTCCGATTTTAATTTATCTAAACTTTTTAGTTTTTCGTTTGCCGCAGATAATTCAGTAGTCAACGCTTCTAATTTCTCTCGTTGTTCAATTTCTAATTTTACAGATTTAATAAGATATCGTCCTAGTACGATAGTGCCAATAAACGTAACACTATTTAAGATAAAATTAGTGGTTGTATCAATAAAGAAAAATTGGGAACCAATAAGCATTACGAGACCCCACACTAAGGCTTGTGTTGCTATAAGTTTTACATTAAAAGCATTAAAACGAACCATGAGAATGCTAATATAAATCATAAATATCACCATTCCGAACAACCCGTATAGTTCAAGACCTGAATCTGGCAATACTCCTATCCTAGTAAGATAAGATGCTACGAATTCTAATCCAAAAAATGAGAACAGAAATGATTCAATACCTATTCCCATAAGAATTATTTGTTTTCGGAAACTAGATACTGCGGTGTGATATCGACGAACAAGAAGAAATAAGATTCCGAGCATAGACACTACACCGAGAGAAGTATAATAAAGTTTAAATGAGAGATTCTCAAAACTAAAAGCATCACAATTTGTTATATCAAACCCGCTTAAGTTTAACAAAGTCGGGGTTAAGACAAAGACTGGAATGATAAGAATAATAAAAGTAATCTTCAACCAAGTTGGAATGTCCTTTTTTTCTAAAAATACATAAATAAAATATATGCACGATATTGCAATTGAACTTAAAATAATACCAGAGAAAGACCAAACAAATATCATTAAATTACTATGAATGTTAGTCCATCCAATGAGAGTTGATATAGTCCAAAGAGAAAAAAGAACTGATATTGTAAGAAGAAGGCGATTTAGTAAAGATTTTCTATCACTCCAAAAGGCATATAAACTAATTAGGAGTGATATTATTGTAGCTGGAATATGTGCATAATATAATATTGCTGGTACATCAGGTGATAAAAAAAAGTATAAAGGTTCGGGAAATAAATAGCAGATCATGTGTATTGTTTATATTTTGTTATTTTATAAAAGATTTTATTCGACAATATTAAGTTGGTCTTCAGTTTCTACGTTTGATTTTTCAATATATGTTGAACAAGAATCGCCGTCAGTTTCTATATCACAATAAGTTATAGAACAATTGCGGTCACTCGGGAGGCATACGTTAGCTTCCTTGCAGTCTGTAATATCTTCTCCGCATTCACTATATAAGTCTGGGGCATATTTTACTATTTGTGAGTAGTAATATTCCTCTGTGCATTCATCATCTTCACATCCTATAAAACATTTTTCAATATTAGGATCACAAACTCCTTCATATCCAACAAAATAATCATTATTAATAATAAATCTATTATATGAAATAATACTGACTATTATAATAGAGATGGCAAAAAAATAAGGAATAATTCGATTAAAAAGATTTTTTTTCATAATACTATATTAAGTGTAGCAAAAATTTTAAACTTCGTTAAGAAGATAGATTTCATTCGTTATGAGATAAATAATAAATATGTTCCAATTCCTGTTATTAAAATAGCAATTATCTTAGGCCAAAGATGTCTTGCGCGTATTTTTTCAGCCGTTATTTTTGGTAAAAAGATAGTTAATAATACACCAATAACTAAGACGAAGATCGGTTGAAATGACTCCGTGAGAAGTACGAGTCCAATTGGAGCAAGTAGATAGGCAAAGGCGCATACAATATTTCCAAGTATATATAAACTTTCATTCAAAATATTTAGAGACAAAATTTTTCTGGAATTATCCTTTATTGCAGAAAGAAAAGTTTTTCTATATGAACGAATAAATATGAAAATAACAATACCAACAATAACAAGAACTAAATGTTCCCAGAAAAGTGATCGCCAAAGATTTTCTTCAAGAGCAACTGCTTTAAATAAAACAGAACTAAGTGCCCAAAAAAGAGAAGCTGCAACCATAGGAATAATTGTTTTTCTACGTAATTTAAACTTATTATCCGAGTCTATTTCAAAAGAAACTATTGTCGTTCCAAATATAATTATTGCCATAGCAATAAGTTGTATCTTGGTTAAAATTTCTCCTAAAATAAAATAACCTAATATGCATCCAAATACTGGAACAAGTTGATAAAAGATAATTACAATTGAAGCTTCTTCATCTCTTAAGGCTTGTAAATAGCACCAAAGAACTAAGGCATCTAAAATTCCTACCACTACTAAAATTAAGAGGTTTATACCTCCAACATCTAATACAGTTTTATCCATTAAAAAGAAAAACGGCAACGTAAAAATAGAAATAAGGGAAGAAAATAGAATCAAAGTTCCAACTCCCCCATTTTTAAAATATTTCTCTAAGAGAATTTTGTCTATGTGGTTTGTTAAAGCGTATAGAAATGGACCAATAATTGCAATAAAAAACCAGCTCATATATTCAAATTATATTCTTTATTTTTCACAAGTCAACGATATTTTGTATTTTTTAAGAAAAGTAACTGGACGGTAACTATTTTTGGATCTTTCTAAGCTTTTAATACCAAGATCTTGCTCCCAATTCCATAATAAAATATTATTAGACATTAAATATTCTGCAATTTTCTTATTCAGAAAATCATAGACACCACAATATGAATTGTCAGCTTTAATAAAATGAGAGATTGCATATCCTCCGACAGAGATTTCATCAATACTAAAACCAATCATTTCTTTATTCAAAAAAACGCACGAAACAATGAGTTTATTGTCGCTAACGGATTCTAATAATCGATTAATTGCTATTTCTTCATGTTTAAATTCATGCATTTTATTATCCAACTTCTTTTTTTCACTCCAACGATGAAGTACTGAAATGATTTGTTCGCATGTGTCTCTATTATTTAATTCTTTCAATTCAAAAGAAACATTTGGATATTCGCGTAGAAATTTATTTACCGAATGCCTTTTTTCTTTAAACTTTACACCAGCCAAATTAGCTAATTCAGAGATAGAAAATACGTAATCAAAATTACCTCGATCTTCTTCAATAATAAAATTACTATTTTCTAAACTTTTTACTATCTCTTCTGGCACAAATCTAAGAGTGGGAGAAATACTTAGAGTTTTAGCAAAACGCATTAATTCATGAGCGGTATTTTTAGATTTATTTGTTCCTAGAAAAGAAAAAAATGGTTCGTCATTCTCATAATCAGTAAAACGTACAACGAGATTATCGTTCAGAATAGAAATCATGCGCTCATTATTCGTATCCCATGCCCATAGACTTGTAAAATTAAAATCCGAGTAAGGTGGATATTTGGAGGTGTACGACTCAATACTTTTTCTATCTTTGATGTCGATTTTTTTGAAATTTGGAAATATTGGGATCATTAAGATTTATATTATTTCTTTTTCTGACTTTTGAGCGCAAGCAAACAAAGCTTATACAGAACTCTAGCCCCTACATTTCCGTCCCATTCACCTTCTTTTCCTGGGGCAACTTCGCAAAGATCAAAACCAATTATTTTCTTGCCTTTTGATTGAATTGTTTCAAATAGAAAGGTTACTTCTTCCAAAGTAAAGCCACCAGGAACGGGCGTGCCAGTATTCGAACATAGGTTTGGAATAAGGCCATCAATATCAAAGGAAATATAAACATTTTCTGGTAATTCAGAAATAATATCATTAAATATTTTCTTTAATGACTTCCCTTCAAATAAATCTTTTTTAATTTCATAATCCGTGAAAAGCGATATCTTTTTCTTATTATTTTCAACAAAATTATATTCTTCTTCACAAAAGTCTCTAACACCGACTTGAACCAACTTTGAAACATTTTTAATTTTCAAAGCATTATAAAAAATCGAGGCATGAGAATATTCCAAACCTTCATAAGCTTGTCTTAGATCAGAATGAGCATCAATATGAAGAATTCCAAAATCTTTATATTTACTAGACAAAGCCTCCAAGTATCCAAGAGATACACTATGTTCTCCACCAACTAATCCAACAATTTTGCCTTCTTTCAAAAACTTTCCGGTTGTCTCTTTAACATAATCATTAAGTTCTATACATTCCGCATTTATTTCATCTTGTAATCCTTTGTCTATTTCCTTTTCAAAATATTTGTCTAGATATTTGCCAACTTTTTCTTTGACTAATTTATTTTTATAAAAGATATCTGTCGGAATATCTGCCATTGCGATTCCTTCTTTCCAAGCAGTTGGATTAACTAAGTCGTGTAAATCTATTTGCTGAGACGCATCAAGAATAGCTTTTGGACCTTCTGATGCTCCTCCTTTATAAGAAGTTGTCGCTTCCCAAGGAACTGGAACGAGTACTACTTTTGACTCTTCTACATTAAAAGGTAAACCAAAAATTCCATGGCAAGTCACTCCATTTTCATTTGGATTAAAATTTGCAATTTTTTCTTCTAATATTTTCTTTTTGTCTAAGTTATTTTCCATATTTTTTTAATAATTTATATTATACGTAATCAAATTGTTGTTTTCTGAATGGTCTGGCTCTTCGTCCTCCCTCATCCGAGGACCTGAAGAAAATAACAATTTGATGGAGTACATTATTTATGATAATCGATTCTTAAAATCTTTATATTCAAATTTCTTAATTACTTTAACTTTATTATTCTTATCTACTAATACAATATCTGGTAAATTAACTCCGTTAAAAGTATTATTCTTCACCATAGTATAAATAGCCATATTCAGAAATACAATCTTTTGTCCTATCTTGAGTGGTTCAGCGAAGGAATATTCACCTATAACATCCCCTGTAAGACAACTCGGGCCTACTAGACGATAAACATTGTCATCGCCCCCTGTAGCAGGTTCAGCCTCCAAAATAGTCGGTAAATAAGGCATTTCAAGCACATCAGGCATATGACAGGTGGCGGAAACATCCAAAACAGCAGTATTTATATCATTTTTGAAAATATCTACAACGGAGGCAACTAATACACCGGCATTCAGACCAACAGCTTCACCTGGTTCAAGATAGACCTCTAAACCCGGATATTTTCTTTTAAAATTTATTATTATGTTTGAAAGTAATTCTAGGTCATAACCGTCTCTAGTAATATGATGACCGCCACCGAAATTTACCCATTTCATTTTAGGTAAAAATTCTCCAAACTTTTCTTCAAAAACTTTTAATGTTCTCTCAAGTGCATCAGCTCCAAGTTCACATAGATTATGAAAATGAAGTCCTTCTATTCCTTCTAGATTGTCTACTTCAAAAGAACTTCTCTTAACCCCAAAATGAGAATTGGGACTACTTGGATCGTAAATAGGATTATCAACTTCGCTGTGTTCTACATTTACTCTCATTCCACAAGAAACTTTCTTCCCTGACTTTTTGACTATATTTTTTAATTTATTCCATTGAGAAAACGAATTGAAAACTAAGTGGTCAGAATATTTTAAATATTCTTTTATATTTTCTTCTGTATAAGAAGGTGAAAAAACATGGGTTTCTTTTCCAAATTTCTTGTAACCCAAACGAGCTTCATTTACAGAACTTGCTTCTGAACCAGAAAGATACTCCTTAATTAATGGGAAGGTTGAAAACATTGAAAAACTTTTCAATGCCATCAATATTTTACAGCCAGTAACTATTTCTATACCTCTCAAGGTTTTAAGATTCTTTTCTAATCTTTCTTCTGAGACAACATAAGCCGGCGTTTCTATTTTAGAGAAATCAAAAACATCCCAGCCTTCTTCATCAATCCAAGGCTCTATAAAAATATTTTGTTTATTTTCAATCATTATATTTCTTAATGAATTAATAATTTTTCTTTAATTCTTTAGGAAGATCTTTAAGAATTTTAACTTTCCAAGACAATCCAACTTTAGGCATTTCTGCTAGGAAAATCTTTGAATCAAGGGTCTCATCTTCAGTATTTTTAGTACCAATTCCACCCCATTTGCCCTCCAAGACTAATTTAGCACAAGTAACAGTTGGTATTGCTGTCGTATAACCAATGGCATTTCCGCCAGTCTCTTTAAATGCTTTTTCGTGGTCGCAGACATTATAAATGTAGACAACTTTCTTTTTACCATTTTTAACTCCAGAAACAATGTTCCCAATGTTTGTTTTACCTTTGTAACTCTTATTGAAGT
>Ga0209800_10003227_pt1 | contig 13200 bp, 9 predicted proteins | sample Higcelweek8metaG_FD_187174 | JGI IMG/M metagenome (GOLD analysis project Ga0209800, IMG submission 187174) | Freshwater pond sediment microbial communities from the University of Edinburgh, under environmental carbon perturbations - High... | ecosystem: Environmental > Aquatic > Freshwater >... | reverse complement strand
ATTTGATGTTACCAGCGGGCATTTGTCAAATTACAATCAGCATGTTTTTAATCCGACGATAGACCTTAATGCCACCACAGGTGTTTCATTTATAGGTACTGATACAAGTCTTGTTCAGGATACAATTAAACTGCGTATTTCCGGACAAATGAAAAAAATTGGTTTTCGTCTGTCATCCGCAACATCATCGCTGTCTGAGGCTGACATAATAAGCATTCTTACATTTGGTCAAAAGCTGAGTTCTGTCGGAAGTGACCGTAAAGATCTTACTGATAGAATAAAGACATTTGCCGGGCAGAGTCTGCTTGGTCTTGGAACAAGAAAACTTGAACAGTTACTTGATATAGATAGAATAAATGTCACTGGTAATATTTTTGATATGTCAAAAGAAAAAAGTCCGACATTAACTGTCACTAAACGGATTTCTCCAAAACTTATGGTATCGTATACAACTGCAATTGCAAATCTAAGCCGGAGAAAAATATCAGCTTTTTATAGTTTGACAAAACATTTCTACCTTCGTGGTGAAACTGAAAATAAAGGTGAATCTGGTGTTGATCTTATTTTTAAAATCAGCAAATAACAATATTTAACAATTATCAAGCAGCTTTCGGATTTTAATTACAGCAAATGCATTTTATTCTGTTACTGCCGGAGTATGTTTATGTCAGGTGAATTGAATTGATTACCGCAAAAAACAAGAGTGATGCAATATGTGTCATTTGGCGACTGATAAAAGTCGCCTGTATAAGCATTGTGTTTTTTACATCATTGACAGATGCGCGTACAAAAGAGTGGCAGGTCAGAACAATACGTTTTCAGGGAAATATTACTTTTAATTCCCGTGAACTGCTCAGTCTTACTTATCTTCAACCTAAAAAAGTTTTCAAAAAAGTGCGTTTTTCGGAGTGGAGACTGCGTTCAGATGTTGATGTTATTAAAAAGTATTATCGCAGTCAGGGTTTTTTAGAGAACAAAGTGAATGTTTCTTCAATGAAACGTGATACTGCTGAAATGAAAGTTGATATTATGTTTGATATCACAGAAGGGCCGAGGACTGCTGTAAATAAGGTTCGTATTGAAATGACAGACTCATTATTTGATTCTGCACTTTATAAAAAATTGTCTATGAAAAACGGCAAATATCTGATGAGCGGTCTTATAAATGCTGATATTCAGTATTTAAAAGATCACCTGTCGGCAAAAGGTTATCTTGACAGTAAGGTGTCTATTGCCGTACCAATTGACACTGCGCATTATCAGGCTGCAGTTTTGTATAAAGTCAATGAAGGACCTCTCATCCGTGTTAATAAGATCAGTATCTGCGGATTGGAAAAAATAAAAGAACGTTATGTGAAACGTGAGCTTAAGTTCAGAGAAAATGATATATTGACAACAGATAGAATCCGCCGATCAGAACAGAATCTTTATCGCACAAATCTGCTCAATTCAGTATTGATTGAACATTCTGCCGATTCAACAGAATGTTCTGGAAAATCAACTGTTGCAGTCAGTGTGACAGAGACTGATTTTTTCAAACTTCAGACTGGAATAGGGTATAGTTATTATGGTGAAACATACAAATATTACAAAGGGATCAGGGCTCATCTCGAATCATCATATAGCAATCTTTTCGGTCTTGGTCATCAGATATCATGTGATCTGAAAGGATCGTTTCTTCAGCAATACGGCGGAATTACTTATTCAACCCCATGGTTTTTTTCAATTCCTCTTCAGTTTGCAAGTACTTTTTATGTTGATAGATTGACAAAAACAAATATTGACAGCACGATGGTTCGCGGTATTGAACTGTCATTTAATTATCAGGCTAACAAAAATCTGGAGTATGTTTATCGTGTCAAGTGGGATGATATGGTGTGGTTCAGTCCCATCGAATCTGGTAAAACTCCTCAAAATACAACCAAGATTATCGGAGCCGATATAGTTTATGATACCCGAAATGATATTGTCGATCCATCAAACGGATTGTACAATCTTGCAACAATTGATGTGGCAGGATTATCTGATAAAAAATCTAACAGGTACATAAAGATTACAGATGATTTTCATCTGTTTAAAAAATGGAGGTCGTTTACATTTGGAACTGGCCTTCAGCTCGGATTAATTTACGCATACGACAAAAAAAATCAGGCAATTCCGCCGCTTGAACAGTTTGGTTTAGGTGGAACAAAAATACTCAGAGGTTATCCGCTGGATTCGCTGCATATTGACACAGGAAAAGTGTTCAAAGCTGCTGCTAATCTGATTGAAATACGTTTTCCGATTATCTGGTGGTTCAGCGGTGCGATGTTTCTTGATGTTGGAAATGTATTTGAATTACCTTTTGAACACAGTGTATTCAGGCATCTTAAATGGTGTGCAGGCCCAGGACTTCGGGTAAAAACACCGCTTGCTGTTTTGAGAATGGATGTCGGTTTCAGGCTGGAGGATCCGGGGAAATTCGAGATTCAATTTGACATTGGACAGCCATTTTAATTTATTGGCGGTAAATAAGTAAAAAACATGATACAGAAGAAAAATATAATCAGCAGTGCAGTTGTTGTTGTGCCTCCGATACAGGATTTTTATTTCACATATCACAGGTTCTCTGCACTTGGTGCCAATATAGTTTACGAAATTGTCAGGAAATATTTTCAATCATCAGAACTGTTTAATTTTCCCGTTGCCGGAAAGAAAACATTATCTGCCCGGCTGCCCGCAGAACTGTCGTATCTTAAAGAATATCTGATTGACAATGAGACAGGTAGCCTGTCTTTTTTTACCAGATATAAACATTTCGGACCTTCCATTGATGATTGTGTGTCAATGGTAATTAATACAAATGCAAATTTGTGTCTGATCTCTTGCTTTGCATTCTGCTATGCGCAGGAAACCCTCCGTTTTGCTGAAAAACTCGCGTCAGCAAATAAGGATATGATTATTATTGCCGGCGGCGCAGGTGTATGTTCATGCCCCCAATATTTTCTTCATTCAGATGCAATTAATTATGCAGTGACCGGAGAAGCTGAAATATCACTGCCTCAGCTTATTGAGTTTGTTGCGTTTGGAAAGGGTGATCGTTCTGAAATTCCCAATCTTTATTGGAAAGAAAATGGCAGCACTGAAAAATCTGAAAAGAAATCATTTACTTCTGCACAGCAGATTAAACCATGTCTTGTGAAAACATATGAAAACAAAACTACTGTTTTTCTTTCAACAACACTTTCCCGCGGCTGTCCTTTTGTCTGTCAATTCTGTTCAAATCATCTGTCACAAGGCAAAGAATTCAGAACTATTACTTCAGGCAGTTCAGAAGTTATGATTGAACAGGTTTTATCTCTATGTAATCACACTGGAAAAGAGATCAATATAAATTTTGAAGACGATAATGTTCTGCTTGATTATGAGTTTCTAAAAAACACAATAATAAAATGTAAAGAAAAAACTGACAAATTAAAAATTACTTTTGAAAACGGAATTGATTATCGTCTTCTTACGCCTGCGCGGTGCAAGGAACTGATCGGGCTTGGTGTATGTCAATTTAATTTCTCAATAGCTACTACAGACAGACAAATTTCAGATAAAGAGAACCGATTTTCTCATTTTGAGCGTCTTGATTCGCTTTATAGTATACTAAATGAATATAATGTTCCTGCAATTACTTATTTCATATGCGGATTCCCCAATGATACACATCTGACTATTGTAAATAATCTGATTTATCTTCTGCAAAGACCAACACGCTCGGGAATATCTCTTTTTTATGCAGTTCCAGGTATGGAATCATATACAAATACCACTGTAATGGAAAACCTCGATTTTCCATGCAGATTCGCCGGATCTTCCGCATATCCATGGAATAGTTCCTTGTCAACGGAAACACTTATTACTGCATTCAGACTTTCACGACTTGTAAATATTATGAAATCTGAACATAAAACTGATGATGATAATTTATTAATCAAAACAATAATGGCTGAAAAAAAATTATATACAATGATTAAATCCAATGGAAATGCTTCTGTTATGAGGGATGTTCCCAGGCAGGATCATGAACTGGTTAGACTATTTATCAATTCAATTGTCTGAGTTGTCAATGTAATATGTCAATTTATAACTTTATTATTTGAAAATACTTTATGTTAAAATCGTATTTACATTTGAACTATCGGCAAAGATATCATTAATTGTATCTTTAAAGTCCTGTACAAATGCCGAATCAGAAAATTTCAGTGGTTTTTCAATATATCCTTTTGCTCCGGCACTCATGCATTCAAGCATTGCATTTCCACGAACTGCAGAGATCATGATAATCCTTGCATCAGGGAATTCATTCAGAATGTTTTTCATTGCTTCTGTGCCGTCTCTATTAGGCATTGTTATATCAAGTGTAATCAGATCAGGTTTATATGTACGATACAGATCTATTGCATCATTACCATCATTACCTGTTGCAACAACATTAAAACCAAGTTGTCTGTTAAAAAAATCCACGATCTGTTTTATTAAAAATTTTGAATCATCAACTATAACAACTGTTCTGGCAGTCATAGAGCTAACTCCCTTAATTGTGACTTGTGATATTATCAGCAATACATCTGATTATCTTGAATGTAAAGAATACTTATAATAACAGAATGTTGTGCAGATCTGCAAGTCAGATTTATCTGTAATAATAAATTATAATACCTTTTTAGCATTTACTGGTCTATAAATTTCTGATTGCCTGGGAAAATTATTCAGGATGTATCTAAATACGGATCTGTTATAGAGGCTTGAAACTGTATAGAAAATTTTTTTGTCTGATAATTTCAGCAATAAACGTCTATTTTTATCGAAAAAATGAACGTTTTAGTTAAAAATCAGGATTTTTACAAATATCAGCTTTCTATAAAAATTATATTTCCATACATACATGATTCTGCTATCAGTTTTAAAGCAGGTATGGTCAAATCTGTACAGTTATTTTACCAAAATGCCAGGTAAAAGATAATTTGAAGTAATTTATACCTTGGCTGAGTGAAAATATTTTGGAAAAACGGGACTTTTTAATGATTAATCACATTGTCTTATAAAATTATTCATCTTTAGCGAGAGTTGTTGGTTGTATGAAAAAAAACATTGCAGTTTTAGCTGGTGACGGCATAGGACCTGAGGTTGTTGAACAGGGACTTAAGGTAGTTAGAGCTATCGAAAAGAAGTTTGGACACGAATTTACCTATACACCTGCACTTGTAGGTGCCTGTGCTATTGACAAAACGGGTGACCCGTATCCACCTGTTACACATGATATATGCATGAAATCAGATGCTGTACTTTTTGGCGCGATCGGATCTCCGAAATATGATAATGATCCAAAGGCACCGGTACGACCTGAGCAGGGACTTCTCCGCATGCGTAAAAGTCTGGGTCTCTATGCAAATATTCGTCCTATCACTACATTCAAATCACTTCTGCATAAATCGCCGCTCAGAACAGAACTCGTTGACGGTGCGGATTTTATTGTTATCCGTGAATTGACAGGGGGAATATATTTCGGTGAACGCGGCAGAAGTCCGGACGGCAATACTGCTTTTGATACATGCACATATACAAAAGATGAAATTATACGTATAACAAAGCTGGCTTTTGAATATGCCAGAAAACGCAAAAGAAAAGTCTGTGCTGTTGACAAAGCAAATGTTCTTGAGAGTTCACGTCTGTGGCGTGAAACTGTTCAGGATCTTCACAAAGAATATCAGGATATAGAGCTTGAATTTCTGTTTGTTGACAATGCGGCAATGCAGCTTGTGACATGGCCTAAAAAATTTGACGTAATGGTGACAGAGAATATGTTTGGTGATATTCTTACTGATGAAGCAAGTGTGATCACAGGTTCTCTTGGAATGCTGCCGTCAGCATCTGTTGGCATTCACACATCGGTTTTTGAACCGATACATGGATCTTATCCACAGGCCGCAGGTAAGAATATTGCGAATCCGATCGGAACAATTCTCTCAACTGCACTTATGTTCGAGTATTCACTCGGCATGCCTGAAGCAGGTAAATTGATTCGTGATGCTGTTGATGCATCACTTGCAGCTGGAATTGTTACAGTTGATATCGCAGGTGATAACAAAGCATATTCCACTACAGAAGTGGGTGACTGGATTGCTTCATACGTTGCAAAGCAATAAGATCTTTTTCTGAAATCTATGCTGACAGGTATGTACAAATGGCCGTACATATCTGTCTGGCTTTAATCGCGTAATATTTGTCTGCAATTTTTAATAAGTATCTTCCCGGTAGCAGGCGTTTTAAATGGAATACATGGTTTACTGACTATCATTCTTTCAACGAAAGAGCTGTTATGCATATATCAATTAAGTTGATAAGAGATAATGTGTTTACTGGTTGTAAGCTGTATGCTGTAATTATGGCAATAATTCTGCTTTGTGCTATGTATTCTGACTCCGCAGCAGGCGGTGGATGGCAAAACTCATGGAGTGATGAGTTCAATGGAACTGTTATTGACAATACGGTATGGGGATATGAAAACGGTTATGTACGCAACAGCGAACTGCAGTACTATACAAACCGTACTGAAAATGCCCGTATTGACAGCGGCAATCTTTTAATACAGGCTAAGCGTGAAAGCTACAGCGGCTACAAATATACATCGTCAAGCCTTAGAACTATGGGTAAGAAGTCATGGCTCTACGGAAGATTTGAGATCAGAGCGAAGATTGATATCAGGAAGGGAAGCTGGCCTGCATGGTGGTGGCTGCCGAATTCAGGCGGCTGGCCGAAAGGCGGAGAAGTTGACATGATGGAATATTATAACAGCAAATGCCTGTTCAATGTAATGGATGGCAGCCAGAAATGGAGCGGTGTAAATAAAACGATTTCTTCACTTGGCGGTGATGCATGGGCAGATGTTTTTCACGTCTGGACCATGGAATGGGATTCAACAAAGATCGATCTTTACCTTGATGGAACTCTTATGAATCACTATTCAGTCGCAAATGCAGATGGTAGTGGCCCCGGCGGTGCAAATCCATTTCGTAAACCTGGATATGTTCTTATCAATCAGGCTATTGGCGGCACAAATGGCGGTGATCCCTCGAACACGACTTTTCCTGTTGAATACCGTGTTGACTGGATTCGTGTTCATGTCTGGAGTCCAGATGCATCCAATACACTGACTGTTAATAATGGGGCAGGAAGCGGTCCGTATGTTTCAGGCGCAAAGGCATCTATTACTGCAAAATTACCTGTTGACGGCAATGTGTTTGATAAATGGGTAATTGAAAACGGCGATGCAGTGATTGATGATGTCAACTCTCCAACTGCTATATTGACAATGAATAAGTCAGACGTGACAGTGACAGCAAAATTCAAAAGCTTTACAGATGTTACGCATCATGTTAAAAATCATATAAATAACAGTAACGCAGATATTCATAAGATTTCAGCAGTTTTTGATATTAATGGGAGAAAAATATCTGCAAGTGTCAATGGGACTGAAAATATAGCTGCAGGAGTTTATATCAGGCAATGTTTTGATTTGCGGACAAACAGGGTTATGATTGAGCGGTGGTGATTATCAGGCATGTGCAAAAATAAATATTGTAATATGCAAATAAGAATAAACGCATACTGTCAACTGAGTGCATCCTTTGCGCGAGCTGCAGACATGTATGCAGAATGGATGCAATTCATTTCACCGCAGGTATTGATTTCGGGTGGAAAGAGCTGCTTGATTTTAGAAATGATGGCAGGAAGACTGAATAAGCCTCAGAGTTTCTTTGTATATTGACATGCGATTTACCTGTTTACCGTCATAATCCTGAATGCTATAATAAAATGTATTCTTTTTTTAACAGGGAATGAGGAAATTGGTAAATAAAAAAAATACATTTTCACAGGAAGAGTTTGAGGAAAATCTCAAGAAACTGGAAAAACAGAAGAATGCCATTGATGCGTATCGCGAAGAAATAAAAAATATATTTTCATACAGGATGGAACGGGATCTCTATTCTGAACTGTCAATGATATTCGCAATGGCAAGGGACTTTGATGATGTATTCAGGAAAACACTTGAAACCATATCGAAGCATCTGAAAGCAAGATACTATGGTGTTTTCTGGATTGATGAGCAAAGTGATTCGTTAAGTTTCAGGATTGGAAATGGGTATAACGGATTGTCCTCGAAAATCATACCATGCAGAGGCAGCATGATGGGGGAGTGTCTGAACAGCCGAAAGGTTTTATGGGAACAGAAGTTTATATCCCGAACTGATTATATTAAGCTGAATCAGGATCCTGATGAGTATAACGTTCTCTGTGCACCAATCATGCTTGTTGGTAAAAGTGCCGGTGTAATTCGTATTGCAAATATTGATCCGGTTTTTACGTCAAAAGTCGCTGGAATAATGCAGACCGTTGTACAGTTGCTGTGTTCGAGTCTTGAGCGTCTCATGTTTCAAAAACAGAACGAATCTACACTGCGTATTATTGATACAAGTTTCTCAATTGTCCGCCTGCTTGAAAATACATTAGACAAAAAAGAAATACTTAAACAGGTATGTTTACAGGTGCATAATCTGTTTAAATGTGCCGGATGTATCATTGCGATACATGATTCTGATGGTCATATGGCATATGAGGTTTCCAGACCTGAGAATTTTATATTGACAGGAAATAAGGTGTCCTGTTCAATCTATCTTCGTAATCTGCTTGACCGATTTCCATCAGGCCATTGTATCATTCCAAATATACATATTGAGAATAAATTCCTTGCCTTGTCTGATCCTAAAATACAGTCACTCTGTATGGTACCAATAAAGACTAACGGGCACATAAACGGTGTTATTATTGCTGTCGGACCATCAGGAGAAACCTATACATCTACTCAGGCAAAACTATTAGATATTGTTGCATCTCAAACGTCAATAACTCTTGAACGTGCATCATATTTTGCCATGCAGGAGGATCTTGCACAATATGATGGACTTACCGGTCTGTATAACCGCAGAATGTTTCAGATTATTATCAGTGAAGAATTCAACCGGGTTAAAAGATATAAAAACAAATTGTCACTTGTTATATTTGATATTGATCATTTCAAAAAAATTAATGATACTTACGGGCATCAGGTCGGTGATGAAGTTATAAAAATGGTTACAGGTACAATTAAAGCAATGATCAGAACCACAGATCGCGCCTGCAGGTATGGCGGTGAAGAATTTGTTGTGCTGCTTCCGGAAACCTCATCAGATAACGGATTGATTTCTGCTGAAAGAATCAGAAAACAGATTGAATCAAACCATTCTATCAATGATCTTAATGTAACAATAAGTGGTGGATTAAGTGAATTCAGAGAATCTGATACAATTGAAAGTTTTGTCAGACGAGTTGACAATGCGCTATACAGTGCAAAAGAAAACGGCAGGAATAGAGTAATTGTTGAATAAAGGTATCTGCAGTGTTTATATCCAGAATTCCGATCTGATTGATTTTAAAAAAATTGATTTAACCAGTTATGCGCATCTTTACACTTAGTAAAAAATGCAATTTTATCGCTTTCCATAAATTGTTTTTCAGACCTGAACTTAGGTGAATCGTTAGCGACTACAGCTACTTTATTAATATATCTTATTACTGTTTCATTTTCTCTGAAACAAACCGCCCACATCTTATGTGTTGACAAATTATATGAAGATTTATCAGTAAATTGTGAGAAGTCAATCAGCAGGTTGAATCTTGTATCGTTTTTTGTAATATTTTCAATTAATGTAACAGCATATTTCAGTTCATTTATGATATTTTTCTCATCAGAAAATGATGAAATTTGTTGATAAACAATAACCGGATTTTTGCATATTACTTTTGTTTTTATTATAACAAACCTTTGTTAGTCAGCCTGTAATATTTAAACATAATATTCTGTGATAACCATTATCTTGATTTTGTCTTTTTTTATTGGTATTTTGGAAATCCTGAGCCACTCTGAACAGCTGTTCATTTGTGATAACATATGATTTTATTAATAAAATGATAAAAATGAGATACATCAATCCTGAAAATAGTTCCAATTCCACTGAAGTTGCAGACGTTTCTGATTCATGCAATGATGAAACGATTCGCAGACTTGAGCAGGATATTGTTTTTCTGGAAAAAGAACTCCAGGAGATTGAACAAAGAATTCACACTATGGAATTGCAGATTCAGTGCAGATTCCGCACTGAGCTTTCACGCATCAGGGAGCTGGCTTCGATTTACAAAAAACAGAAGCTTGCTAAAAAAGAAAAACGGCGTGAACAGAAAAAACGAGGAAAAAATTACCGTGAACCAACTGGTCTTAAAATCAGTACTGATACTATGCCTGCAGCTGCCGTATCAGATGTAACTGACAGACAGGAAATGAAAAAATTATACAGGGAAGCGGTTTTACTCGTTCATCCTGATAAATTTGTCAACGAATCCGAAGAGAAATGTAAACGAAGTGAGGAGCTGACTGTTCAGCTTATTGACATATATCAGAGTGGAAACATTGAAGAGCTCAGGCACATTTATCACCACATTGTAAGCGGTAATGCAATGGATTACGGTACTGATCAGACTAAAAGCTTTATTCCTGATCCTAAGGCAATGCATGCATATCTAAAGAAAAAGAAGGATAATCTCAGCGCCGCGCTCAGCGAGGCAATGCAGTCGCGAATTTATGAGGTGCTTACAACCTATGATCAGCCGTTGAAATTTATTGATGAACTTGCACTACAGATTACGATTCGAATCAGTCAATTGGAGCGAAGAACCAGAAGCTGACATTGAAATAAAAGCTGATATTAACTTTATAACTCCAAGTCCTGCGGCAACTGCTGTGATTCCAAAATAAGGCACCATCAGAGTAGAGCAAAGTGTCATGCCAAGTACTCCTCCGGTCAGATCAGCTGCATAGAGTCCGCTCCATGAAGTGTTCTTTCGTGTAACAAATTGTGCGCCGCTAAGAATTCCAATGCCGCCATGAAAAATAAAAAACAATACAAGTGGCGGAAATGGAATGGTTATAAGAAGAACCAGTGTGCCGGCAGTATAAATGCCGATCACCAAATCAGAGAAGGGAAACTTTTTTATACAGCTTCCAATTACAAACCCTGCAGTAAGCGCTATCATCAGAAGAGAAATATTGGAATATAGCGTACCATAAGTAAATTGATAGATAAGGAGCAGTGTCACTGAGTATACTCCGGTTGCAAATCCACTGGTTGCAATTGATTGTGCTGCTTTGGTCCGGGGTAGAAATACAAACGCAATAACAATGAGCACTGCAGAAATTGCGTAGAAAATAAGAAAACGTATTCCAAAAATATCAAGCCACTGTTTCTGAGCCAGAAGCAGGGCTTTGGGCTTTTCAATTGTGTTGATATGCATTGTGTCAAGACGACTGTTTGCCTGATCTATACGTTCATCTGTGAGTGACGCAAGTGTATAGGCTTCAAGGTAGCTTGTTGGAACAAGTGGTTTTACAGGCCATAGAAGTCTGTTGTCAGATGCGATAAAAGTATATCCGTCACCGGGAATGACAAAGACATGCCGAAATACATTTAAAAGTGTAGTCTGAAGAAGATCCTTGAGTTTTTTCTCCTGTGGTGAAAGATAATTTTCGCTTAACTGAAGAGTAAATGATAATACCCCATTTGCGCCTGTCAATATTCGCATTCTTTTAAAAAACTCAAGTGTAAAAAAGCGGCATGTGGCACCGCTTGATGGAAGACCGCTTCCAATCAGCACAAGATCGTATGGCTCAATACTGCGAAGTGCCTCAACAGCTGCGCATTTGCATCCATCAACAGCCAGAAGCGGCTCTGTTTCTAAGCAATCAACATGAAGATCTGGATACTTTTTCAGTTGTGCGATCTGACCCTGATTGCCGATTACCACTACCCTTTGAATCTTTTTTTCAAGCATTGCTGCGGGAAGATGTACTGCCTGCTCAATAGACGGACGAGAAATATCCGACCTGTAAATTGTACCGTCAAGAAATGTAGTTGTACCGCCATCACTTTCTGTTATAGCCACTTCACCCTGTGCACCGTTCTGTATCAGATCAATTTTACCGGGATATTTCCAGTGAATTGACACAGAGTCAATCATAAGAAAAACTGCAAGAACAATAAGCGCTGGAAACAGAAATTTTGATTTGTAAAAAACAGAAACTGAGAATAATAACAGCACAGAAGTAATCATATATCCATTTGAAATATTTGACAGTATGCATATTGACAATATTACGAGACCAAGTACAGAACCGCCATTTTCCGCAAGGTAAAGTTTGGGTCCTTTTTCTGCCCGTGACAGCCATCCGAATACAAGTCCGCCGAAAAAAGCAGTGTCAGTCTGTGTGAGAAAAACGATTATGATAATATGCCAGGGTGCAATGACTTCACCGGGTTCAAATAATAATCTCACTGCCCGAATGATAATAATTGCTATAATAACTGAAAAAATAAACAGCAGGGGAAATATATTATTCCATTTTGTAAGTCTGCCGCCTACTTTACTCCCTGCAGCGGTTGCAATAAGCCAGAATGCCCAGATAACTCCAATGACAAATTCATTACCTGAAAAAACAGAAAGGTATTCACGCAGAAACATTGTCTGCATTGCCGCGCATGCCAATCCGGCAGAGAACATAAGTGCGAATCGATGTGACAAATTATCAGTGATCACTGCAGGCTCCAGACTCCTGCAATCTCTGTATTGCATTTCGTGCATTGAGCACCTTTCATACCCTTGACTTTCACATTATAGCCATTTCGTTCAATAAGTAAAGAATTGCATTTCGGGCAATAGGTATTTGTATCTATTTCAGGTACATTACCAATGTAAACATATTTGAGCTTTTCCTCCAATGCTGTTTTTTTTGCTTTAAGCAATATGTCAATAGGAGTGGGGTAGAGCTGAGACAATTGATATAAAGGGAAAAAACGGGAAAAATGCAGCGGCGTATCTGCGCCGGTATTGTCTCTGATCCATGCGCACATGGATCGTATCATGGTAAGGTTGTCTGTCCACTGCGGGATAACGAGATTTATGATTTCAACCCAGACTCCCAATTTCCGCGCATTTGCTATAGTGTCAAGAACAGGGGCTAGTCTGCCCGAGTTTAGGTTTTTGTAAATTTTATCGTCGAAACTCTTGAGGTCGAAGTGCGCC